>Ga0194116_10004063_pt1 | contig 17114 bp, 5 predicted proteins | sample TA2MahsurfametaG_4_FD_148617 | JGI IMG/M metagenome (GOLD analysis project Ga0194116, IMG submission 148617) | Freshwater microbial communities from Lake Tanganyika, Tanzania - TA2015008 Mahale S9 surface | ecosystem: Environmental > Aquatic > Freshwater > Lake | place: Tanzania: Lake Tanganyika...
AATGAATTCACCTTTTGTAAATAGATAACGAAAAATTTACAAAAGAGAAGTTATAAAAAAATATGAAATTAATTATTTTTATAAGAAAAATTTAAAATATTTTTCGCCTTAATGAATAATTTTTTTATAAATAGTTAAGGAAAAATAATTTTTAATTTAGTTGCTTTGATGCTTAATGCAAATTAATTTTAATAATTAATTAAATGGTGTTTTAATTAAAAATAATTAAAATGGGTTTTGTGCTTGAATAAATTAAAAAATGCCATATACTTCATTTATTTTTAATCTTACATTTAATTCAGAAAAATTAAGTGTATTAAACTCAGTTGAATTAGAAATAAAACTATGTGGGTTTTTTTTTGATAACTATAAAAATACTAAGTTGGAATTCAATGAAAAAAATAATATGAAAATACCTGAGTCTTCTTTTATTTCAAGAACTAATTATAGTAGAATAGAAAATCTTATTACTAACAATATAAAATTTAATTTTGATTTAGATAAAAATACATCTTATGAAACCAATATTTTATCCTATAAACTATATTTGATAAATATTTTTTACAATCTCGATTTTAAAATTTCAAATTCAAAGGATGATTGCTTCTTAGCCCTTAATTTTAAGAAAACTCGACTTTATGAATTTTGCAGAATAATTGAGAGTGTAAAATCTCAAAGTAGATTTTGGTCTAATTTTGATAAAAAACTCATTTATCAAAAAATGCAATTTTACCTTTAATTCAATATCCTATTCAGATACTACAGAAGATAAAATTATTTTTCTGCATTCTATAATCAATCATCTTTAAAACTTTAAATATATTAATAAAAATTAATTATCAAAATTTAAGTGGAATTTAGATGATATTTTATTAATGAGAGATGATAATATATTGATAGAATTAATTGAAACTTTTATTAAAAAATCCCAAGAACATGATTTAAAATCATTAATAGAATTTAAAAATAAATAGTATGAAATTTTTAATAATTTTATAAAAAATTATCTAAAATGCCAAATAAATATTATTTCCACATTATAAATTATTTATATTTTATTAAAAATATTAATTTTAAAATGATGTCTAATGTTACTTCATTTATAATCAATATCACTTTTGATTCAAAAGATATTAATTTATTTAATTTTGTGGAATTAGAAACAGAACAAGTTCAATTTTTAAATAACTTTAAAAAATATAAGCTAGATTACAATGAGAAAGATGATAGGCCAATAATTGGGACTCCTTATATTTCAAGAATTTATTTCACTATAATCGATAATTTAGAAAATGATGGAAAGTACAGATTTAAATTTACATCATATAAAAATATATCATATGAGACAATTTATAAGTTTTATAAATCTAAAAAGATAAATATTTTTTTTAATCCTGAATTTAAGTCTTTAAATCCAATCGACTGTAATATATCTTATGTTATAAAGAAAACCCTTGTTTATGAATTTTGCAGAATAATCACTTGGTTAAAATCTCAAAAAGAATTATGGTCTAATTGTGATTTCGAAAAAATTTTCAAATCACATTTTTTACAAGCATTAAATATTTCAGATTCAGACACATTAGAAGATAAAATTATATTACTGGATTATTTAATTAACAATCATCATGATGATAATCATTTAAATAATCAATTTTGGGAAAAATTGGAAGACAAAATTAAATTGAATTCTAAAGAAATTTCTTTAATGAAAGAAGATAATCTTATGAATGCAATAATTGAAATCCTGATAAAAAAATTAAAGGAATCATGTTATAAACCTTTTAGAAATCATTTACTGTTTTTTATTCTAAATATCTTGCTTTTGCAAGAAAAATATGATAAAATTTCTAATATAAATTTAAATTATGATGAATACCTTAATGAAGCATTTAAAAAATTATTGCATTTCAAAGAACATTACCGAATTAATCAAAATAAATTTGAACAAATACAAAATAAATTGGATAGCAATATCGATAGAAAAACGTTTATTTTATTATTTTCTCTAATAGAAAAGGATGAAGATTTATTGTTATGTTTATACCAAAGCTGGAGAGTTTCATCAATAAATAGATTAAAGTCATTGACTAATCCAAAAAAAATAAATGCAAGTGATATTATAATATATTTAAAACAAAAAGATTTATCTTTAGCAGAAAAACTTTTTGAATATATAGAGAAAAATATAGAAGAAACAATTGGTCATCAGTCGCATAATAGAAAAATTATTAGCTCTAATTATATTTTGATGACTTCTGAGCCTAATGACAATATTTCATTCTCTGATATTTTTTATTTTGATATTGATCAAACTTTTATAATTTTTTTAGAAAATGCTAATGAATCTCAATACTTTGAATACCTACTAATAAAAGCCTTAAAATATAAAAATTTGAAATATTTTAGTAATTCCCAATCCTTATTAAAAATTAATAAAAAAATTGAAAAACATATTTTAGATTCTTTGGAAAATTCAAATGATTGCTTGAGTTGTTTGAAATCTTTTTTTGATAATAAAAAAATTTTCCCAGAAATTGTGAATGACATATTTAACTTTTCAAAAGAATTGAATAGTCGTGTTGAAACACTTTTGAAAAAAATGTCTAAATTTAGTTATAAAGATAAATTTAAACTTGAAGAAGAATTAAAATTATACCAAAAAATAAATATTATTGGAATGTTAACAAACGAAAATTATGTAAAAATTTTGAAGGAAAATGAAAATGAATTACATTTTAAAGATTTTTTTGAACTGTATAATAAAGATAAAATAAGATCTTTATTTGAGATAAATGATAATAATAATATGATTTTATTTTTATTTGAAAAGATTATAAATACTGAAAAAAATATTCTATTAAATCATAAAGATTCTTTCATTGATTTTATTAATAATTTATTTTCCTCATGGAACGAAGTTGAAAATAATAATATTAATTTAAACTTTCTTTTAAAAAACAATCTCTTTAATAGACAGTACAATAAATTAGATTTAAAGGGTTTTTTCGAGATTTATATTGGAGATAATTTTTTTGAAAAAGTGTATTATAGTTTGGGAAATATATTAACAGATTTCCTAATTAATAAAACAAATGAATTAAAATTGAATGAGCTAACAGAAAGTTTAAATTTAATATATAAACATAATTCTGTTTTAAATAAAAACTTAAAATTATTCGTAGGTAAAATCCTAGATATTACAGGACAGTATTTACCATCAAAGGAATTATTTTTTAGAAAAGGAATTGATCCCAAGATTGAGCTTTATTATCAAATATTTTATTTGATTAAAAAATTTCAATCTGCAGAATTAAATTTTATAGAAAATAAAGAAACTATTAAAAATATTGAAGAAAAAATAAATCCCAATATAAATGAGTCTAATGAAAAAATAATTGTAAATAAATATTTAAATACTGCAGAGGACTTGAAGAATAAATATTCAGTAAAAATTCAATCATTTAATTATCTTTTTGGTGAAATTTTCTATAGTAAGTATGGTTTATTCGATGAGTTTTTCAAGATAATAGTTGAATTAAATTTTATTATTTTTAATAATGAAATTGCTGTTTCAGATTATTTCATTCTAAAGAATATGGAAAATATAGAAATCAGTAGAAAATTATTTTTATTAGGATTATTTTCAGAAAATATTGATATTTATGTGAAAGATTTGAATGATAAAATATCAGAAGTAATAGCTAACAATGATTTAATTAAAAAGACTAAAGATTTTATTCAATTCTATTTTAAAAATCTTGAAATGAAAAATGAATTATTAGAAATTTTCACAATTAAATCCTCAAATATTAATGAATTAAATTATAATCAACTCAAGGAATTATTAAAAGATTCTAATGAATTGGTAAATATTTATAAAAAATACTCTCAATATGAATGCATTCAATTTAAAAAAATTTTTGAATTTTATGAGAGAAAGGATAAATTTCAAAATAATTTTGAAGATATAAAAAACTATTTACAATTAAGCTCTCAAAAGATTATGGAGATAATAAAATTTATTATGACAGTTAATAACAAATCTCAAATGAAAGAGATAATTGACATATTTTTGCCCTTAATTGATAATAGAATCTCTGAAAATTTAAATGGTCTTCTTAACATACTGAAAATAGATTTAAATGATTACTTTACAAAAATTATTCAAGCTTTGAATTTTTATTCAAAGAACTTCTCTTTTTGTGGTCGGGCAGAAAATTTAAAAAATTTTATAATTTCATATCAGATAAAAGAATCAAACTTTTTAAATAGTTTAAACCTACTATATAATAATTTAAATCAATTCGAAGATAGAAGCATAAATGAATATATATTATTAAACACAACTGACAATTTAGATAAATTTTTAGAAAATGAAAAATTATCTCAATTAGTAATTTTTTTAAAAGATAATTTACAACCATATGAATTTTTAATAGATAAAGAGGAAAATGATATACTTAATTTAATTGATTTTGTAGACGAAGTTGGAGATTCTTTTATAAAACCAGAAACAATCAAAAACTGTTTAAAAGTTTTAGATTTTTTCAAAAATTTAAACAATAAAATAATGAATAATTATACAGATAAGGAAATTATTGAATATTTATCTGAATTATTAAGTAATGAAAAAAACAAATATTTTACTGCTTGTTTAGATGATGTCTTCAAAAACATAAATGAAATAATTCAGCTTTATTATAAAATAGCGAATAGAGAAGAATACTCAAAGATAAAAATTAAGGAAATACATTCTTATTCTTCATTTCAAATTGTTCAAGAAAAGAACCCAAATAATTTAGATCTTATTTCATTTGTTTGTAAAGTTTATTATGGATTAAATCAAAAAACCACTAGCTTAGACGAAATAAGAGATTTAAGGGACAGATCTCTTTTACTTTCTAAAAAGAAAATTTTTGAAGAATTAAAAAGTAATGAAGATATAGATTATGAATCAATTAAAAAAAAAGATATTAATTCGATATTTGGAAATGAAGAAATTGAAAAAGAAAAAAAAGATATTGATTTAAGATTTGAATTTAAAAACGATTTAAAAGCAAAAAATTTGGATAGCATTCTTATAAAAGAAGAAATTGAATATTTAGAGATATGCAAAGTCTTTTCTGAAAATGTTAATTCCATACTTATTATTTATGAAGATATTAATTATTTGTATGTAAGCGGTTATCATATCAATTATAATGTTGAAATGAAAATTTTGGAAGGTCATTTAATTATATATTTTAATGAAATGAAATTTTCGTCCGATCTAGCAATAGAATTTATGGAAGAAAAATTCAATGAAATAGAAGAATCTTATGATAAGATATTTTATCAATACCCTTTAATGACATTTTACCATGGGAGACAAATAATTACATTATATGAATCTTTAATATATTTAGATCCAAAAAAAGATAATACTACTTCTGAAGAAAATATTAAGATAAATGAAGGATTAAATCTTATTAATAATTTATTTGAAACTGATATTAATGTAACCAAAATCAAAGAAATATGGTTTTCTCCTATTAAAAAATTAATTGAAAGTTCATTTTATGAAATTTTAGAGCATGTAGCGAAATTTATACATGTAATTCAGATTAATTTCAAAAAAGAAATTGGTAGAAATATTAATTATGAAATGAATTACAAGCCTGGTCTTTATAGCACTTATTTACAAAAAGCCGAATATGAAAAAGAAATTATAAAAATTTATAAAAATTTCACAAGAGATTATTTACCAGACTACAAACATATTTTAATCTGTGAAGACAAAATTTCTCTATTGTTAATAAAATCCTTTATCTATAGAGCTTTTTATAATGAATCTAATGAACCATTTATTTTGGTTAATTCTGATAGTTTGGATAATAATGTTCAATTGGAGATTCATTGTATTATATCAAAATTGTTGAATCAATTTTCAAGTAACAATAATCCCAAATATCAATTAAAATCAATATTGATAATTACTTATTTCAATCCTGAATTAGAATTTGTACATAAAATAAAAAAATTAAAAAGTATTAAAAAATTCGAATATGATGATTTGAAAGAAGTGGAAATCCTAAAAAACATACCCACTAAAAATCAGATTAAAATTGTTAATTCTAATGCATGTGGAGTTGGAAAGTCTTTTTTCATAAAATCTATTGCGAAAAAATCAAAATTAAAATACCATTACTTTCCAATTTCAGGAATAATTGAAAAATTAGAACTTTTCAATAGACTTAAACATTTAAATTTATCTTTTGATTCTTTATTACATATAGATTTAAACGAGTCTAATAATGATTACATAATAAGAGGATTTTTATTTGAGCTTTTAATAACAAATTGTATTAACTTTAATGAATTCGTTTTTAAAATAAATGATGGAATTATAATATATATTGAAATCCCATATGGATTTATTGATTTCATTTTGAAATATAACATTTTAGAATGTTTTGAAAAAATAACGATTTTGATACAAGAAAAAGGAGAGTTAGATATAGAAGAAAATTCAGAAAACATTCAAATCGTCGCAAACTACCTATTAAACTTGAATAATAATAATATTATAAAAAATAATATTTATTTGGGATGTGTTTGTGAAAATAATAATCATAAAGACCTATGTCCTTATTATAAATCAGTTCCCATAAAAAAACTACAAAAAGAAGAAATTTATAAAATACTAAATGAGCATTTGAAATTAAAAGATATTTCATTCTATCAAATAAAAACATTTATCGACTTTTTGGCATTTCAATTTAAAAAGTTTTCAACTAATTATTATTTTGGTGTTTCATTATTGCAGAATAATCAATATGCAAAAGGCAAAGATCTATTAAATTCAAGAAAAATTTTGGTACAAAGTTTTATAGAAATTACAAAATACTTTACAAAGTCTGCCTATGATAATATGATAAATTTACAAATAGTTTCGAAACATTTTATCCATGACAATTGTCAAGGATATGAAAAAGTAATTAAAAATCTCCTCAACGAAAATATTATTTCTTTTAATAATATAGATTTCGAAATGATTTTTTTCAACAATGATGGTCAAGGAATCTCCATAATTGTAAAAAAAGATAATAAAAATTATAAAAAACTTCATAATCTTTACAATGCATGTTCTTTAAGAGATCAACCTCTAATAGATTATGAGAAGTTAAATAATGAAGAATTTTTAGAACAATTTCAATCAATTTTAGGAAAAAATAATTTAGTAAAAAAAAATGACAACAAAATCATAAGCTCATTTGATACAAAAGGATATATCTTTACATATGATAATTTTCTTTAGATGCAGTTAATTTTACTACGTATAAATTGTAAAATTCCAGTAATAATGATGGGGGAAACTGGATGTGGAAAAACATCTTTAATAACAATACTTGCAGATTTAATGGGAGCCAGATTGCACACATTGAATATTCATGCAGGTATTGAAGATAAAGATATTATCAAATTCCTTGAAACAATAATAGAAAACGAAAAAATATTTGAGCAAAATGCTGATTTAAATCAGTCAAATTTTAAATTTGAGAAAAAAAATGAAAAATTTGAAAAAAATAGTCTAATTTGGATTTTTTTAGATGAAATAAATACTTGTTTTTCTCTTGGTCTGATATCTGAAATTCTCTGTAAAAGAACATATTTAGGAAAAAGTTTACCAGATAATATATGCTTTATCTGTGCTTGCAATCCTTATAGACTTTTTACAAATCTAAATCTTGTAGAAATAGGTCTTCAACTAAATAAATTTGGAGAAAACATAAAATATCTATTTGAGGGACTAGCATACAAAGTCAATCCATTACCTTTTTCTTTATTAAATTACGTATTTGATTTTGGAAGCCTGACCATAACTGATGAAAAAAAATATATTGAGAGTATGATTGGTAGTCTTAAACTTTCTAGTGAAAAAATACAAGATAGCACCATCAATAATATAAATAATTTAATTTTCTTCTCACAACAATTTATAAGAAAACAAAATTCTGAAATATCATCAGTTTCTTTAAGAGATATCAGAAGATTCATTATATTTTTCCGTTGGTTTCGTATAAGTATATTAACCAGAGCTGAAAAAGGCGATTTACTGTATAAAAGATATTTAAATTATGATTTCAAGGATGATTTGATTATTTTATCTAGCTTACTCTCTATATTTTTGATTTACTATTTGAGAATTCCTGATAAATCGAATAAAAAAATATTCATCAAAAAGCTTTGTATTGAAATGAATAAATATGTATATCCTTGTAGAACAGAGGATTCTTTAAAAAAATTATTGATTGATGAGCAAACTAATGTTTTAGAGCGAGTTGATCCTCCTATCGGTATTGCTTGGAATTCAGCTTTATTGGAAAATGTCTTTGCAGCATTCCATTGTATTAATAATAAGGTTCCTATATATATTTGTGGGAAACCAGGGTGCTCAAAATCTCTAGCAATACAACTAATATACTCTTCTTTGAGAGGAGAAAATAGCAAAGATCCATATTTAAAAACTCTTCCTAGACTAATTGTCAGCCGTTATCAAGGATCTACAACTAGTAAATCATCTGGAATTTTGAATGTATTTAAAAAAGCAAGAAATATAATTAAAGGAAACTTAGAAATCGGGAACAATAATAAATCCCTTCTCCAAGAAAAAATAATTTCATTGGTTTATTTCGATGAAATGGCTCTTGCTGAAAAATCTAGAAATAATCCTCTAAAAATTTTGCATTCAGAATTGGAACCTAAAGATGAAGGGGATAAAGTAGCATTTATAGGTATCTCAAATTACAAGATAGATGCTTCCAAAACTAATAGAGGAATATTTATAGCTAGACCAGATTTAGATGAGGAAGATATAAAACTTATTGCTAAAACTATCGCAGAGTCTTATAAAAAACCTCAGTTAAACGAAAAACAAAAAAATGAAAACAGAAAATCTAAAAGCAGTAATGTAAATGAAATTTCGAGACATATAAAAATTTTTGATGATTTAGCTATTGCGTACTCCAAATACAAAAAGAAATTATATGAAGAAAAAAGAGAGAGATATGATTTCCATGGTACGAGGGATTTCTACTATATGATTAAAAATATTGCACAAATAATTACAAATGCTGAAAGTTATTTAAAAGAAGAGGAAATATTATATATTATTGAAGAAAGTATCAATCGAAATTTTTCAGGATTTAAAAATTCAACTACTTTATTTAAAGATAATTTAGAAATTAAATATAAGATTCATGAAAGAAATAATGATTTAGTTCAAATAAATGCAATTCAAGCAATTAAATCAAATTTAGAGGATTATGAAAGTAGATATCTAATGATTATAGGAGAATCACAAGTTTCTATAAATTTACTTCAAAACTTAATTTCAAATTTAAATAATAATTATTCTAAATGTACCAATAACAGATTCACTTTTTTGATTGGATCTCAATTCGAAAATGATATTGAATTGAATGAAAAAACCAATGATGAATATAATGAAGAATATAGTTTCAAAGTTTTGAGCAAAATCCAAATTTATATGGAACAGGGAAATACTTTAATTTTATGCGGTCTAAGTTGTATCTATCCTTCTCTTTATGATTTATTTAATCAGAATTTTACTATTGTTGGAGGAAAAAAATATTCTCGTATAGCATTAGGAACTTCAAATAATCCTCTTGCATATGTTCATGAAAACTTTAAATGCATAATAATTTTAAATGAAGATGAAGTCGAAAAACAAGATTCACCTTTTCTTAATAGATTTGAAAAAACTATCATTAATTTTGAGTCTCTTTTGAAAGAGGAATATCAAAACATAGCAAAAGTTATTTTTAATAAATTAAAACATCATTTGATTTATGAATCTAAAGAAAAAATTCAAATAGAATTCGATGTGATTAAGAATGTTATTAATTTTAATATTAATGAGTTCTTAGGGCTTGTAAATTATTATATTGTTTTTGAAAATGAATATAATCCAGAAAGAATTGAACAAAAAATTCTAGAGAAAATTGTCCCTACTTTCTCTCAAGACATAATTGCATTACTATATAATAATTTATTTTCCCAAAAAAAGAAAGAAGAATTTGATAAAATCCGAACAATCTATCAAAAAAATAAATGCAATAATTTACAAGAGTTCATTTGGAAAAAAATCAATACAAAAGAAAAGCAAAAAATGTTTAATCCTGAAATTAGTTTTGTATATACATATACCAGCATATTCGATGAAATTTTAATATCTCAAAACGAAATAAAGATTGAAATACATTCTATAAGTTCCTTCAAAGCTGAATTTGATCTAGAAAAATCATTTTCGAATTTTTTGAAAAGATTGAATAATACCTTTATTTTGAAGTTTAGAATTGAGGATTTAAAAATGTTAAATTATTGTAAATTCTTATGTGAACAAACATGCAAAAACTTCAATTTAAATTCAAATAAATTATTTATCTTTATAATTTATCCATCAAGAGTTTTATTACAAGATAAAAATATACTAAATCAAAAAAATAATTCATGCGAAAATAATCCCAATGCTGATTTTTATTTGAATTTAAGTGATAACAAGTATAACATCTCTTTCTTATTTGAAGGAAATCAAATTTTCATTGATAATCTTAATTCAAATATTGATATTGATTATTTACATAGAGAGATTAATGATCTTAAATATACTAAATCTAATAAATTTATTGAAATATTTGACAATGATGAATTTCAGAATCATAAATACTATAAAAAATCAAACTTTTCCAATATGAATATACTTGAATTAATAAACCTTTCGTTTGGAGATATTTTACTTAATAGAGGAATTTTTAATATAAAAGAAATATTTGATTATGCTTTAGGTAATTCCTATATGAAAATTAACTTTGTTTCTGAAAATTATCATTTAGTAGAAAACAAAAATTATATAGACAAAATAATTAATTTGATTAATAAACATAAAAGTTTGAAAGAAAAAATAATAACAAAAGCATGTGAAGCTATTCCGAAAGAAGAGAATTGGATTAAAAAAATAATGAATCAAAAAGATTTATTACTTGAAAAAGCAAATTTTATATATATTATTAAATTATATTTTGAAAAACAATTTAAAATCTCTATGACTAAGACAATTTTTCAAATAGAAAAAAATAATTTATTAGAATGTTTACTTTATAATGAAGGGGATATATTTATAAATAAAACTATAAATACTATTGATTCTTTATCTATTTCAGATATAAAAATTATAGATATTGTGGGAGGTAACATAATAAAGAGAATTTTTGGGTATAAACTTCCAAATTCTTTTGCATCATTTGAATTGATATTTCAAAATTTCAGAGAAAATTTATTATTAGTTATTCAAAAAGAAGATGAATTAAGAAATTATATTTTTGAAAATGATGAAGAATATAATATTTATGAAGAAGAGTTTCTAGAATGTAAAAAAAAATCAGTCTCTGATTTTAAATACTTGTTAGAGACAAATGATAAGTTGTATTATATATTTTCGAATTTTTTAAATCCAGAAAGGCAAAAGGATTTATTAATAGATTTCTTTGATGATTATCTGCTATATTATCAATCAAAATATTTATCAATTAAATTAAATAATGATGAAGATGTAGATAATTATTATTTCGAAAAATCTATAACTTTTAATGAAATTAAAGATATACTAAAGTTTATTATAAAAATAGAATTCTTTTCAAAACAAATAGAATTCTTTTCAAAAGAAATAGTGTTCTCAAAAGAGAATATATCCAAAAATATTATATTTCTAGAATGCAATTCAATCTTTATACAAAAATATTTAGAAATATTTATTATATTCAGAAAATATGATTGCAATTATTTAAATAACATTAAAGATATTATTATAAAATATATTGATTATCCAAATGAACCAACTACCAAATATTTAAAAATTGTGAATCATGGATATTACTTTATCTCGAGTGCAATTATAAAATTTACTTTAAATAAAATAGCTATATTAAATGAATTAGAAGGTGAAAAAAAATTTGAATTATTGAATGAAATTAATATTGTGAAGGATAATTTGGTTGAATTAAATTATTCTATGATTCTTAAAATAAAACAAATCAGGCAAATAGAAACAATTGTTCTAGTCAATAGCTTTATCAAAAAAGATGAAACAAATGAATTTACAAAATTTTATAAAAATCTAATCGAATTATTAGAAGAGGAGTATTACATTATAAAAGATGGATATAACAATAAAATAAATGATAATTTAAAAAAATTCTTCGATTTATTAATTTATAACAAAATAATTAAAGCTGAAATATATTCGGAAAACCACCATGAATTTATGAAGAGATTAAATCAACTTCTTATTGATATACTAATATTGAAATACAAATATTATAGCAAGAAAAATCGGGAAAATATAATTGATTTCTTACTCTCTGAAGAAGACTTATTAATAAATTCAAAAAATTTTATACAATATTTTTTTTATTTTAATCATCGATCTGAATTTGATTTGATCCCATTTTTTAATCAAGAAGCAAAAGAAGGTGATGTTGAAATTTTTGGTAATTTCGCAAAAAAAGAAAATTTTTTCATTGGGAAAATTGAAGATCGCATATCAAGTAAAAAATTAGATAAAGATAAAAATTATCTTATACACTCAATAATGCTTATATTTGAAATTAATATCCAAAAATACTTTAAATTAATCAATGAAGAAGATGGAGAACCTGAAATGGTTTTAAAAGGAAAAACAGATGAAAATATGAATAAAAATTATATTATAAATAAATATCATTCTGCATTTTTATATTTTGTCAAAGCTTATCATATATGGGGAAATATGAATAATCAAACTGGTATTATTTATCCCTTTATATCAAAGCTATATATAATTACTTATATTAAGATGTTTTTGGAAAAATATATAGAAATAAATTACAAACATCCTGATCGTGATTTTAGTCATATAAATGAAATTTTAAAAAAAGATAATCATCATTCATTAATTTTAAAGCTTTATATTATAAAAATATTAAAAGAAAAATATATAATATCATGGGAAAATTTTGATAATTTTGATTTTATTAAGCATCAAATGAATTGGAAAAATTCAACAAAAGAATTAAATATTCAAGATAATGAAAAAAATATGGTAGAAATTCTTATAATAGATATGGACAATCTAGAGAATTATAAAAAAATAGAGTTTCAATTGGATATCTCAATAAAAAATAAATTTAAAGATAATCCCAATGAATTCTTTGCATATATAAGTGATGAAAATTTATCTTTATTCATAGATGCCTTAATCAATAAAGTTTTTATTTATTTAAAAGAAAAAAAAGGAAAAGAAGAAAATATATTATTATTTTATACCTTTTTTGCTTAATTTGAATTTGAAATTTATCAAGAAATGGTAGTTAATCATTTATTTATCATTGTATGGTGTTTATATTAAACTCTTTAAATATTAAATCATTCTGCGAATATTCAAAAGATTATTTAATTAATAGTAATTTAAGAAATAAAATTTTAATTCAAAATTTATTTGAAAAGTTACCTGATTTCTTTTCAGGGTTTTTAAGTACAAATTATGGTTCTAATGATATTGTATCTTTTTTCATTCTATTTAAATATTTTTTACTCTTAATTAATTCCCCAAAGCATACTTTATTTGATTTTTCGACTTTTTTAGGAAAAGAGAATTTTAAGGATGAATTCAACAAAAGATTTTTACCTGGGAATTTTAATAATGATATAATGAGGACAATTTATCTGTATAAAGAAATTAAAAAAATTAATAAAGATATTTCTGAAATTGCAAGCCATTGCGTTGGATTTTATTCATGCAACTTGGAACCGTATTATTTAATACAAATATGTAGGGATGTTTACGAATCTTATAGATGCTCAAAATGTAAATCAATTATTAAAAATGAGAATGATGAAACTTTTACTGAACCTCATAACTTATACAGAGTCTATAAAAACGAAAAACATCGTAACAATATAGAAAAAACCCTTAAAAAATCTAAAAATAAAAAAATTTCTCCATACATCAATAATGAAGGTATTTTCAATATTCCTTATACTTATTCTGAAAAACTTCTTGATCATATTCAAGATAAAATAAACAACTCGAAATCAGATTTTATTCAAATTTCTGAAGATTTTATAAATGATGAGAATATTTCTATTGCTGATATTCAACCTTTAACTTTTAGAATTTTAAACCTTATTTTAAATATTTTTTACTATTCAACGCATAAATTAGTAGTCCTCAAGGAAGAAGAAAATAAAGATTTTAAAGTCATTGAATCAGATTTAAAAAAAAATATAGAAATTAATATGTCTATTATAGCTGACTTATTAAAAAAAAAATATATTAATAATCCAGCCCTCTTTTTAAATTTTATTTTAGAAAAAATAATAAAGAAATTCTTTGAAGGTAAACAATATTTAACATGTCAAGAAAGACATTTATTGGAGATTGAAATTAATGAGATAATTAAAAAATCAATTTCTTTGCATAACGAGGATGAATTCAATTTTAATAAATACAAAGAGAAATTTTATCTATTTCAAGAGAAATATACTTATTTAGATCCCTATTCTCTTCCCATATTATTAGATGATGAGAAAAATACTAGAATTCTAGAATCTGGGAAGTTTGAAGATTTCAAATTTTTCCAATTAAAGAAAATGTTGAATAGAATGCTTTTTATGGAAAAATTGAAGGAGATCCCCAATCATGAAATAGAATTTCCAATAACTTTTAATTACATCAAATTTGAACATGAATTGAAGAAATTAAAAGTTTTGAATAAATTAAATCCTTTTGTTAATGAAATGATAAATCGATTCTCTTATAAAATATCAAGAAAAGAAGCCCGAAAACCTAATTATACTTTACATTCACTTTTTGAAAGATTGTTGAGTTTTGAGAGAGAAGAATTGATAGAAAAATTTAAAACTTTTAAAGAAGGATGGGAAGAAATTAAACAAAATGCATCAAATATTTACTCAAGAGAAGAAATCTCCAATATACCAAAATTTAAAAAGAGAGATGCAATAGCCTATTTTCTTAATGATGATACAGAAGATGGGTTTGGAATATATATTGCAAAAGTTTATCAATATTTATGCAAAATTCAAAATGATTTTTTGAATATTGTTGAAAATGCGATTCAAAAAAATATCAAACTTTTTTACTTGAAAAATAATTTCAAAAATGAAATCATAGTACAAACAGCCAAACCTTTTCAAGTAATTGATATTGATGATGAAAAATTTGGAGAATTCTCAAATTTTGAAGAAATGATTTTCCAGAACTGTTATGTTAATAGCTTAAATTATAAGGAAATAGAATTCAATTTCGATTCTATTGAAAAAGCTCTCTCGAGTATAATAATACAGGGCAAAAAGTTATTCTCTGCTCATCAAAATTACATTATTTATAATTATGAGATATTCCGACACATAGACTCAGCTATCATTACTAATTTTAGCAAAAGAATTCCTCAAATCGAAATTAATAATATTGAAAAATCAATAATCAAAAACTATGTTTTTTCAGTAGAGGATTATTTTAATAATGGAGAAAAGACACTTTCCACTCTAATTAATATGATTTTCTTTTTAAAAACAACTGATCTCAAACCAGAAACTACACTATTTGAAGCTTCAAAACATTTGAAGAAATATGTAGAAATAAACCAATCATTCTACGAAGAATTTCTTAAAAATAATCAAGAATTTACTCTTGAAAAATTAGTAGAAATTTATAATTTTGCTGAAAAAATTAATTATGAAAGAATAAAGAAGAATATATCTGATGTTTATAAAATTGATAAACTATCGAAGGAAAAAGAATATATTATAAATGAATATTTTACTAAAAATATTAACATAATAATAGGAAAATTACAATTAGCAACTGCAATTAGAAGATTTGTTTGTAGATTTTTAATTAAAGAGGAAAGCAGTGAAAAAGCTCTTGATTTATTTCCCTATATTTTTGATAAAGAAGAATTATGGGAGAAAGAAATTTTCTATGATGAAAGATTCAAAGAAGAAAAAATTAATATAATCAGAGCGAATAATAATAAACACGAACTCAAAGTTAAAATATCCGAAGCGGTTAGTTTATATGATTTTTTAGGAGGTGATGCAGAAATAATTGAAAACAAAAATTATGATAATTTAATAAATATTGAAAATGCACAACGAAATGAAGACTACATAACTAATAAAAATACAATCGACAAGAAAAGAACCTTAAATTCAAAAAAATCAAAAAACCATCGGCTAAATGATTAATTACATAAATAAATTTTGAATAAGGAATTGTTTAAAGTTAGATTTATTATTAGATAAAGCATTAAATTTGATATATATAAAAAAATAAAAAATTTCAAACATACTTTAAATCATTTTAAACACTATTTTTTAAATTTTCATTATAATTAGTTTGCTCTGATAAATTTTAAACTACAGGTATGTATTTAAAGAAATTTAAATGGTGAATGAGTTTCAATAACATTTTTCTCTCTTAAAATTATCAATTATTTATTCTAATTTACATAAATAGTAAATAATCGAAATAATATTTGTTTTAAAATTCCTATTTTCTCATGAATATTTGGGGATTGGGGATTGGGGACCAGGAGACGAATATCCCAATTAAAAACGCGAAGGTAAGCTGTGTAATTAAGGACAGCAATTTTTGAGACAAAAATTTTTTAATTATTAATTCTCATTTTATTTGAAATTTTTTTTAAAAAACGGTGTTATAGATAGTTAATTTCGAATCTTAGTAATTGAAAAATGATATTTGAAATATAATCAGCTTAAATTTGATTTTTAAATTTTTATTATAATATATAAAATAAAGGTGACATCGAAACAATTAATGGGGATTGGGGATTTTTTTTAACATTGAAATAAAAAATTTTAATTATAATAAAATACATAAATCATAATACTTATCTTATATAATTAAGGGGCAACAAACTATTTTAATTTTTTAATGAAAATCAATCATAATTATTTAGATTCAAAAATAATAAATGAAGGGCAAGAACTAGTAAAAAAATGTTATTTTGTTTGAGTTTAAAGTTAATGGG
>Ga0194116_10004064_pt1 | contig 17108 bp, 18 predicted proteins | sample TA2MahsurfametaG_4_FD_148617 | JGI IMG/M metagenome (GOLD analysis project Ga0194116, IMG submission 148617) | Freshwater microbial communities from Lake Tanganyika, Tanzania - TA2015008 Mahale S9 surface | ecosystem: Environmental > Aquatic > Freshwater > Lake | place: Tanzania: Lake...
CAAAATTTCAACAATTTACAAAGAAGAAGTTCAAAATATAATTGATTTAGTCCTAAAAGAAAAATCATTAAAAAAAAATTATAAAATTTTTGAATTATTTAATAGCGCTTTTTTACTTTATTAAAGATTTCAATATATAAAAAAATTCTTTTAATTTGGTTTTTACAATAGGAATATTAATTCATATAAGACTCAATCATTTATTAGATAATATGAAAAAAATATTTTCTATGTCAAAAAATATATTTTGATTGGTGAATATTTTAATAGAACTCCTGTTTCTATAAAATATAGAAATAAACAAAACCTTCTTTTTAAAAATGCCTGTGGAAAAATATTTCTCGAAAATTTTAAAGTGAAATTATTTGATTATAGTTTTTTGTGGGGAAAAATATATGACACAGCTGGTTTTGATCATATAACATGGTGACTATTTGAAAAAAAAACTAAATATTAATTTTTCATTTAAAATCTTCGCCAACTTTAAACTTAAGGATTATTTTATTATTTATAATAAAAAATAATTCTTTGTTAAATGAATTTTTTTCTACGTCCAGAATTTTACTGGAGTAATATTAATATAATCACAAAAACTTTTTATACATTTACTTGAAATTTTCCATCATATTTTTTAATAATTTTAATTCCTTCTTCTTTTATTAAATTTCCAGGTCTTATCACTTCATTTATATAATCAGTGGCCCTACCAAATCCATATTTGTAATATTTAATAAGTTGATTAATTGTAACTTAGTCTTCATCTAATGAGGTAACCCTATACAAATCTCTATAATTTTTAAATTTATATTTATTATTTTAGGATCTAAAATATTATTAATAGATCCAAGGATTCTAGATGATCATCATTTTTTTTTTGCAACAACAAACATGCTAGATGACAAATTATTAGAAACAATAAAATCTTGAAAATTATTTCGTAATTTCTGATTTTTTTTATTAAAAACTTTTTGGTAAAAAGGATCTTCTATAATGATGTTTTTATTCGTAACATAACTGTCTATAATACTAATATCTAGCTTACCGGGTGTAAATACTTCCAAAGTTTTATATCCAGATTTTTTTAATAAGATCTTTATTGAACTAGTATTAAAGTAATTTAAATGCTCATGATCTATAGTATTTGAGTTCTTTCCTAAAAACTTAACATCAAAACCTTCTCCATTCGGACAGCTAAATATTAAAAGACCATTTGATACTAAATTTTTTCTTACATTTAATAAGAAGTCCCTAGGACTAAATAAATGTTCTATTACCTCAAAATTAGTTATTACTTGAAATTTATCTGTTTTGTAAAATTTAACATTTTCAATAACATCATTTATTGAGCTTATTTTTTTTTTTTTACAATTTAAATATCCTTCAAGTGAAGGCTCTATTGCTATAACTTTAGAAAAATAACCTGATTTTTTTAACAAGTCACAGAACGTACCAAATCCAGCTCCTACATCTACTATACTCGGTTTTTTAAAATTATATTTTTTACAAAATTTTATACATTCGTTTACTCTGGGTTTAAAAATTTTTTTTCTTCTTACTTTTTCGCTTGCCGGAAAAATATATTTATTCCAAAATCTATAATTTTTTGAATTCTTGTAAAAATGATCTAAAATTTCAACAGTGGGCCTTGGATTCATATAATATGTTAAGCAGTTGATGCATATTGAGTACCTGAATCCATTTTTTTTTAAAAAAAATTTTTTTTTTTTGGAGTGACAAGCTGGACACACAACCTTAATAAAGTTTTTTTTATTTTTTAAAAGCAGTTTTCTGTCACTATTTATAAATACCTTCGCGGCTTTTATTAATTTTTCTGGTCTTATATCTTTTTCAGAGAAACTCATAATATTGCAATTTTAATTATTTATTTTTTTTATTAAATAAATCAATTTCATCAGGTGTTAGATGAACTTTCCCATAAGATGAAATACTGCCGTCCACGTTCTCTTTAATCCAATTTCCATCTTTAATTTTCCAAGTTCTTGGATCTCTAAATTTATCTGCTATTTTCCAAAAATAATTTTCATCTTTGCCTATATATTTTAACCAATAATATAAATCATCAGAAACTACATGATCATATTTCATTACAAGTTTTATTGCTTCATCTCTACTCAGATATCCTGTTCTTATGTCCTTTGAAGCATGATCCGAACATCGACCGTATCCAAATTTAATAAATTTTAAAAGATCATGTATTCCCGATTCGTATCTATCGTCTAAATTTGAAATTTTCCTATAAGTTCTTTGAAAATTTCCTTCTAAAGGTTTCCAATTATATAAACTTTGCATTAATTTTGAATGCTCATTTGGATCCCATTTAAAATAATTGCCAATATAAATTCCCCGAATACCCAATTTAACAATTTCTTCATCACTAGGATATTTAGCCCAGATCATATCTTTTTCTAATATTTTGATATCCTTATGATGAATAAAATCTTGCCATTCATACCCCCTAAGTCCATGCTCATGTCTTACTCTAGCACTAAACTCGGGGTAATCATTAGCTTTGTACATACCTGAAATATCCCATGGAATTTCCCCCCAAATTAAAAAGGGAATTTTAAATTTTGCCGCAATTATTATGGGTGATGTGAATATTCCGCAGTGCGCATGCCAATTCATATCTCCCATTTTTTCAAAACCTAAAATATTTAATTTTTTTAAAACTTCAACACTAGGACCCCAAACTATATGATCGGCGTCAAAGACTTTTCTCATATTGTCTCTATTAAAATCACCTTCCGGTAAATAATTATTTCCATGATATGTGACTAACAAAGGTTTTAATTTATAATCACTAATAATTTTATGAGTTTGGTAATAGCTATCTTTGCCACCGCTTACGGGAATAACACAGTCGTAATTTGATTTATTATTTTTTTTTATTTGCTCAACAATAATTTCAAATTTTTTTTTTTTTTCTTCCCAATCATAAGAAGTTAATGAATTAAATTCTTCAAAAGTTTTACAACTAGAACATATTCCGTCTTCCCCAATCTCAAGATTGACAGAAATTATTGGGTAAACACATTTTTTACAGTACACCATCTTAATTTTATATTTTTAAAAACCTAGGTTCTCTAAAATTAAAATTTTTTTCATAAAGAATTTTTTTTGTTAAGAAAACACTTTGATCAACGTGTTGAAAAAAATTGGCAGCAGCTATTCCATCTACATTTGTTTTTTCCGCAACTTCTAAAAAATGTTCAAATTTACCTGCGCCACCACAGCATACTACGGGAATATTAATATTTGATTCAACTAAATTTATCAATTCCAAATCAAAACCGTTGCCTCTTCCATCGTTATCTATTGAATTAATGAATATTTCACCAGTCCCATTTTGCTCGCTAATTTTTAACCACTCTTTCAATTCATAAGATGAAACTTCAGATCCATTGTTTATGCAAACAATATATTTATTATTGATTAATTTTACATCTACAGAATTAACAATACACTGGGAACCAAATTTTTTGGATGCTAAATCTAAAAATTTTGGATCTAACACAGCACTTGTATTAATCGCAACTTTATCTGCTCCAGAAACTAAATAATTTTCAATATCTTTTAAAGAATAAATTTTCCCGCCCACCGTAATTGGCATAAAACAAGATTTGGATATATCTAAAACTATATCAATAAAACTATTATTATTTACGAAGTTTAAATCGTCTCTGTTCAGATCATATTTGTTTTCTCTAGATATATCTAATAAAATTAATTCATCTGATCCCCATTCACTACATCTCTTCACGCTAGTTTTAACCATTCCAATCTTTTGAAATTCCTTAAAATTTCTACTTTGTACTACCATTCCATTTTTAATTAGTAATACTGGTATTAATCTTCTCTTTTTCATTCCATCAAAAATGAAAAAATTTTTTAAGAATTAATTGTCCCGCTTCCTGACTCTTTTCAGGATGAAATTGAAACCCCCATATATTTTCCTTATTAATAATACTTGGAAAAGTTTCTCCATATTCGGTAAACCCTATAGCATTATTTTTATCTTTAAGATCAAATACATAACTATGCAAAAAATAAAAATCTAAATTAAATAAAATTTTATTTTCTAAAAAAGAATTTTTTTTTAAATTAATATTGTTCCATCCTATGTGGGGAATTTTTAATCCAAAAGAATTAATTATTCTAACTTCTCCTTCTATAAGATCCAAACCTTTTGTTCTTACATTTTCATTGCCAAGAGTTGACAGGACTTGCATACCAACACATATTCCCAGAAATGGTTTTTTTTTTATTAGAACGTGCTCGTTAATTAAATCGTCCAAATTAAGAGATTTTATTTTTTCCATTAAATCTGCATACGACCCAACTCCTGGCAATAATAAATGACTTGAGTTACTGATATCTTGCTGGTCTCTTGACAGGCAAACATTGTAACCAAGATAATCAATTAAATTATATAATGATTTTTGATTTCCAGATCCATAATCAATGATGCAAATTTTATTTAACATAGTTATTAATCTTAAAAGATTTGTTATTTAGTATTTTAAATAATAACTCTGCTCGTTTCCAATCATTTAAATTATCAATATCTACAACTCTCCATGAAGGTATAATTAAAGGTATTCCATTATGATGGGGGTTCTTGTTACTTCTCCAGGTAGACTTAGAGCCAAAGTAAAACTGACCTGAGTCAAAATATGACTTCTCTAAATCTTGTGTTCTTTTATTAATATTCTCAAAAGTTATAGGTTTTATTCTAGATTTACTATTAATTCTTAGAGCTCTTTGTATAGGGTGAGAATATTCTACTACTGGAAAAACGAAATTTGAGCTATTTTTTTTATAAATTTTAAATGCTCTTCTTAAATCCTCTGCTAGAACAAATGGATTACATGGATATATACAACATATGGTTTCAAATTTGATCTTCAATTTTTCTAAATATTGAATTGCATGAATAATTACAGGTTTTGTAGGGGTCCTATCGTCAGAAAGACTGATTGGTCTTTTTATTAGAATTTTAACGCCATATTTCTTTGCTATGTTTAAAATTTTATTATTATCAGAACTTACGCATATAAAATCAAATAGGTTGCTATCTTTTATTCTTTTTATAGCCCAATAAATCATTGGCTTAGAATAAAAATTTTTTATATTTTTTTTTTTTATACGCTTACTGCCAAATCTAGCAGGTATAACAGCAATCCTCATAAGAAATTTTTAATTATAAAAAATAATATTTTACAATACTTTAATTTTTTCAATTTGATTTCTTATTTCATTCACCGACAAAAAATTATTTTTAAGAGAATTATATGAAAAATTATCTGGAACAGGTTTAGCAGAAAATTTTTTTTTATAATACGAGTAAATCTTATCTTGACTCTTATGATTGCTTAAAATCACATAATAGTTTTTTAGCTCTAAAGTGCTGCGACTATCACTAGATTGTAAAAGTTCTTCATGAATTTTTTCTCCTGGTCTTACCCCTATTATTTCATAATCTGATTTTAATGCTTTAATCAAGTCCAGTAATTTTATTGACGGAATTTTATTTATAACAACCTCTCCGCCTAAACAATTATCTATAGACCAAATAACAGTATTTATAGCTTGGTCGAGAGTAATATGAAATCTTGTCATGTTAATATCTGTCAGTTGTAATTTTTTTTTATTTTTTTTTAGTGTCAAAAAATGTGGAATAACAGAACCTCTGCTGCTCATAACATTTCCATATCTAACAATACTAAAAGTTGTTGGATTTTTACCGGTAATATTATTTGCTGCTACAAATAATTTATCAGAGCACAATTTAGTTGCTCCATACAAATTAACAGGTGCTACAGCTTTATCTGTGGATAGCGCTATAACCTTTTGCACTCTATTTGTAATGCTAGCATCAATTATATTATGAGCTCCCAGAACATTAGTTTTTATAAATTCAAATGGATCGTACTCTGCTGCAGGCACATGTTTTAAAGCAGCTGCATGTATAACAATGTCTATTTCTTTTAGTGCAAAGGTTAAACGTGGTAAATCTCTAACATCCCCTAAAAAATATCTTATAAAAGGATATTTTTTAATTGGAAAAATCTTGGACATCTCGTATTGTTTAAATTCATCTCTGCTAAAAATAACAAGTCTTTTAACTTTTTTATATTTTTCAATAACATTTTTAACAAATTCGTTACCAAAAGAACCTGTTCCTCCGGATATAAAAATACTTTTATTTCTTAACATATTAAATATGACGCTAGCTGATAATTATAATTTCAAAATAGATAACATTTTTTTTAAAACTTGTTTAGCTGAATTAAGAGATAAATTATAAAATATTGGCAAACTTATAGTGTTTCGATAATAACTTTCGGACCCCTTATAAAAATCTAGATTTATTTTTTTTTCAAATACTTTAAATTTATAAATAGGAATATAATGATACTGACAAAATATATTATTTTTTTTAAATAGTTCTAACAATTTATCTTTTGTGAAACCAATTTTTTTAAAATTAACTGATATTAAAAATAAATGATATGAGGATTTATTAGAATGATAAAATGGACAATCTATAAAATTACTAAATTTTTTTAAACTTGACCTATAAAAATTAAATATTTTTTTTCTATAATTAATAAATATTTGAATTTTTTTTAACTGGCTTAATCCTAAAGCGCAGTTTAAATCGCTCAATCTATAATTATAACTAACATTTTTAACATCATACTTCCAATGAAGATTTTTATTTCTATAAATTCCGTGAGATCTTAATTTAATTATTTTATTGTAAATAATTTTATTATTAGTTGTTACCAGTCCACCTTCCCCCGTTGTAATTGTTTTAACCGGATGAAAGGAGAATGTTGAAATATCTGAATGCTTACAAGATCCAATAGGTAAATATTTTTTATTAAAAAGATATTTAGCTCCTAATGCGTGGCAAGCATCTTCAATTAAATAACAATTAAATTTTTTTTTAATATTATAAAACTCAACAACGTTTTCAGGATATCCGCCTAAATACATTGTTAAGACTGCTTTAATTTTCTTTAATTTATTTCTTTTGATTGTCTCCAATAACGTTTGTGGTGTCATCTGACCAGTTAAAGGATCTACATCTGCTAAAAAAATTTTTGCATTCATTAACCTTGCCATATTATAGGCGGCTATAAAATTAATTGCAGGCATAATTACTATATCTTCTTTTTTAAGATCTATAGCCATAAAAACTAAATGAATTGCGGAGGTTCCGCTACTACAAGAGCTTACAAATTTGACGTTCAGAAATTTTGAAATATTTTTTTCAAATTTTTTTACATAATTTCCAGTTGTTATTAAATCCTGTTTTAAAGCTTTGGAGACAAATTTAATATCTTGAGAATCAATATACTGACGTCCGTAAGGAATAATTTTCATAAAGAAATTCTTAATTTTTTTAATAATTTCAATTTTATTGGCATATCACTCTTAATATTAAATGGAGATTTTTTATTTATCAATTTTTCAAAATAAACCGGCTGAATTCCAAATCCAGGCCTAATCACCCTTATATTTTTTTTAGTAAACTTTTCTCCTTTTTTAATATTGGAAATTGCATAAATGGATCTTCTAAATTTCAAACTCTGATTTTCACTTTTGTTTCTAAAAAAATATTTTTTTCCCATTATTAAAGATGCGTCTTTAATAACTTGCGCGTAATCTTTTATTTCTTTGCCTCTTAAAGAAAATGCAAGATCAAAACCTTTTTTTTGCCCTTCTAACGCTATATGTTTTTCAATAACTTCTGCTCCCGCAACAATAGCGGCGGCGGCCACTTTATTATTTGTTGAATGATCCGAAAAACCAACTCTACAATTATATCTTTCTTTTAAAATTCTTATATTGTTAAAATTGAAATCTGAAATATTTGATGGATAATTGCTAACACAATATAAAAGAGTTATTTCTTTTGATCCATTTTTTTTTGCTGTTTTATAAGCTAAATCAATTTCTTTAAGATTTGCCATTCCGGTTGAAATAATTATTGGTTTTTTAGTTTGAGCTACTCTTTTAATTAAAGAAATATGATTCATTTCAAATGAAGCAATTTTATAAAATGGACAATTAAGACTTTCTAAAAGATCAACAGCAGTTTCGTCAAAAGGAGTGCTAAAGCAGGTAATTTTTAATTTTTTTGCATAATTAAATAATTCTTTATGCCATTCAAATGGAGTTTGCGCTTTTTCATACAGATTCCATAATGTTTTTCCGTTCCATAGCCCCCCTCTAATTTTGAAATCTGGCTTATTGCTTTTAATTGTTATTGTTTCTGGTGTGTATGTTTGTAATTTAACAGCATCTGCACCATATTTTTTTGCTACTTTAATTAATTTTTTAGCATGGAGTAACGAGCCGTTGTGATTTGCAGATATTTCCGCAACAAAGAAAGGTGATTTTTTTAATGGATTTTTATATTTCAAGTTATACTTTTTATATTAAGTATAAAATAAAATATTAATTTCAAAAAGTATATGAAAAAAAGAAAAAAAAATTACTTAAGAGTTATTACTCAAATTGAAAATATAAGAAAAAAAAATAATGTAAATTGGATGAATATTCTTCGTATTGCCTTTAAATACAATCCTGGGGCAACAGCAAAGGTCATGTCTAAAATATATTCTGATGATAAAAGAATAGGAGATCTGGTTAAAAAATTAACTTAGATAGTCTTGTTAAGATATTCTTTTATATAAATAAATTTTTCCTTGAGCACAATCACTTATCGGAGGCAATTTAAATGCTAATTTATTTATTTTTGCATTATAATTCGGTTCAATCCCTTTTTCATTTGCTAGCCAAGCGTTTACAACTCTGCTTAAAAAATAATACGTTGAACTATAAGGAATAACTTTAATCGGTTTGCAATTTCTAATTTTAAAATTTAACATTTTTCTATCATCCAAGTAAAGATTGTGCCAAGGTACTTTTATTTTTTTTAAACCTAACAAGGATCTGTAATCATTTATTTTTTTTAGTCCTGTCGCACTATTTTCCATTAAAATTAAGTGTCCTTTTGGTTTAAGACAGTTAACTAATTTGATGATGCTTTTTTTTTGAGATATCCACGAGTCTAGATTGATTAACACTCTCTCCGTAAATACTAAATCATAAATAGGTTTAATTTTTAATTTCTTTCTTATATCTGCCAAAAAAAAGTTTACTCTGTTAGATAGTTTTTTCTTTTGCAATTTTTTTGCTTCCAAAATCATTTCAGGTGAATAATCACAAGCATCAATTCTTGCATTAAATCTTTTTGCCATCTCAAGGGCTGTGTACCCATTTCCACACCCAAATTCTAAAACTCTTATATTCTTTTTAAAAAATTTTGAGAGAGTTTCAGTTTCTATAATTTTTGCATCATAATCTTTTGTGCCTGCTAACTTTTTTAGTTTTGCATTAGTATTCCAAAATCTTAATCTAGCTTTAATTTTTTTTTTTATTCCTTTCATAAGTAAAGATTATTATTTTTATTAAACAATAATAATCGAGTGAACATTGTAATTTGTATCTAAAAATTTTTTCAGTGCATAAATCAAGCCAATTGAGCTATTAGTAACGGTAAGCTTAACGTGTTACCACGCTTCCACACCCGTCCTATCAACGTCGTAGTCTACGACGGCTCTATGGGAAGAACTTGTTTTGAGGCGAGTTTCTCGCTTAGATGCTTTCAGCGATTATCTCTTCCGTATTTAGCTACGCGGCACTGCAGCTGGCGCTACAACCGCTCCACCAGTGATACGTCCATCCCGGTCCTCTCGTACTAAGGACAGCTCCTCTCAAAATATTTTAGGACAAATAAAATTACGAAGTTAGTTTTAAAGATTTTTAAATAATTTCTGAGCTCGATCAAAATCTTTTTGCGTGTCAATATCAATGTTTTCAAGTTCACTAGTCATTTTTAATGGCACAAAACCAGGCTCAGAAAAAGTTTTATGTTTTTTCAAAATATTTATTGGTGTCAAATACATGGAGCCATTGATGCTATTTTTATTAAATTTGAAAAGTTTTTTTGAAGACACACTAGCAACTTGTTTGTTTGTTTTTAAAAAAGTTTTAATAGCTAAAATTATTTTCTTACTATCTCTGAATGGGGAAGTGGGTTGGAATAAAAATAGACCATCGATTTTTTCAATATTCTTTTCATACCAATTTAAAGCATGCAAAGCTGCTGATTCGGAGGTACTAGATTTAGTACATAGTTTTTTTGGTCTTAACCAAGGTGAGAGAAACTTATATTTTTTTGAAATATTTTTTATTTTTAATGAATTAGTGGATACAAAAACGTTAGTAAATAACTTCCTTATTTTTTTTTCATTTAATTTATCAAATGTCCACTGGATTAACGGCTTGTTATGTAGCTTTAGATTATTTTTATTTTTTAGACGAAGTGATCCTTTTCTTGCTAAAACTAAAGCAAGTATTTTTTTTTTCATTTTAAAAACAATCAATGTCCTTAAACTGCTTTTGATTATTCATTTCCTAAATTTTCATAGATTTTAAAATTATACTTTTTAACTTTTCATCACCTGCTCTTATTGCTGTAACAAAAATAATCTTTTTCATCTTAGATGGTTTTTTTTAATTTGTGTATTTCTTCTAATATCTCTTTTTGCTTTTTTTCCGATAATTTTTGTAAAATCTTTGACTTTATAGTCGCCATTTCCTGGTCTTCTTAAAAATATATTACTTAAACTTAATTTCTCACCTTTTAATATATCTTGAGTAGCCACGACTGATTGAAATGCAAATGCAATTGTTTTGGCCTCTTCTTTTAAAGCCTTTTTTTTTCCTCCCATAGATTCAAAAATTTTATTTGAACCTTTTATTAATTGTTTTAATTCTGATATGTCCATAGATGCTGATATATCTGGTCCTTTTCTTGTTTTTTTGCAATCAACAAAGTGTTTTTCCAAAACTTTTGCGCCCAAAGCTACCGCTCCTAGGCATGCATAAATAGAATCTGTATGGTCTGACAATCCAACTATTGAATCGGGATAAGCTTTTTTTAATTCTTGAATACAATCTAATTTAACTAGGTTATTTGGTGTTGGATAAATATTCGTACAGTGCATAAGCACGAAAGGTAATTTATGCTTTCTAATTACTTTGACAGATTTTTCAATTGACTTAATAGAATTCATTCCTGTGCTCATAATTATTGGTTTTTTAAATTTACAAATGTAATCTAATAAAAAATGATTATTGCACTCCCCGGACCCAATTTTAAAAGCAGGAATATTAAATTTTCCTAATCTATCTGCTGCTGCTCTAGAAAAAGGAGTGCTTATAAAAATTTTTTTTCTCGAGACTATATAATTCATTAGTTTTTTTTCGTGGTTTTCGCTTAGTGAGCAATTTTTAATAATTTCATATATATTTTTTTTTGAGTTTCCTGGAATAACTTTTTTTGCTTCTTTTGACATCTCATCATCAACTACATGTGTCTGATGTTTGATAATTTGCGCTCCTGCCTTGATTGCTTGATCGGCAATATCTATTGCTACATCTAAACTTCCATTATGATTTATTCCTAGCTCAACTATAATGACAGGGGGTAGTTTTTCTCCAATTTCTATATTGCCTATTTTAAATTTATTTATCATCAAAATTTAGTGTCCTCTTGTCACTTAGTTACTTTTAAAAAATGTATAACCACAAAAAAATTGATGTCTTTTTAATCTTTCCAGCATGTATATCTCAAAAACCATTTATCTTCTCTTTTTTCCCACAAATGAGGGGATCTAAATCTATCTATATTTTCCCAAAAATCTTTCTCAGAAATATCAATATATTCTAAAAAATCTTTAAAATATTTTTTTGGAAATTCATGATCATATCTTTTGACTAAATTAATTCCTTCTTGTCGATCTATTTTATCATTTCTAATTTCTTGAGCAGCGTCATAAGTTGCCCTGCCTAATCCAAATTTTATATAAGTGGTAAAGTAATGAAATGAATCGATTTTGTCGTCAATACTAGAGTATTTAGAATAAGACCCTTCTGTTCTTTCTGTGTTTGCTTTAAAACCGGTATTTTCTGAAGCATAATAAAAACATTCTTGGGGATCCCATTTTAAAAAATAACCCAAATACATTACTTTAATATCTCTGTTTTTTATCTCTTCCTTATCTAGGGGCATGTAAGGTTCAAAGTCATTTTGAACAAACTTATACTTTTGCATTATTTTTTTTACAGAAACGCCACCTAGAACTATTTCATCCGAGCTATCTTTTGAAAAAAAATCAAAATTCATTAATGGATTAAAATTTTCCTCAAAATTATTCCCATATTCAGCTTGGTTTTCTCCATAAATAACTAGTGGGATATTGAATTTACTTGCAATTTTTGGTCCTATAATTTTTTGACCTATTATAAAAGGTTGAAATGGATGAAGTAAATTAAGAAAAGCTAACTTAGTTAAAACCCTGTGCAATTTTCCATTTGGTGTGAAAAGAATATTATCAAATCCTCCTTTATGCACCCAGTTTGTAAAATTCTCCCACCCAATATTTGTATACAAGTGTGGCGCCCATGTAACGGTAAGAGGGTTCATTTTATACTTATATTTTAAAATATGGGCAGTATAAGCACTATCTTTGCCACCACTTCCAGGTACTACGCAATCGTAACCTTTTTTTTTTCTATATTTCAATAAAAGATTTTCAAGTTCTATTTCTCGCTTGTTCCAATCAATTCTACTTTTTTCAAAGTTATATTTGCACGCTTCGCAAATATTATCTTTGTTAATATTTATGCCATTTTTATTGTTATTAATATTTTTAAACTCAATTACAGATGATGGTCTTTGATTTGAAATAATACATTGCTTACAAAAAATAACTTTTTCAGGCAAGCCAAATAAAGAAAAGTTTTGCTTCATATTAGTATTTACTAATTATATCTTTTAAGAAATTCAATCCTACTTCTCCACTTTTTTCAGGATGAAACTGTGTACCAATTATATTATGATCTATTACAGCCGCTGGATACTCATAATCATCAGAATACGTAAGACCCAAAAGATTCTTTTCAGAACTCAAACTGACCACATAAGAGTGCACAAAATAGAATTTTTCTAAATTATACTCTTTCAAAAAAGGTAAATTAATATTATCCAAAAATCTAACTTTTTGATAACCAACCAACGGAAGTATTTTTTTATTTTTACTTTCTATTTTAGTAACTTTTCCATTTATATAATTTAAACCATTGCATGCGCCATTTTCTTCACCAAATGAGTGAAGAATTTGCATGCCTAAACAAATTCCAAAAATTTTTTTTCCACTTTTGCGATGTGTCTGAAGAAAATCTAAATACTTCCGGGTGTTTAAAATCTTACTTGCCGCTGAAAAAGATCCAACGCCGGGAATAAAAACAAAATCATAATTGTTTTTAATATTTTCTGAAAATAAAACAGGGCTGAAATTTAATTTTTTTAGAGAATTGTACAAACTTCTTACATTTCCCAATCCATAGTCAAGAATACATATTTTTTTCATTTAATTTTTTAGCTCCTGTAATGTCACTTTATTGTAATGCAAAATTGAAGACATTGATAAACTAATATTTTTATAATTTTTTTTTATTCTCTGAACTTCCTTTGTTCCGCTTAAGCCTCCAGAATATATTAAGGGCACCTTTAGGGTTTTAATTACACTATCTAATAAATTATAATCCAGACCTTTCTGCAATCCTTCATGATCAATAGATGTAAGCAGGATTTCTCCGCAGCCCAATTCTTGAACTTTTTCAATCCAATAAACGATATCTATATTGGTTTTTTCTCTCCCAAAATATTTGTAAACTTCCCAGTCAGAATCACTTTTTTTTTTTGCCTCAATATAAGAAACGATAGTGCTGGAGCCAAATCTTTTTGAGGCATCTAAAATGAATTTTGGATTTTCAGTAGCATAACTATTTATAGCAACTTTATCTGCTCCGGAATTTAATGCCTGCTCAATGTCTTTTAAGCTTCTAATGCCCCCACCAACAGTCAAAGGTACAAAAACATTTTTTGTGGCATTTTCGATTATAGAAAAAATATTATTTCTTCGATACAAACTTGCAACACAGTCGATCAAGCAAATTTCGTCCGCACCTTCTTTATAGTATTTTTCCACTAAATCTGAAGGTTTGCCTATTTTTCTAAGTCCTTCTAAATTTATTCCCTTAACTACAAAATTATTTTTTATATCAAGCCTTGGTATTAATCTCATTCTCTAAGTCCTTTTAAATTTATTCCATTGATTGCTAAATTATTATTTATATCAATTCTTCTTAATATTATTTGAAGGGAAAAAATTAAAAATTTTCTTTGAAGATAAGCAAAATCTATGTGCATTATTAGCATGCATGTAATACAAAAATATTTAATGAATGTTTTGTAAAGTTAATCTGAAAAAATACTTTATCTAAAAATTTAAATTTTTTATAGCTTTATAATAAATAATATTAATATTTTAATTCTAAATTAATTTGAATGATAATTTTTTTACTTAACATTGTGATTTGTATCTATAGTTTTTTTAGTTCATAAACCAAGCCAATTGAGCCATTAGTAACGGTAAGCTTAACGTGTTACCATGCTTCCACACCCGTCCTATCAACGTCGTAGTCTACGACGGCTCTATAAGAAAAACTAGTTTTGAACAACAAACAAATTAAATTTATCAAGGTAGGCAATAATTTCGTCGACAGTGAGAGCTTTTGCTTGGTCCGAAGAAAAAAAACTCATCATTTGCTTTACTTTGGGTAGCTTATGTAAATTCATATGATCAATAACATAAATATCTTTATAAATCTTTAAATTATAAAGCTCTTCTTTTGTAAGAATTTCTTCATGGTTTTTTTCACTCTGTCTTAAGCCTGTAATTTTAATTTTTGAATCTGGAAAATTATAATTTTTACAGAGTGCGCGCGCAAGATCAAAAATTTTAATTGAATTAATTGTTTTAGGGACAAAAATCTCACCACCTTTCATAATCTCAAATGAGGTTAGGATGCTCTTGACTGCCTCTTTAATATTTACAAAAAATCTAGTAGTCGTTTTGTTTGTAAGCGTAATATTTTCTTTTTTTTTTAGTTGAGTAATAAACTTAGGTAAGACTGAACCTCTAGTACCAATAACATTACCAAATCTTACTATAGATAATGCAATTTTTCTGTAGCCCTTGTTTAAATTAGAATTAATTACAATTTTTTCTGCCAATAACTTAGTGGAGCCAAGCACTGTTGTAGGATCAACTACTTTGTCAGTGCTAATTAAAATAAATTTTTTAACACTTTTATGACAAAAAGAAGCTCTAATCATATTTTCTGTGCCAATTACGTTAGTTTTAGTTGCTTCAAATGGATTGTACTCGCATATTGGAACATGTTTAAGTGCTGCGGCATGTATAACATAATCCACTCCTTCTGTTGCTGAAATCATTCTATTAAGATCTGTTATATCACCATAAAAATATCTAATTTTATTTTTTATCATAGACTCAATAAAATTTTTATTGGGCGAAGATGCTAAATCTAATGAAAGATTATGAAGACCGTTCTCATCGCTACCAAGAACTCTAATTGTTTTACAATTAAATTTTAAAAGTTCTTTTACAATTGCGCTACCAATAGAACCTGTTCCGCCAGTAATTAATATTGTCCGGTTTGCAAAAATATTTCTCATTTAATAGCTATTTTGTTTTTGTGTCGATTTAGTTAAATCAATTTTATTCAAAATCTTAACTATTCTTAAAGAACTTTTCCCATCTCCGTAAGGATTTTTTAGTGATTTAACAGTTTTTAAATATTTCTTATTATACATGCAAAATTTAATCTTTTTGTAAATATCATTTCTATTATAGTGAGCATTAACAACATTTTTCGGCTTTAATCTTCCATTTTGTCTAGTTCCAATATTTATCACTGGTAATTTAAATGAAGCGGCCTCATGAATTCCAGAACTTGAATTTCCTATTAAAATTCTAGCATAAGATAACAAGGAGCTATATTCAGCTAAAGAGAGAGTTTCGGTCCATTGAATTCTACTTTTTTTTATTACTTTTATAATACTATGATGACCACTGTCATTATTTGGCAGTACAAACAATGCCGGTATAAAACTTTTTTTAACGGCTTTAATTGTTTCGAGGATTTGCTTTCCTGAATGATTATCTTCAGAAGTAACAGGATGCTGAATTATTATTATAAAATCTTTTTTAACATCTAACTTAAATTTTTTTAAAATTTGCGAAGGAGACAATTTTTTTTCTAAAAACAAAGCATCTAATGAAGGGCAGCCAACATTAAAAATATTTTCTCTTCTTTCTCCCATTTTAATAAGCCTCTGATTTGCATTATTATTTGCTACTAAATGATAATTAGAAAATTTACTCATTGCGTGCCTTAAGCTTTCGTCAATTGATCCTGTGACTTCGCCACCTTGAATATGGACCACAGGTATATTTAAATGTGCACCAGCGACTGTTAGTGCAAAATTCCCGCCTATGTCAAAACCAGTTAAAATTATATCCGGTTTTGATTTTTTAATTATATGAGATATTTTTGTAAAAATTTTTCCTAAAGCTAAAATCATTGACTCTGCGTCATTAATATTTTTTGTTTCAATAAAACTTTTAATTTTATAGTGTATTTTAATTTTATCTTTTTTGATTTCATTAATGGTGAGTCCATGCCTTTTTAATAAATGAGATCCTGTAACGATCAGTACATAATTTAATCTTTTTGATTTTTTAATAAGATTAATAATTGGTTTAAACCTGCTATAATCCGCTCTTCTTTCTGTTATTATTAAAATTTTTCTTTTTAACATTATATTTAATTATATTTGCTTGATGCTTTTTTAATATTTTTTTAATAAAATTCGATAATTTATATAATTAATCAAACAAAAAAATTTAATTAAAATTATTATTTTATAAAAAATTAAATTGTAAAAAACAGAGTTAATCATTGTAATTTGTATCAAAAAATTTTTCAGTGCATAAATCAAGCCAATTGAGCTATTAGTAACGGTAAGCTTAACGTGTTACCACGCTTCCACACCCGTCCTATCAACGTCGTAG
>Ga0194116_10004082_pt1 | contig 17053 bp, 13 predicted proteins | sample TA2MahsurfametaG_4_FD_148617 | JGI IMG/M metagenome (GOLD analysis project Ga0194116, IMG submission 148617) | Freshwater microbial communities from Lake Tanganyika, Tanzania - TA2015008 Mahale S9 surface | ecosystem: Environmental > Aquatic > Freshwater > Lake | place: Tanzania: Lake...
TTAGATAATATAGGTTAAAAAGAGAAAAAAAAAAAACCAAATGATGAATATAAAAAGTCTTTACTTGACCAAATTGAATCAAGAAGATGTATAATAAATTTAAAAAATATTTTTAAGAAGAAGTTGTTTATTTTTTTTCTAATTTGATTTTTTCAGTAAAAAAAGAAGAAGAAAAGAAAAAAAAGAAAGAGACAGAATTAGCTGAAGAAGAGAGAATTAAAAAAGAACTCGAAGTGATTAAAGAAAGGTATGATGAAGAAGTTAATGGAAAAAAGAAAAAAATTGCAGAAACACAAGATAAAAATATAAAAATTTTAGAAAATTTTTTAAAAGAAGATGAAAAAGAGAAAAAGAATCTAGCTGCCAACAAGAAAAAGGGTAAAGTTGTCGAATTCGAATTAACTACAAATAACAAACAAAATAATAGTGATAATCAACAAATAAACAAATCATTCGGAGGTATTTATTTAAACTAATAAATTTTTTTATAAAATAAAAACAATTATAAAATTTTTTCTTTTTTTATTTTTTTTTTTAAATATATTAAAAATATTAAAAAAAGAAGAAAGCAAAATATTAAACCCTAATGATCTTCCAAATCCAATTCAGAATCCTTTAAATGATCCGAATAATATGAATAACTTCAATAATTATGGCATGCAATTTCCCAATGGGACTCAATTACCAACTCATTTTTTTAATCCATTAGCCCCTGAAATTAATAATCCTTATAATAATTCTTTTAAATCTTTAAACAATTATCCTTACTCCAATCCATATAATAATCCATATAATAACCCTTATAATAATCCACACAATAATAATATGAATATGAATCAAATGGGAGAGCAGGATCATGAAATCATCAATAAAAAAATCACCGAGCAAATTCAAACTTTAAAAAATACATTTTTAGAAAACCAGGATAATTTAATAAAAAGAATAGAAGAATTGAAACAAGAATCTAGCAATGCAAATCAAAAAAATACAGAAACTATTCAGGAATTATCAAAATTAAAGCAAGAATTAGAAAATATAAGAAAAGATGAAGAATATAGAAGAAAATATGTCTATAATATTTTATTAGAAAATAATATGAAATACAATGATATCGTAAAATCGACTTCATTAGCCCCAGGAACCGATTTCAAATATTTAAATGAAAAAATGGACAAATTATATAATGAACCAGGAGACAACAACAGTGTGAATTTGGATAATCTCACTCATTATAATAATTTGAAAAAAGATTTGATGAAAAATTATACAAAGTATAATAATACTCAAATGACAAGCTTATATGGAAAGACAAATTTTGAAATGAATGCCACTAGTAAATTTATTGATATGAAGACCAAAGAAATTTATAAAGTAAAAATCAATTTAAAATTTATAAAATATATATTTAGAATTTAGATGAACATCCTAACAATAAGATTAATTTAGTTGGAAATGAAATTTATGAAGAACCTAACATAAATAAATTAGGAATTAATATGGGAAATGATTTGGCATCATTGAAAAGTTATTACAATAAGATTGAAAAAAAAAATAATAATTTATTATTTGATATTGACAAAGTTAATATTGATAATTTTGAAGGTTCTGAATTGAATAGCCAAATAGAAAGAAAGAAATTCAATATTATTAATGATGAAAATGAAAATTTTTCAAATTCTAAAAGAATAAAAAATAAAGAAAAAGAAATTGATTTTAATTATATAAATAATGATTCGACACAAAAAAATTATAAAAATTTGTATAATGATAATTCAGATAATGTTTCGAGCATATCTGAACTTAAAAATAATTTCAAATTCGGAAATTTAGATGAAGAAAATTTATCAAAACAAAATGGAGTTTATAATTTTAGAAATCCTTATACAAATAAAAATAATTTGTCGAGTGGAAGAATTGTAAATGATAATTCTACAAATTTCGAAAATGATAATTTTTCTGTTAATAAGTTATTTGACAAAAATATAAACAGATTAAGGAATTTAAATCTATATGAAAATCAAGAAATTTAATATTAGGAAGAAATCATAGCCAAGATCTTTATTTTCACATAATAAATTAAATAAACGAGTTATTATTTTATTGTATATTTATTTAAAGATTTAAATTTTTAATCTTTTTGTAAATTATTAACTTAATTTTTTAAATTATATTATACAATTAATTATTCGAAGTTAAATAAAATAAATATCGAATTTCATATTTTTAAATTTTATGATTAACTAAAATTTTATAATAAAATTTAATGATTGGCAATAGCGATGAGCTATTTGAAAAACAAATTTTATCAATGCCTTGTATTATTAAAAGCAATTATTTATCTATTCAAGCATTAAGAGAAAATACTCTATCTCTTAAATATTTTTTAGATGAAGAGAAAAGTCTTGAGAAATTTTGCACTGAAAAAGTTTTCAAACATGTAATGTCCAAAAAAAATTTATTAGAAAGTAAGAACTGCAAAAGTTTAATTAGAGCAGGAGTTCCATTAAAATATATGTCTGAATTGCTAATAAAGCTTTTCAATGATATTTCGGAAAATAAATGTTCTGATGAAATATTAAATTTTAATAATAATAAAACAATTGTTTTAAAAAATCATAATTCGGAAAATTTCAACGAATATGTTCCTTATTTATCTGGATTTAAAACTTTAAAAGAAAGTTTGCCTATTAATTATCTTAATAATGAAGGTATTTTAAAATTAAAGGAGATACTTTGGATGACTAATGCAATAAATTCAAATATTGAATTTTCTCCTATAATAATAAAATTGATTTCATTATTACTTATTATTTGTAACCAAGATGAAACCTATGCAATAATTTATAATATGATAGAAATAAATAGCAATATTCAGGAAACCTCTAAAATCAGATGGCATATAAGATTTAATTATTTGGATAACAAAAAAATAATAAGCTCTATTTGCGAATCATTGTTAGATATTTCTAATAAGTCAGGAAAGGAAACTTTTAATCATTTTGAAAATATCAATTTTCCAGCTGAGAAATTATATGAGGATATGGTGTTTGGATTTTTTATGGACTATTTAAGCTTTTCTGGTGTTTTGCGTTTACTTCCTTTTTTCCTTTTAGAAGGGGTAAAATCGCTTTATCGAATGTGTTATGCAATAGTCAAAACTTTAAGATTGAATATCCTTCAAATTAATAACCCAGATGAAGTAATAAAAAAAATCAGAGAAAAATCAAAAGAAATTACAGATTTGAATAAACTTTTTAATTTAGCTTTCGGTTATAAACTAACCCGAAAAAATAATAAATATGATTTCCAAAAGCCTATTGAGAAAGATGTTTTTGCAACTCGTAGAAATAGTTATTATTTACCGACTTTCACAAAATCAAATATCATAACAGATCAAGAATTTTTAAAAATGTGGGCTAAATTTCCAGAATTATTACGTGCAAAAGATGCAAAATTGATTTTCTATCCACAAAAAGATGGGTATTCCTTAAAAAGTGTTTATAATTTAGCTAATGAAAATGAATATAATACTTGCATGTTATTCTTAATCAAAACCGAAGAAAATGAAGTTTTTGGAGGATTTATAAGTAATTTATTCAGATTAACTGGAGGAAAATTCATTAAACCTTACGATAGTTATTTAGTTACAGTAAGACCAAATGTTGAAGTATTTACAGCTTCTAAGAAATCAGAAAATATTCTTTTATGTGAAAATGAACATGTTATGTTTGGTAATGGAGATAAAGGACCTGCAATCTTTTTTTCCGAGAATTTGGAATTTGGTAGGAGTAATCCTGAGAACTGCTTCATTATAGATAAACTTGTTACAGCTGAGGATGGTTCTTTTAAAATTGCTAAATTTGAAATATATTTATTGGAATAAAATATCATGAAATATCAATAAAAACTTTCAAATTTTTAAAAGAAATCGTTATTAATTATGTTGATAATAGAGCTTTATGCATTTGAACTCACAATATTAATTTATTTAATTTATATATTTAACCTGAGATTTAAAAATTTAAATTGTTAATCTATTTTTTAGAAAAATTTTATTTTTTTTTAATAATAAATACAACCAAAATTAATTATATTCTTAAATTTTTGAATAAAGATCAATCTTGAGTATTTTTTAGAATAAAATGAAACAAATTATCCCTATAAGCAAATATTGTCAAAATATGGACCATTATTTGAAATTTTATTCAATATTATATTTTCCATATAATCAAGTAATAATAGTAAATATGATCTGAGATAGGTTAATAACGGCGTATATAATTTAGAAAATTCAATTGAATTCTTTGATAAATCTACAAAAATTAAAGAAATCAATCTTAAAATAAGTCTCCATACAGAAGGCTCTCACAGCGTTAGATACAATTCAATGTGCTTTATTGATGAAGATTTATTAATTTTTCCTTGTGGAATATACTTAAACAAATATTCCTATTCAAAGGATTTAATCCAAAAAAGGATTATTATTAGTCAAAGCATAATTTTTAACGTTCAAAAATATGATAGATACTTAATTGCTGTTTGTTATAATGGTAAAGGAGCAATTTTAGATATTAAAGAATTTTGTATAAATAAAACATTTGATTTCAAAAATGGGAGTACTATATCAAATATAAGCTTTTCTCTGAATCTTGACTTAATTACTATTTCTGCTGAATATTATAAAGATGAAGAATGTAATGAAATAATTGAAGGGGCTTCCTGTGTTTTATCTTTAAATGAAAATTCTCAATACGAATTAATAAAATTAATTAAAAGTAAAGACAATTTAACTGAAATAAATTCTGAAAACAATTTGATAATTTTTGAAAAAATATGTAAAGATGAAACTTTTAAAAAAGTTGAGAGCAATAATTCTTTAAATTTTTCCTATAAATTATCTCTCATCAATTTAAAAAAGTTTATTAATGATATAAAAAACATTGATTATTGTGACAATTCAATACCTTCATTTGAAAAACCAATTTTCTCAAATTATTTTATCAAAGAAAAATTTTTAGAAAAAAATGAAGATATTTCTTTTATCATGAAATGTGAAAAAAAGGATTATGTGGCAATTTCTTTTTATAAGCGAAATGTTCTATTTATTGATTTACTAAATTTAAATACTATGTTTGCTATAGAATTTGAAGGAAAAGGCTTTTTAGGAGGAATAGACTTTTATAAGAATAATCTCTATTTTACTAATAAACCAAAGACATTAAGCAAAATCGACTTATCCCATTTTATTAAGAATTATGAAAAAGGAAATCATTTAGAATTTCTTAAGGAGAATGATAAGATGAAGAATAAAATATTTAAATTAAATTTAAATAACGAGCTTCTATTGAATCATGAAAAATCAAATCAAATTAATCATAAAAATGAACAATTTAGTAAAAAATATATATTTATTGATGAATTGATCATTAATAATTCTTCTATACATTCTCTAAATTATTGCTTAAAAGTAAATCCAAATGAAAACTCCGTAAGTATCGTTAATGAATCAGGATTACATATTTTCTCTAATTTTTCAAATAAGAATTTTATTCATATAACCAAAGAAACTCCAATAAAAATAACTGGTGTTGGGCTCTCAATAAATGAGGTATCTTTAATTTTTTTAAAAATTTAATAGAATTAATAAATAAAAATATAGAATGCAGATTATTTTGCTAATGGTGACCTAGAAGGTAATATAAACATTTATCAATTGAATAAATCAGATCAAAACACTGATAAAATTGTTAAAAATTTGTTTAATTTGAAAATAAGCGATTCAATAAGATGTTTAGAATGGAGTCAAGATGACAATTTGTACGTAGGTTGTATTTCCGGAAAGCTTTTTCAAATAAAGAAAAATGATTTATACAAAAAAATTGATGAAAGAGAAGGAGGAAAATTTATCGCAAATCATTTAATTGATATGAATTCAACTATAACATGTATTCGAATACATACTTTTGAGTTTGAAAAATTTACAAGCGAAAATCAAAATCAAATAATTCAAAAAAATTTTATATTTTTAAGTACAACTAAAGGAAATATACATATATTTTACAATTCCCAACATAGTTTTATCAAATTAGCAGAATTTATTGCACATCCACCTCAGCCAGAAAATCAAGATCTTCGATTTGGATCATTAAAATATAAATCAGAAGTATGGTCAATCGCTATAAAAGAGAAATTCAGGAGTGATAAAGAAAATAAGCTAATTTTTAATATTTTTTCTGCTAGTGAAGACCAAACTATAAAAATTTGGGAAACCAATTTATTTGATTTAATCAATTACAATGAAATTATTGAAGGACTTTGTAAAAAAAATGATAATACAATATTTAAAATTAATGATCTTTCTACAATAATTCAAGAAATTAAATCTTATAAGCATCATGATTTAGCAGTAACAAGTGTCGATCATAAGCAAGTATATTTTAAAAATGAAAAAAAGAGAATTTTAGCATCTTGCAGTGATGATAAATTTATAAATATTTATGATACAGATGATAATAACGAATTCACTTTAATAGGAACTCTAACTACGAAAAATCATGTTTTTGGTTGGCATACAATTACATATTTGTCTTTAGAAGAAGTAAATAATTTTGTTTATTCAAAAAATAAAATAGTTGTTTATTTATTTTTTTTTCTTTTATTTTAAAATTATAGAATGGAAATCGGCTTGCTGTAGTTACACAAAATGGATTCCTTGTAATATTTAGTCTCCTAGACTTAAGTATTCTATTTTGCGAGAAAATCCACTTGGGAGGCATAGAAGGATTAAGTTGGAAAAAGAATTCTTTAATTACTTGTTCATCTGATTTAAATTTGGGAATAATAAATTTAAGTTGAAAAATAATTTCTTTTTTATTTTTGTATATAATATATGATTTAATATTTGAATTCACCAATAATATTGATAAAAATAATAATAATTTAAAAATTTTATAATCATTTTAGATGAGTTTTGAATAAAAGTTATTTATTGTTTCTTAATTAATTAAACTAGAGTTTCATATAAGGAATTTCTCCAATTCAATAATTCTTTAATATCAAATCTAAATCAAAATTTTTTGTTGTAAGATTTTTTTTGCCCTATGAAATTTAATAATATTAACTTACGATTTTCAATAGATATGGCTCTATTAAAATGCTATGTGCATTACAAATTTCAATTTGATATAGTAAATCCTAAAAATTAGTGAAATTTTAAATTTATAAAGTTTCGATTTTAATTTAAAAAATTTGAATTTAGAAGCATTCTTACTTTTTCTCGTTTATATTTAATCAATATCTCTAATGTTTCTCTTGAATTCAATAAAATAGCTTCTTTAATCTAAATTTATTTTTTTATTTTAAATTTAAGTATTGAAAGAAAAATAAGGACTTTAAGAGTAATAAATTAATACCAATTCTAAAGGGATATCAATGTGTTTATGAATACTTAGAAGTGTCTCTAATGCAATCGAAATAAAAGAAAAATTTTTATTTTTTATGAGATTTACAAATAATTTTTTGATTTCAGAATTGAAAATAAAAGAAGATGCTTCCCCTTTAAGAATTTTAACTTCAGACTCAGTAAAAACTTCGAAAGGATTTGTTTTTTCCTTTGCTTTATATATTTTATATTTTTGTATTTCTATATTATCCTCTCCTGAATTTAAAGAATTTTTTTCTTTTAATAAATTCATTCTCAATATATTTATTATTGAATTTTTAGTTAGATTTTCATTTATATTAAAAAGTATTCGAAAATCATTCAGATATTCTTCGAGATTAAGTTTAAATATCATGTTAAAGAGAAAACTATCATTTTTCAATTTTTGAAGATTGTCTTTATCTGTTTTAATAGTAGGATTATTTTGTGAAAGGCTCATTAATTTTTCTAAAACTCTCATTCTCAAATCATTCATAATTTTTTCTTTTTTGATATCAGGGATAATAATATAATCTTTGTCTGTTATGAAATTATTAGCTAAAATATTAAATAATTCAATTTTAATGGTATTAATTATAAAATTATTTTTTATGTATCTTATTTTTATAATTAATTAGTTTACCATTATTAGGAGAATTTATTTTCCTTAGCTTTAACAAATAAATTGAAGATTTTTTATTTGCAATTTTTTTAAGAGTAAATGCCAAATTTTGTAAAGAAATATTTTTTTCATTGTAAATTTTTATCATTTCGTCTAATGTTAAAATATTGTTCTTGATTATATCATCCAAAGCTTCTATATAAAGCAAAGAAATTCTAGAAGAATTATGATAATCTTTCATATCTGAATAGATTTTGTGAAGCAGGTAAAACAAATTTAGACTAAGTTTAACATCCATTTTAAAATCTTCTAAATTTTTTTTTATTAAGCTTTCTTTAATTCCAAAATAAACCGAAAGTTTATGATTAATCTTAATGTTCAAACACTCTTCTTCAAGTAAAAGACAAATAGACGTAAGTAGCCTTGGATCGCTAAGGATAATCTTTTCTATTAAAAAATTATTTGAAAAGCTTGGCTCATTGGTATTTTCAGCATTTAGGATGGCACAATAATTAAAGTTTCCTTCATAATTTTTTTCTGAATAATTCAAAGGATTGAAAAACTGACCCTTTTTCGGTTTTTTAATATATGCGATTAGGTATTCAACAAATAAGGTCTGCATTTTTTTGTTAAAATCTGGAAAACAAGATATATCATCAATAATTGAAAGATAAAAAGTTATGGACAAATCAAAATCAACTTGTAAACAAGAATTTAAAAAGTTTATTAGAAATTTCTGATCTCTTGGATCTCCAAAATAAATTTGAATTTTTTGTTCAATCACAGGTTTTTGTTTATTTTTTATCAGTGGGAAAATGAAATTAAAAGAATTGTAATAAAAATCAAATTTTAAGTCTAAGTTTAAAAAGGATTTTCGAATGAGATAATCTTCAAGTAAATAAAAAGTTAAAAGTTTAAAATTCAAATTAAAATCAAGAGTATCTTGCTTCTTCTTGATATATTCAGAATTATTTAATTCTTTATCATAAATCAAAAAAAAATCACTTCTAGTATTTAAAAAATTAGAATAAAATTCTATAAAATGACTTTTTACATCCAGCTCACTATCTGGAGTAACATCAGATATCAAGCTTATATAATTGTTTAATTCTTTAATAAACTTCTTTCTGTTATCTATTTTAGAAAAAGCGATTAATCTAATAAATGAACATTCTAAATCTTCTTTTATAGAATCATGAGAACTCAATTTAATTAAACATGGGAAATTTAAATTTTCTGGAAGATTATCTTTAGAATATGATATATGTAAAAGCGAATTTATTAGCCCTATTTCTCTGAAATGCAGTAAATTTATAATAGTTTTTAAAATAATTTTTTTATTATCTGAAAATATATTTTGAGGATTTGTATCCTTTGTTAAAAATAATCCACTCCAAATATTTGTTATCAAATAGTCTACTAAATCTTCATTAAAATATTTAAAAATATTTTGACCATATATATTAAATATATAATAAATTTTCAAATCCAGATAATTGAAATTATTATCATCATCTCTATCCTCAATAAAGATACAGAGTTTTTCATATGCGGATTTTTCTGGTAACATCAGAGAATTTGAAAGATTAGATAATATAAATATAGTATAAGCATTAGAAAAAATACTCGCTGTTTTTAGATAAAAGTTTTTGAAATTGTAATCCTTTTTATTGGGATTATTTAAATTATTCATTTCGGGCTCAATTTGAATATTTGCAGAATTTGATGATTCATTATCTAAAGATAATTTCTTTTTCTCTTTAAAATTAAAAACTTTTAAAAATTTAATTATATTAAATTATGAATTTAAATTTTTATCAAAGTATTTATTCATATAAATATTAATTTGAAAGATTATATTTTTTAATTTTACCTGAAGCTTCAAAATCATTTTTTTTGTGAATGAATAAATTTGGTTGATATATTTCTATCCATTTTAATAAAGAAAGTAAATCTCTTGAAATAAAAAATAATGCTTCTATTTTGTCTTGAGTAATTTTTTTAATAATTTCACAAAATTTATAATTAAATTTAAAGCTTCCTTTATTGGTTAAATTAGCATTCATATCTGAAGACCTATCACAAATTATCATATTTTCATCTTTAGAAAATTTAGAAATTTTATCTGCTAAATTACTATTTTTATAATTATCGAATTTTTCTAATAATTCTTTAATGTTATATCCGAAGCTATTTACATTATTTTTAACAACTGCAGAAATGATTGAATTAAATATGTCAAGAAATAGCAGGCTATTTTCTCTTTGAGAAAATTCTCCGAAATGAGTATTTATAAAATCCGAAAAATTTTTTTTTTCATTTTCATCATTAAAATAATCTACAAAATAATGATAATCATTTATTTTTATAAAATTTTCCGCTAATAAAATTCTAAAAAGAGCAAAACAAATAAAAAGGATATTTTCATCAGAAACTTGATTTTGTTCTCCGATATAATTTAGAATTTTATTTTTCAAAAGCCGCATTTCTTTTAAGGTATATCTATTAATTAATTGAGATTTATACTTTTCCAAATTTTTTTCAGAAAAAATAAATTCACGAATGTTGCTTTCATGTAGGTGAATAATTTCATTTATTTTTTGAAAATCCCATATCTTTCGCAAATATCCTATTCCGTTGTTTCTCAAAATGCATATACTATCCAAATTCCTATTTTTAATATATCCAACTGAAATAATTTCGTTAGAAAAACTTTCGAGAATTAAATTGTTAATAAAGGTAATTAGATTATTTGTTTCCAAACAATCATTAAAAATTTGCTTTAAAATTGCTGTCCTATTTACAAGTTCTTTTTTCATTTCCATTTCTCGTAAATAATTTCTACTTTGTGAAGTTGTATTATTTGCTAATTGAGAAGCATTATTTTCTACAAATTTTTTATTGAAATTAATCAATTGATCATTGGAAATAATTGTCTCAGAGTTACAAAGAAGTCTGTAAAGGCTTTTATTCCTTAACTTTTCATTTTTTATCAAGGAAATTTGCTTGATTTTAAGAGCAAAATTCTTTAATTTACTATCGAGAAGAATGATTTCTTGATTGTAATGATTGAAAAAATACTCTTTTTCATCATTTTCTTTATTTTTACTTGTATGTGTATTTTGACCAATAGCTGAGTTGTTATTATGAATATTATCAGAGTTTTCATTTAATTCATTTTCATCTTCAGTTTGTGATTTGAAAGTATTCAAAACTTTTATTTCATACCTAGAGAAAAGAGACTCTTCGTTTATATCATTTTCTTGACTTTTTCTTGATATTGACCAAAACTTGTCTTTAATTGTTTTCAAATCTATTAATTTTCCTCTTAATTTAATAATTTTATTTTTATTGAATCTAATTGTATTCCCATAATCACTAAGGCAAAATGTATTATACGAAACATTTCTATCATTATTAACAATTATTACTTCATTTGAAAGTGGTATATTTAAAAATTGAAGCTCAAATACATTCAAATAGAAAGTTCCTTCAAATTCAAAATAGATACAAAAAAATAAAATTTTAGATCGAGATTCTAAAAAAAAGTTTCTAGAAGTGTCATAATCCAAAAAAGCGATTTTACAGTCAAATATTTTTTCCTCTAAATTAATATTTCCTAATAACTTATCATTTGCATAAACTTCCCTATTTGTAAATTGATTGAAAATTTTGAAATTTTTATCTTCAGTTACGTAACATATTAAATTATCTTTAAGATACTTAATGCATTTAATGGCGGAGGCTGTTGGTTTTATCGCAAAAAAATTTGAGAGTTTTTGTTTAATATTAAAATTGAATGGATTATGGAAATTCCCTTGTTCCCCTGTGTAATCAGCATCATAGCGAATTTCTTTCAGGTTGGCAATTTTTAGCAGATTATTCAACTCATAAGAAATTTCAAAAAAATTGATATTTCCATTTGAAGAACCAAAAGCGAAAAAATCTTTTTTATCATTCGGATTATAATAGATATGATCAATAGAAGTAATTTTGTTTGTCTTATCTGAAGATATAGAGCCTTCGCGAACTTGAAATTTTGTTAGTGATTCAACTTTTTCTTTCTCAGGAAATTTAGTATTGAATTCTATTTGCTTTATTTCATAATTTTCAAAAATAATTGAGATTCTAAAGGAATCTTCAGATAATGGATAAATGAATATTTCATTATTAATTATTTGTGAATTAAAATTGAATTTGTATTTGCTTAAGAAATTAGATTGAGAATTTTTTTCTACAAAATTTGAATTTAATGCTTTCATAATAGTTACAGAAATGCTGTCTCCATCGGAAATGCTTTGTTTAATTTTTTACATTAAGAGTTTATTTTTTTTTTAAATTTAAATTTTACTATAAATGAAATTTTATAAATTTTCAAGTGAAAAATCATTCAAAAAAAATTATATTTTTTGAGTTGTATAAACCTCTAAAAATCTCGATGATTTAAATAATATAAATTATGAAATGCTCTATATATATAAATTTTTAAAATAATCGCGTCTATAAATCAGAATCATAAAAATTAAAGAATACTAATTTAATTACCATTGTATTATGTAAAAGTCAAAAGAAAAATTAAACCCTTTTCTAGCGAATTTTTTTATTTTATTTTCATCTTTTGAAAATTTATTATTAGTATCAGCTGAAAATAAGTTAAATATTTGCGGACTGATTTTGCAATTATCCTCGAAATTCAAAAAGATTTCTTTGTAATAATTCATTTTATTGTTTAGAATTTAAATTTTATTAATTTATTTATAAAATAATTATTTAATTATTCTTTCCAAAAAATAATTGAAATTCCTCTATATTTAAGTGAGTCTAAATTCTTTCAAAAATTGAATAATTCTATTATTTCTACCTCAATGATTATTATTATTCTATTATTTTTTAAAGACATTAGTTTAAAAAATCAGTATATTATTTAAATTAAATTTTACTTTCAAAAATTAAAATTTAAATATTTAATATTTTTTAATGCTTAAAAGGTTTATTTATTTAAATAGGAGCATAAATAGAGGAAAGGATTCTTCTAGAATATTAAAGGATTTTTTTTTTAACTCTTTTAAATCATTCTCAACCCAAGAGCCAAAACAATTTAATACTGATGAATCTAATTTGAAAATTATTGAAAATATTAACAAAATTCTGAGTGAAAATTTAAATAAAGAAATTGAAAATTTTTACCCGATTGATGAAAATCAACTTAAATCTATTTTAAATAGTCAAAGCTTTATATTAATCAATAACGATAATCAGAAAGTTATAAAACTAGAGAAGAAATTTGAAAATAAAATTATAAAGATCTTAATTACTCCTAAACAACCAGATTTCACAGAATCAGAAAATGAAAAAGAAAGTAATATAAATTTGAATTAAAATTTAAAATATAATTATTGAAAGACTATAATTCTTAATAATGATTTTTTTAAAATAAAGATTACAGAATCACTAGTTTTTTCATTGTGATAAAAAATGAAAATGATAAAAATGGCCTTTTAATTGATGCTGTTACATTGGGGAATAAAATTCATATTACTCAAATCAATTATTCTGAAGATATCGACTCATTAGAAAATTTAACCTTTAACTTCAATCAAGTTGATGAAAGGGCTAGAAATTTCATAGAAAATGAGTATAAAGGCCCTCATTTTTATACTTTGGACCAATCTGTGAAATCATCATTTCATGATTTACTGAATCAATATGGTATTGATGAAAATATTGCTTCTTTAATAGATGTTTTATCTATTGAAAAAGATCAAGAATTATATTTAAATTGGCTTAAAAACTTGAATAAATTTTAAAATTTTTAATTTTAAAATTAATTTTACACTTTATTGAGAAATTTTTGTTATTTACAAATATTCTTAAAATTTAAATTTATTATTTTTATTTATTTTTTGTTTTTCTATTATTTTATAAACATTAAAAGAATGTTGGTTCCTGGGAGTTTTTGAGGAAAAATAATTCTTTTCCGCAAGGCTGTATGAACTGCTTTTATGAGTGATAAATAGGATTATAAATTATTTTATAATTCTTTTTTTATATTAATAAATATAATAAAAGTTTCTTTATGTTAACATTTCTCAAAATTTTTTTTGGTTTGTTATTAATTTTTTAAAATTTACTAAATAAGTAAAATAAAAATATCTGTTTTTATTTATTTTTATTTTTATTTAAAAACATTAATTGAATGAGCTATTTAATATGAAATTTTTTTTTAATTTATTAATACTATTTTAAAAATATTCATACAAGAATCTTATAATTTTAAATACTTCATAAATAATTTATTCTAAGAAAAAAATATAAGATATATTTCAATATTTTAATTAAAATTTCCTTCTCTTCATCTTGTTAAAATGAAAGAATAGAAATAAAATTTGATATTTAAATTATAACACTTTGTATAAATTAAAGAAAAGATAAAGTAGAAATACTAAATCTATCAATTATACAAAAGTGTTTTAAGGAAAAATATATTCAGAAAATCCTTTTAAATACTTTTCTGATCAAATTAAATTTTATTTACAGCTAGCTTATTTTGATTATTTTCTAGCTTAAACTATTGCAGAAATTAATTTCACTAATTTTTGCCTCTGCTAAAAGATTATGATGATTGTTATCAAAAGGATCTGAAAAAAATGATTTTAAGATTTCTTCTTCAGGACAATTCTCAAAACCAATACATTCTTTAACACTCTCCTTAGAAGGACTGATAAAAGTGCTGATTGTATCATCTTCAGTTAAAGGATTTTTTTTCTTCTCATTTGTAAAATTCAAAAGAGTTAGACTATTTAAAAAAATAGTTTTTTTGCTGTTTTTTGGAGAATCTACATTCATCCGCTTGTTGAAAAGCAATTGAACTTTTTCTTTGTAAGGATTTAAGATAGGTTTGAAAGTATTTAACCCATTTTTTTGGCTATGCAATTCATTATTATTTTTAAAATAATTTACATCAAAATTAAAAAATTTAGCAAAATGTTGTTCTTCATTTTTCAAAGTAGGATTTAAATTAGGATTCAAATTTTGGATATTCTCTTTTGATTCAAATGCAGAGAATTCATTTGAATCAAATTTTTTCATAATTAGATTAGATTCATTAAGGCTTAAATCTGGAATTTCAGAAAGTTTTTTATTTTTTATTTCAATTTTAATATATTTTTCTGAATTCTCATTTTCTTCCTTTTTTTCCAATGAGATTCCATTGTTAATATTCTTCTTTTGTAAAAAATTAGGTAAAGATTTTTTATAGAATATATCTTGGCTTCTTATAACAGGTAATTCTGAAAGTTGTTTTTCTTTCAAATTCACATTTTTTGTGAATTTATTAATTCCAGTTTGAATTTCTTGTGTATTTTGAAAATCGAAAATCTTTTCAACAGGAACCTCGAATTTATATTGATTTAAAATGCTAAGCTTTTCTTTTAGAATTTCGTTGTTAAGAGAATCGATGATATTTCTCATGTTAATTATTATTATTCTATATTTGACTCTCATTAAATATCTTGCTTTACTATTAATAAATAACACGAATAAAATACAAATAGGAAATTAAAAAAAAAACTTCAAGAAAATTGATTGAATTTTTATAATTTTTAATAAAAATATTAGACAAAAACTAAAATATTGGCATGTAAATTCTTAAATTCCAGATCAATTTGGTAGACTAAGAAAAAAATAAAAAATAAAAATTAATAAATTAAGAGATATTTCTTATGAGAAATTTTTTCAAAGGAATATATATATTTAAGAAGAATCGAAAACCGCATTTTATTATAATAGTTAATTTTTTTGATAGACAGAAAAGTCAAATTTTCAAGAATATTTTGATAGTCAGTTTTACAAATAATTATTAAAATAACATAAAATTATAAAAATGAATATATGTATTAAAAAAGATAACTTTTAAACTTTTAATTTTACATAATGCAATTTAAAAATTAATAAAATTTTTTTTCTTTATTTTTCAAATTTCAAGAATTTAATAAATTGCATCTCTCTTATTTATCAAACTATAATTTGATAATTCTCATAAAAACTATTTTTATCTTTAAAAAACATTTTGTTTTATAATTTAAAAAAATTTTTTCCTTGTGTTCAATTTAATAATTTTCAAATTTTTAATAGAAAAATGAGCATTTATGACTTGTCGATTCTCAACTTCAAATTTTTAGTGAAAGTATAAGAAATAGAGTGACGTTTATTTATATAGATGGACTTTACTAATTCCAAAATACAATCTTTAGTTAATAAATTTAATTATTTTTACCAATCTGGAAATTATATAAAAATGTCTTGATACATACATTTAATAAATTACAATATATTTTTTAAATATTTTCATAAAAAACTCCATAAATTTTAAAGATTACCAAAAAAAATAAATTAATAAACTATAAAAGATTCCAAGCATTCGTTATTCAAATTTATAACTTTCTTTATAGTTTAAACTGAATCAAATTAACGAATAAAAAATTATTAAAATTTTTTTTCTGAAAGTTTTCACCTTTAGAAGAGTAAAATAAATGAAATAAGAATTAAATTAATAAGAAGCATTTAACAATATGTGACCGAGAGACAGTTCTGACAGTTCTATTTGAACATTATTTAATATATTCAAAGCAGAAAACTCTTTTTCATAATTTATAGAGACCATTTAATTAATAATTAAAATTAATTGGGTTATGAAAAAGCATCAAACCAATCAATTTTAAATAATATGAATTGATTTTCAAATAATATAATTTAGTTTTTTTAGAGATATATAAAATAAAATTTTTGTTATGTTTTTATTTTAATTAATAATTTTGAATTAACAAATTTGAAAAAATTTATTTTTATTATTAATTATAAAGTTCTCTAACCAAATAATTGATCAATTGTACAAAAAAAAAGGCCTTTTTTTCAAAAGCAATTTAATTTGGATTTCAAATTAAATGGTTTTTAATATGAATATTTCAAGTCCAAATAAGATTAATTTAAATTATTAGGAATATTTGAAATTT
>Ga0194116_10004086_pt1 | contig 17041 bp, 12 predicted proteins | sample TA2MahsurfametaG_4_FD_148617 | JGI IMG/M metagenome (GOLD analysis project Ga0194116, IMG submission 148617) | Freshwater microbial communities from Lake Tanganyika, Tanzania - TA2015008 Mahale S9 surface | ecosystem: Environmental > Aquatic > Freshwater > Lake | place: Tanzania: Lake...
TTTTGAAATAAGCTTAATTATTTATATAAGAAATCTGAAAAATATTAAATCTTTAAAAAGACTGAAAATTGAGAAAATTGTTCCGAAAAATTTATTAGTTTATTTAAGATAATTTCATTTTAAAAAAAGCTCAATATGAAAGATATGAATAAATAATGAATTTTAAAGTTTTAAGAATAAACATCAAGATGAGCATTAACCAGTTTAAAAGCAACTTTCAATATTAATACATATTCCCAATTTATATATTATTTCTTTTGTCTGCGTTTATTGTCAATATTTTAATGTTGCCTATTACAAAAATAAAATTTGTGTTTGTTATTCCAATTAAAAATAAATTTTGAAGGAATCAAAGATTTAAATTTATAATAAAAATAAAATATTAACTTCTTAAATATTCTTTAATAGTTAAATTTTCAATTTTTATAAGAGGAGATATCTAATAATCTTTATTAAAATTATCAAAAAAATTAAAAAAAAATCCGAAGTGGGTTAATATTTTTATTATTTTTCTCTATTCTAATTGAACCTAAGTAATTAAAATTAAAATATTATTTTAATCAATGAAGAATGAAGTTGATAACGATAAAAATAATAGTAATAATGAAGACAATTTACAAAAAAATGAAACAACAAAAAATGAAGAAACTGAAACGCTAACTTTAAATAACTTCCATTTTTCTGAAGAGCGAAGGTAAATTTTAGTTAGTTATAATATAATTATTCAAATTTAGTCAAAATTTTCACTTAAATTCTTTCCTATAAAATAACTTTTAAGAAAGCTCAATATTGAAGATAAAAATCGCATCTTTTTGTATTACATAATTATAATATTTTCTTTTTTAATTATAATTGGTGCTCTTTTTTTAATTTTGCATGTATACAACAATACACCACATTTGATTTTAGATGATAAAAGTAAGTAAAGTAAATATTTCAATAAAATTTTTTAAAAAAATATTTTGATATTTTTTCAGATATTATCAAACCTTTAACTGATCAAAATTCATACAGAATAATTAGTCTTAGAAATAAAATCACTGCAATTTTAATATCGAATAAAGAAGATAAAGAATCACATTTTTCTTTAACAATACCTACAGGTTCTTTTGATGATAGAAATAATCACGGTTTAGCACATCTTACTGAACATATTGTTTTTTCATATAAAATTTTAGATAAATATTTAAAAAAGAATGATGGTTATATGGAATCCTATACGAAAGATGATAAAACAACTTTTTATTATAAGATTTCAAATGATCACTTTCCCATTAGTTTACTTAAAGTTAAAAAACATATTCAAAATCCAGATTTTTCAAATTTTACACAAATAGAAAAAGAAATATATGCAATTGATAGAGAATATAAAAAAAATTTACAATCAAACATTTGGAAACAATATCAAATTTTAAGATCTCTTAGTAATGAAAAAAGTCCCTATCATAATTTTAATGTTGGGAATAAAGATTCATTTTTCAATCCTATATTAAATTATACAGAACATAAAAAAATAATTAATTTATCAGATATCAACAAAACTTTTTCTTTCGATAGTCAATATTTCGATCATATTTATAATGATGAATCTGAAAATTACTATTTCAAGGATATCAATAAGAAAATTAAAGATGATTGGAATCATATTAAGGATGAAAATTCAAAAATGAATAATAAAACAAAAATAAATCGATCAGATAATAATTTGATTGAGTTTAAATTTAATGCAGAAGATGAATTAAATATATTTAAAAATTTAAATTTTTCTTATCTACGACTTGCTAAAGAAAGAGCAAAATCAAATAAATATCGAAAGATAAATAATTTTAATTTCATGATAAAAATAAATCAAGTAAGAAATAAAACAAAAATTAATAAAAATGAAAGTTCAATAAACACAACAGAATTATCGGATAAGTCAAATCATATTAAAATTAGAAATAAAACATCATTAAATTTAATATTTTCAAATGAAACAAATAAAAATAAAATTTCGTCAATTTCAAGCATTAAAAAAACTAATGAAAATAATAATAATAGAACAAAAAAATTTAAAGATTATATAATTTTGAATATTACAGAACCTGATAAAGAAAAAAATAAAACCAAAAATATTAATGAAAATTTTAATTCTACTTCTTCAAATGAAATATATATTCAAGATTATTATAATTTATCACCAATTAATAAAACAATTAAAAATAAAGAAAATTCAATATATGGGTTGTTCAGTGGTCAAGTAAATGATATTCATAAAGAATTAAATACAAAATTTAATGTAAATAATAAACAGAATAAATTGAACGATTCAAATAAACTTGAAAAAGAATTTTCCCAAATTGAAATTAAATTAAACAAAACAATAATAAAAGGAGTTATATTTCATAATTTAACATTAAGTAAAATTAAAATTATTCGTAATCAAATCAAAAACAAAACGGAAGAAAAAGATATGAATATTAATATAGATGGTTTTACTGAACATGAAGGTAATAAGTTTTCAAAATTTGATTCACAAGTAAATGAAAATTCAAAAATAATTAAATTGAATTTAAAACAATCTAAAATTTACAATAATATATCAGAAAAAATAAAAGCTAATACAATCAATAATTTTACCAATCATAAAATAAACATTTTTAAGAATGAAACACTTAAAAATAAAACTAATAAGATGAAAGCTAAGATAATTATCAATATCACAGAGCATGAGATGAATGGAAATCATAAAATAAATAAAAATATAAAAGATCATGAAAATAATAATAATGTGGTAAAGTTGAATAAAAATGATACTAAAAATAAAACTAATAATTTTAGTAGCTCTAATAAAATTAAAGTAAATAAAGAATCAAATTTAGTAAATAAACAAATTGAAAACACTGGCAATCAAACTCAAAAGAACAATTCTAAAAAAATAAAAGATTTTATTAAAATTAATTTTACATCAAACTTTGAAATGATATATAATCATAATCATTCGAATATAGATAATTATATAAAAAAAAAAGATATTAAAAATTCAAATAATTCATTAAACCACATGGAAAATTATCCCACTAAATCTTCAAATGTTAGTAATAAAGAAATTTACGATAAAATTCAAGTAAACTCAAATAAACATAATAAGGAAAATTATTATCAAGAGAATAAAAAAATCAATTTAACAAATCTTGAGATAGAACCATATATAAATAAAAAAAATCTTAATAGGACTAATAATTTAAAAAACATCATATCATTAAATATTTCTAATTTCGAAATTTTAAAAAATAATACACAAAAAAATAATATTACAAAAAATTATAAAGATAAAATAAATTTTAATAATTCATTGCAAGGAAATATATTAAATACAGTAAAAATATATATTAATAATAATAGTTTGAAAGAAAATAAATTTGTTAATAATTCAAATATTGAATTAAAATTTAATGTTAATAAAACTGATAAAAACAAAACTCATTCAATGAAACATTTTCTAAAGTTCAACATTACAAACCATGAAATTAATATAACTAATAAAAATGAAATAAAAAAATTTAAAGATAATTTATTTATAAATTCTTCAAATTTAGAAATAAATAATATTTTAAAAAACAAAAATAAGGAAAAGTTTGGATTTAAAGATTTAAAAAATAAAACAAACCAAGACATTAAAATTGAATCAAATAAAACTAAGAGTTCAAAGAATAAAAAAATAGAAGGAATAAACAAAACAGATTCTTTATTAAAAATTACTTATAATAATACCATAAAAGTTGACATTAACAAAATAAAAAATTTTAGCAAAAAAAATAATTCTATCAAAAATGAATCAGGAGAGAATCAAAATTATTTTAATATTAAAAGTTATAGTATATTTAAAAATTCATCAATTTTTAATAATGAATCTAAACTAAAAGAAAATATATTGAATAGAACAAAAAAATTTATAGAAAAAGATAAAGAAAATTTCACAAATGAGCTATTATTTCAAAATATTAAAAATTATTCTTATTTTAAACCTCACAATATTTCTGAATCCATAATTAAAAAATTTGAAAATTTTAGTCAGATTGAAATCAAAAATAATACTAATGAGGTGAAATTTAATTACTCACCAAATATAAATAAATATGAATTGGATAATTTGACAAATAAAGAAAATTGGACGAAAATTGAAAATATAAAATTAATAAATAAAACAAAAATAAAGAGAAATATTAAATCAAATAATACTAAATTCCAATTATCTCCAAATAATGAATTTAATAAATCTTTAATAAATTTCAATCAACATTTAATCTCTTCTAATAATTCCAAAAGTATAAAACAAATCGAAATGGAGATACAGAAGAAATTTTCATTGTTGTCTAATAAATTGGAAAATTTTTTTTTAAAAAACTATAAAGTGAATGAAATTGTTATTATTGCAAAATCAAATTTACCATTAGATGATTTATCGAGCTTGGTTAATGATGCATTTAATGATCTAAATTGGGAAAAAACTCAAGAAAGAAATAATAATTTAAATTCAGGTGATGATTCTTTTTTATCTAACAATAATAATTTTTATCTAAACAGTAAAAATTATTCTAATATTTCTAATATAGATAAAAATTTTGATAATAATTTTTACTGGCCAAATGAAATATCTAACTCCGAGAATACAGGGAAATTTAACAATAAATCTTTGTATGATATGAAATATATTTCCTACATTAATGATGAAGATTTGAATTATATATTAAATCAACACTTAATACCTCCTTTTAACATCAATTATTTGGGTGATTTAATTATTTACAATAAATATAAAAATAAAGGTCCTGCAAGTTTAGATATCTTATTCCCAATAAATACAGACAATTTAATAAATAATAAACCTAATGAGGTTTTGAGTTATTTACTTAAATATCAAATTAGAAATAGTTTAGTAGATCGGCTTAAAAATGAAAAAATAATAGATAACTTCAATATTGACATGTTGAAAGTAAATAAAAGAATGTCATTATATCTTATTTCCATAGATTTATTAAATGATGATGAAAGATACATTCCAATAATTATGAATTATTTATTTCAATATTTAGAAACTATAAGATTTTGCTTCACAAATGATCAAAAGTTGGCTGAAATTATAATGGATGATGCAAAAAAATTACTAAAGATAAAATTTGAACTTTTTGATTTCTCAGAAGAATTTGAAACTATTGAGCAAATTTTTTCAAAACTCTATGATAATTTTTCAAATTACAAAAAATCAGAAATTCTATTTGGAGAATATAATGCTACAGACTTAGATGTAAATTCAATATTAAATTTTATGGATTATATTCAACCAAATAATACCATTGTGATGTTTGGAACTTCAAGGAAATTTAATGATATTCTTCACTTAAAAAATTTATTCTCTAAAGAAACAATTGAGTTAAGACATGAAATATTCTACAACTCTACTTATATTTTAGGGAAATTAAATGATGCAATTTCATCAATTAAAAATATATTTAATAGCAACAATAATTACTACAATAATAATATTGACAAATCTAAAGTTAGAGTTTATGATGATTTTTCAGATTATGTTATTGAAGAAAATAATAATGATTTTCTTAGTAAAAAGGTCAAAAATAGAATAAATCTTAGAAACAAACAAAATAATAATACAATTAAATATTATTCTATTAATAAAGAAGATACCAATCTTTATGAATTTAGTATATTTGATGTGTTTAAATGTTCCAATTTAAGAAAAAAAAATAAGTACATTACTAAAATTTTAGACTATGACAGATACGATAAATTGAATAATAAAACTTTGATTTTATCTGATTTAAATAATACTAACAATAAATTTGGTAAAAAAACTGAATTTATTTAATTTTTTTCTAATAAATCAAATAAATGATAAAAATAACATATAAAATAAATTTATTTTAGAAAATGAATATAAGAGTCCTTCATCAGTTGAACCATTAGAAGAAGAAATGATGAAAGAAGATATATTCTTTTCCTTTAATAATGAAACAATAACTGATTTCTATATGGGTGATCCTAACTTAATAATAAATAAAAAAAATGGGAAATTATATTATATTGTATTAATTCATATATATATAATTATAAAATATTTTTATTTTTTATTTTTGAATTTTATAAAATTTTGAAGAAAGACACATTCAATAATACAAAACAAATATCTCTAACTTTCGAATTATTTTTTGGAAAAGTTAAATCTAAGATTGAAGATATTTCAATATTAAATATATTTTATGAAATCTTAAAAAAGCAAGTTAAAAAATCTTTCTTTGAACCATTATTAGCTGGAAATAGATTTAGTCTACAATTAACAGAGAGGTAATTCAATTTTTCAATCGATTTTTTATAATGATAAAATTATTAGTGGAATTCTTTTTAAAATATACGCATTTGAAGATATTGTGACTGATATCACAAAACAATTTTTATACATAATAAGATCAAATAAAACCATAATTGGCTTAGATAGCAATAATTTTCTTAAATTTAAGGAAAAAGCTAAAAAAAACTTGATTCAATTTTTAATTAATGAAAAAGATTCAACGCAGATTGAAGAAGAGATATTTAATAAAATTATAAAATATAATTACACAAATAAATATGAAGTTATTCAGAAGGTAGTTCAATTCTTTTTATAATATTTAATTAGTTTATTAATTTTTTAACGATTTAATATTAAAATTTAATTAGGGAATTGATTCCATTCAGAATAATACTTACATAGAAAGAATAAAAGAAATAAAAAAAAATTTCTATTTCAAAGGTTTGATATTAGGAAATTTTGAAAATATAGATAATTTTAATAATATTAAACAAATAATAAATTATGCGTTAATGTTTTATAAAAAAAAAACTGACAAAGATGAATCTAATGTAAAAGTTAACCCAATGAATAAAATCCTCGATGATTATTACATTTTTAGAACTGAAATAAATTCAAAATATATTAGTCAACCAAGTTTGATGAACATTTATCAATTTGGAATTCTTGATGATCCAAAAACCTTTGCTACTTTTAAATTATTAGAAATAATAATGGATATTCAATTTAGTAAAAATGATTTGGTCGGAATAAATATTGACAGTATTCAAGATTTTGAACAAAGCCTTATAGTTGTAGATGGTGAATTGATAGTAAAATTTTTTAAGTGTTTATAATAATTTATATTTCCTATTTGTTAAAAATTGAGATTTAATTTTTTAATTTTAGTATTATAAATTTTTCGCTGCAACAAAAGAAATCAAGAACTTCAATAAGATCTTAAATAAAAGTCTAATTAAATTTAGGAATGAATTTAATTATATGACTAATTATAATTTACAAGAATTTAAAAACATGCTTACAAATAACATAAAAGAAGAAAATTCTGAGTTAAAAAAGTTATCCAAAAAATCTGAAAAATTATGGAATAACATATTTAAAATAAATGAAATAGATATAACAGACTTTTTACCCTCTATTTTCATTTCGGATATTAAAAGACTCTATGAAAAAACATTCTTAGAATCAAAAATTTTAAGTATACAAGTTTTTCCAAAAGATTTTATTGAAAATCCTCCCCAAAATATAACAACCGTTTTTGGTGATGAGGAATATGATAAAGATGATAATATCTCAATGAAAGTAGTCAATAATTATGCTGGATTTAATGGATTAGAAAGCTATTACCAAGAAGCAAATTTATACTTGAATACAACAAAATCAAAAAATTATTCAGATGAAGATGGTTAATATTAATTTTTTAAGCAAATTATCAGTTAATGTTTATAATTATTATTTTAATGTTAAACAATAATAGTTAAATTATCTTTAAAAAAATATAAATATAAAAAATCTCAAATTTAAAGTTAAAGCCTATAAACTACTTCAAAAACTATTCAATAAATTTTTTGATTATATTATTAATAAGTATGGACTGGACCTTTAATGGTTTAATATTTTATATAAATCTGAATATAAAAAAAATTTAATAAATAATGGAAATTAAATGACTCTCATTTAATCTAATTTAAATCAGTATAAGCAGAAAATTGAAAAATTTTCTTCATTTATTTAATGATTTTTCAAAATTTTAAAATATTTAAATTTTTTTGCTTAATAATTTAGGATATTTTTTTATATTTATTTATCAAATTTAATAAATTTTATTCAAATTTATTATTATTTTTTTTAAATATTATAATTATTAGCATTATATTCTGTATTATTCGATATCAAAATATGATTAACTCCTCCTATTCTACTTCCGCATTCAGGACAAGAAGCTTCTTCTGTTGGTCTTCCACATTCTCCTACAGCATAAAGATGTCTATTGGGACAAAAATAAAATTTCATTCCTGCCATAACATTAATTATTTCTTCAATTTTTCTTTTTTCTATTGATCCAAAGTTTTTTTTAAAATCTTCGAGATCTCGTGAATCTTTTATCATCAAGTTTTTCTGCAAAAGATATTCATGATATTTACTGTTTTTATAAATGTCATATTTTTCTAAAATTAAAACAGAATAATAAATACTATCAACTTTTAAAGATAACATATCAAAATTTTCTTTTTTAATAAAATAAACCTTTTCAAATCTTTTAATAAGACTTAAATAGTGATTATTAAATAGAAGAAATAGCCTATTGGATTTGACTTTATCATCTATTTTTTGAAATACTTCTTCTATTTTTAATAGTTTTTCTAATAAAGCAAGCAAATTTTTGCCAGAAAGTAACAAATCATATTCTTTTTTCCCTAAATTTTTAACACTTTTTATAAATTCGTTAAAGTGAACATAATGTCCACTGTCAATATTAAATTCTTTATCTAAATCTTTTAATAATTGGCTTATATCTTTTAAATAATCAGAATTAAGATATTTCTGATCAATATTTCTTAAATATACTTGTTTGATTTTATTTAATTGCTCATAAAAATATTTGATTTGATTAAAATAACGATTGCTCCTTAATATTGGTGTTTTGCACTTTGGGCAATTAGGCCTTTTGAAAGCTCCCTCAAATTCCAACCATTTATCTAGAGCAGACAATTCAATTGTATGACCACATTCTAATTCATAAAATAAAGCATCATCTTCATCTTCACATCCAAAATAAATTTGAAAGGCTTCATTATTTGGATCACAAATTCGACAAATTTTTGGGCATTTTTCACCACAAATACCAATACATCTATGTTTACATCTTAAAATTTTTTCACATCTTTCGTTGCAAGCTGGGGTTTCGCAATTTTGACAACAAAGTAAATTGCAGCTTTGATGATCGCATTGAATTTGACATTTTTCAATACAATTAACACATTCAACCATGCATTTATAAGCACATTGCCCATGAGAACAGTAATTTTGACAAGATTCTTGACAAAGGCAATTATCAGAGCAATTTTTTTTGCAAATATGTCCACAAACTAAATTTTTATCGCAAAGGCTTTGACAATATAAATGTAATGTTCCTTGCATACATTTTCCACAAGTTCCTTGGCATTTATGTTGACAAGAAGTTAAATCTTTTATTGCTGAATTTAAATAAATCTGACCCAATTTTTTTGAAAAATATTTTCTTTATTTAGAAATTTTAATTGGATTTAAAAGGATTCTTTGATAAAGCAATCAGGTTATAAGTATTATTAAAGAAAAACAAGAAAAAGATTCCTATAACAAAGAAAACATAATAAATTTAAATGAAGTTAAATAGAAAAAGAAAGAAGAAGGATAAAATTGAAATGAAAAATATTGGAATTCTTTTATCTGTTACTATTATTTGATAATAGATTAGTAAAACAAACAATAAAATCAAATTTATTTAAAGAAATTTAATTTATAGGGATTAATTTCAAGTTATGGAAATGAATTAAAACCTAATTACCAGAGAAAATTAGAAAAAAATGATTTAGATAATTATAATCATATTTATCCAAGAGTTTCTTATATTCAGTTGAATTTTTTTAAATTCTTTACTTAATTTTATTTATTAAAAATACTTCAAATTTATAAATATAAAGATTAAAATACCAGCAATGAAAGATTTAAAATTGCATCACATTTTACATCACATTCAAATAATTGAATAGGCATATTGCAGGGAATTTTTACTTTATGTCCACAAAGTAAAATTTTTAAAGTAAGCTCAGTACATTCATCAGGTTTACAAGGTTGGGAGCAGATACCATTACATTTATGCTTGCAAGGAAGAATTTTTTCACATTTTTCAAAACATTTTAAATTATTAATTTTTTTATAGCATTCGGTCATAACAATATGTCCACAATCATAAGTTTTTGAAACTTTAGTTAAACAATCTCTACATTGTTCAAAACAACGTCTTAAACATTTATGCTTACAATCAGGTATTATTTTCTCACAAGGTTTTTTGCATTGGACTGTATCATGAGAATAATTATGACAGAAAAGCTCACAAATATGTCCACATTCCATTCTTTCTTTACAAATTTGTTTACATCCTCCTTCTGGAATATTATTAAAATCTTTTGCTGTTTTTATAAGAGTAATATTTTTATGTTTTTGGCATGAAATTTGTAATTCATCAACCAAAATATTTTTAAATTTGGCTAAATCATATATTTCTTCCCAAAGACTTTTAACTTCATTTTGTTTTTTATTTTTTTCTACTTTTGATGCTTTTTGCAAAAAGTCAAAATTTCCCAAAACGAAAAATCCTAATTTTACTCTTGAAAAAGCAACACAAACTCTATTCCGAACTTTTAAAAAGCCTATATTATCTTCATTATTAGATCTTACTAAGCTCAGTAAAATATAATCATTTTCTTCTCCTTGGTAATTGTCTACACTACTAACACGTATGTTGAAAATTCTAAGATATTTTAATTGTTCTTTTATTCTAAGGATTTGACCAACATAAAAACTTAAAATAGTTATTTTTTCTTCTGGGATATTTTGTTGAATTAAAAATCTTGCCCAATAACATATAAATTCTGCTTCAAAAAGGTTTTCTTTGCTTGCTAAACCATTATTTGAAGCTTCCATATTTTTATGATTAAAAAAGATCATATTTTTATTTATTTGTTTATCAACATAAAATCCCTTAATAGATTCTCTTGTATAAGTTATTTCATGGTCATTATAATTATTTCCATATATTAATCTTACAAAATCAGCGAATTCTGGTCTCATTCTTCGTTGATGAGACAATGATTTTACAGGATATTTATTATTAATTAATCTTTCAAATAAAGAAATATCAAATTTATATTTTTTTTCAATTTCAAAATTATAAATTTTTGGCCTTAATTGAAAGTGATCACCAATCATTATGAGATGTTGTGTTTTTTTTGTTAGTAAAGAAACCATATGTGATTCAACAACTTCAGCAGCTTCTTCGACGATTACTGTTTTGAAATCAATATTTTCCAAATATGCTGAATATTTAGCACAACCTGTTGTAGTCATCCCGACAATTTTGTGTGATTTAATTATTTCTAAATCTTGTTCATTTTCAAGCTCATTTTTAATTTTCATTAAATCAGCCAATTTTTCTAATTCAGCTGAAAAATCTTCAACGGAACCCCAAATATTTCTTTTAATTATAAAAATCATTCTATATCTAACATTTTTTCCAATAAACCAAATATTAGGAGAATTCATTAATTCATAATTAAAATAATTATAATCCAAACGAGTTCTTTCAAAATTATCTTGAAAATCTATAAAAGCTTCATCATAAATTAAATTTTGGATTTCGGGTTCATTATCTCCTATAAAAATATTTTCATTTTCATAATCATTATATCCTTGATTGAAGATAACTCTATTCATATTCTCCTCTTCATCTTCTTCTAAACTAATCTCTTCGTAATCGTTATTATTTTCATTCAATATTGTATTAACAATTTTTGTGCTATTTTTTTTATTGTCACAATCTTTTTCAATTAAGTCATGCAATTTATATAAAGAATCTTGTTCTTCATCGTCTAAATTTAAGCTGAAAGATATATCTCCTAATAATTGATAAAAATTTCCTAAATTCATCCAAGAATACAAAAGCTGTTTTCTAAATTTTTGTAAAACTTTTGTAAAATTAATTTTTTCACCTTGATTATTGAATCTGGTTTTTTTCGGAAATAATTTTAAAAAATCTGAAAAAATCTTGTCTACAAGATTAGGGAAATTTTTTTGCATTTCTCCATAATTTATTCCTTTATATCTATTTATCACATCTAAATTTTGCTGTAAGGATTCAGTAATTTGAAGAATTTGTCTTTTCACAGAGAATAGTGTTCTTTTATTTGAATTCATTTTATTTTTCTCGAAACTTTCAAATCTTTTTTTTGCCAAAGTTAAATTATTTAATTCCTCATTTTTACATCTTCCTCCAATTCTTAATATATTTTTTTCGTATTTGAAAATATGTCCTAAGAATTGATCCAAAGCATGATTAGTGTAGCATACTATTAATATTGGAGTATTTGTGCTTTCCATTATAATTTTGCATATTAATGTTCCAACAAACGTTTTTCCAGTTCCAGGTGGACCTTGAATTAAAGCAACTTTATTTAGTAGAGAATATTGAATGGATTCAAATTGAGATTTATCTAAATTATTAATAAAATATGAAGGCCATGTATTTTTTAATGGCATAAAATTTGTTTTATTATAAACCATGGATCCCTTGCAATAATCAGGAACATATTCCATTCTCGAAGAATAATAATGATCCTGAATAAAGTTTATAATGATATTTGTAAATGGAAGATGGCGAGGAATAAGACTTTTTAGTCTTTTTAAAATATGGCAATATGCTTGGTAAAAGGCTTTTGATTCAAACATTTGAAAATTTGTGTTATTTAGTGAAGTCATTTTTTTAATATCATCAAATTTTGGATTCAAAAATTCGAGTGAAACAAGAGCTCTGGTTTTGTTCTTTTTAATATAATCTTTATCGATTTCTTTGACCAGACAAAAAACGATATTTTCAAATTTTTCATCTGTCAAAATAACTAAACTTCCATTCAATAGCCTTTTATTTCCAAGAATTCTAATATTATTTATTTTTAAATCAATTAATATTTTTATTGTAAGACCAAATTTATTTGCTTCTATAGAATTCAAAGTGATTGTTTTATAAAAATAAACATCAGAGAGTTTCTTTATTTTATTATTTGCATCATTGGGCTGTCTATTTGAAATAATTTCTATTTCTTTTCTTAAGGATCTGTAACAGTCTTCTCTCGTAAGATAAAACATTGTATTTAAATATCTTTCCCAAGAATCATAAGATCCATTTTCTCGATGCATTTGAATTTCTTTAATATAAGGTTGAAATAATTCTTCTGAAGAAATTTCTATGGGAGTCTCTTGATAATCAATAGGAATGTTTTCATTATTGATAAATATATATCCTCTTTTTAAAGCAGCTTTTAAATCAATTTTTGGTTCTTTTTTTGAAGAAGATGAAGTTAAGTTATTTTTATATTTTTGAAATTCAGATGAAATATTTTCTATATAAACATATTCAGCATCTTCTTTTTCATAGATTGGTTTTAATTTTTTTATCATATCTTCAAGTTCAATCGTGGGAAACTTGCTTTGGAAACTCAAAAAATAATTTGAAATATTAAAAAAGAATTCACATGTTTCTTTTAAGAAATCAAAAAAATTTATTTTTTTTAAACATTTTAAAATCTCAAACAATTCTTTATCTTGCGTCTTTTTATTGAGAAAATCTCTCAAATAATTCAAAAAATAAGAGTTAATAAATGTTTTTATAATATGTTTCGCACTTTCACTATTACTTTTAGATATTATTAATAAATTTGATATTTGTAAATAAATTAAATTATCTGAATAATTTGTATTTTTAATAATATCTTCTAAATCTACTATAGCAATATAAGCTTGAACTAAAATTTCTGGCTGTAAATTTAAATTAGATGTTAAAAATTTTGGACTTAAAAATTTATTTGATTTATTCACAGGATTTTGATTTTTACTCGTCATTTCATTTTTATCATTTTGATTATTATTAAAATCATATTTTTTTTTATTACTTATATTTTTAGAATCTATCAAATTATCAAAATAATAACTATCATTTTCATTATATCTTCTATTATCATTTTTACTTTTTTTATCTAAGAATTTTGAAATTAATATATATAAATTATTCAAATTAACTGTATGAAAGATAGTATAAAATTAATTAAAAGAAATTTCTCAAATACTTACTGTATTTGAAGTAAATTTATTTTGTTTATTTTTAGATGCTATATATTGAATATTTTTTTAAAAATTTAAATTTGAATAATAATTAAATAACAATCTTATGGGTTATATATTTGTAATTATTGTAATTTTATAAGATAATACATAAATAATTACAAAGTGAATTTCTTAAATTTAAATAAATAAAGAAATTTAATTACTATCTTTGTTATTTTCAATGTAATCTCCATAATCATTATTATTTTTTTGTTGAAAGTAATTTCGATCATTTTTCTTCTTTTTTTGATAATAATTGTCTTCTAATTGTGTATTTTTTTTCCTTGAGTTATTAAATGTTCTTTCCATCTTTATATCAATTTAAATATGCCTATTTTAATTCTAATTTTATGCATTTTAATTCAAAATAGAAATAAAAATTTAATAAATTGAATAATTAAATTTTTAGTTCTTAAAAATTATTATTTTTTATTATTTATTAAAAATTTTAGAAAAATTTCTTTTTTTTTATAAGAAAAAAGTATATTTTTATAGATAGATTGATAATCAATCCATTACATAATGATTCTAACTATTTTTAAGAAAATCTTTGTTAATTGATGATTGATGAATTTTTTTTTATGAAGTTAGAATATAGAAAAATAAATAAATTTTAAAGTTTTTTAATGAATTCCAATCGAAAAAAGTTTTTTGGTGCAAGTTTTTTAATATATTTAGGTGGTTTTTATGTAGGTGTGAATTTTTTGATTAACGACAAACTTCGTGCAGATATGGCAAAAATTTTAGAAAGTAATACTAAAAAAGAAAAGCTACAGGAAATTCATGATTTAATGGCTCCAAATTACGAAAAAAAAACTGAAAATTTTGAATTTAGAAATCAATATAATAAATATAGAAGAATACTATATTCATATGCTAGAGGGAATTGTTTAGAATTGGGGGTAGGAACAGGGAGATCATTAGAATTCTTTAAAAATGATGTCAATTTAATAGCGATTGATTACAGCAAAAAAATGCTAAATTTTGCTACAGAAAAATTAGAAAATAAAGAAATAAACAGGATACCTAAAGATTTGAAATGTCAATTGAAAGAAATGGATGCTGAAAATATAGCAAAAGAATTTGAAGAAAATTCATTTGACACTATAATTGATTTTAATAATTTTCATAGTTATTGTAATCCAGATGTCATTTATAATTCAATTAAAAAAGTACTAAAAATAAATGGAATTTTAATATTTGAAGCTAGAGGAGAAAGTGATTATCAATTAATTAAGGATTTTTATAAAATTTTTAAACCAACATTTTTTATGAGAAGAGGACAAGATATTACCATAAACTGGTCAAATTATTTTGAAAATGATGAAGATTGGGAGGTTCTTTACAAGGAAAAAAAAAATTATGGAAGGACTTATATTTATATATTAAAACTCAAGAGTAAAAAAAATAATGATATCTCAGAAATATTAAATAAACATTTCGGGCAAACAAATTCTACTAATATTATGCTTGATATGAATAATCAATCTGAAAAACGGATATAAATTATATTTTTAATCTTATATATTAATTAATTTATCAAAGTTTTATCTTAAAAAAGAGGATTCTAAAATAAAATAAATTTACTATGTAAAAGATTATTATTTAAAAATCTCAATTAAAAGTTGATTGAATTTGGCCATATATTTTTCATTTTTATTTTTATGAAAAGATTTTAAAATTCAATAAAATAAATTTATTTCATGGAATTGTTTAATTTCATGTTTAAAATTCTATAACTCAAACTAACTGAGGATATGATATTTCTAATAGAATTTTCATTTATATTATTTTCAATTTCTAAGGTAAAATCAGCTATAGGAGGGTTTAGGTATTCAACAGAACATCTCTTTGCAATTTTATTTAATTCAGAACATAATTTTAATGCACATCCATTACATTTTACTCCTTTCACTGTGAGAAAAGCATTGCTCTCTATGTTATAATCTTTTAAAAACAAATTTACTATCCTTTTAGAGATTGATATGGCTATGCATAATAAAATAATTTTATATGTTTTTCTAATACCTTTTAATTTTATTAAAATGCATAAAAATGATGAAGTCATAATAAGAAAATGAAATTCATATTTATCAAAAATTGCGAATCCGGCACATCCTATAGAAAAAATGTTTAAAAAAAGCTGAATGATACAGCAGCTAGAAGCTAAAAAAGAGCTTATCATTGAAAAAAATTCGAATAAATAAGATGAAAAATAAAATTTTTCTTTTCCTTGATTTTTATCTTTTTCAGAGTATTCTATATACATATATTTTAATTTATCTTATTTTATGAATTTATCCTTTATTTAAAATATTTATAAATTTATTTAATTAATAAGTTTTTTCACACATGATATTTAAAACTAAATTGGTGATTAATTAATTTTATAATAAAAAAGATTTTTTATTAATTCTATTATCTCAAACTTTCTTCATAAAATTTTTTATTTCTTTTTGACTATCTTTAAAATTAAGATATTCACACATTGATTCACAAGCAATTTTATTAGCATCTTCAATAGACATAATTTCATTTTGCATATAAAATATCTTTTTATCAAAACTTAAAGTATTTAGTTCCAAAACTATTTATTGAATAAAAAATATCTCTTTTTTTCGTTTGAGATAATCAAGGTAATTAAGATGTTAAAGTATCAAAGGAAAATTTGCTAACTTTTTCAGCTAAATTTAAACTAGCTTCTCTTAATTTAATTCTAGTATCTTCTAAATTTAAATTTTCAATTTCTACGATTTGATTTATGATTCCCCAATCTAA
>Ga0194116_10004087_pt1 | contig 17038 bp, 12 predicted proteins | sample TA2MahsurfametaG_4_FD_148617 | JGI IMG/M metagenome (GOLD analysis project Ga0194116, IMG submission 148617) | Freshwater microbial communities from Lake Tanganyika, Tanzania - TA2015008 Mahale S9 surface | ecosystem: Environmental > Aquatic > Freshwater > Lake | place: Tanzania: Lake...
AAAACATGTCGATATGCATCGAACCGAAGAGACAAATCAGCCCGCCTTGCTCGGTGCGTTCAAACTTTCCTATAGGTGGCCCAATCGAGAAAATCGTGGTCTGTCCCCTATTACTCCTGCGATAGGTGGCCCAATCAAGAAAATCGTGGTCTGTCCCCGATTTTCATTTTTTGCATAAAAAAACCCACCAAGCACTAATCTTGGTGGGTTCAAGAATCGAAACTTGATTTAAAGCTTATTACTCCGATTCTAGTTTTTAACAATCACCACTCGTTGCCCTAAGGGCAACGAGTGGCGGAGGTTAAAAAGGCGATCCTGTTTAGTAACGAAACATCAAAGGGTTTCTTATGCCAATCCAAGCAGTCCGGTAACCGCTAAAGGCGCTGATCCCAAGACAACTGCGGGAACTGTAGCCGATCCAGAATCGCTTACGTTAGATGAGGATGCAGCAAAACCTTGCAGAACGATCGCATAATCGGTACCACCATTAACATAATAGAGAGCGTCAGCTCCAGTTGCGGACGACCCAGTGGGTGTTGCACTATTTGTAAATTCTCTAGTAGTAGCGTTGTAAGAACCCCTAACAATATTAGCCGACAAAGTAGATGCAGTTGCGAGGCCTTGTATCGCAATCATATCTGTGCCGTTCTTAAAGTCTGTGATGACCACTGGATTAGTTATAGTAACTTTTGCAGACGCTGTAGTTGTTACGTCTGCACTGGCTGTTGATACGCCCGACGCCGGAATAGAGAAAATGTCTGCGCCTGCACCGCCAGCTATTGTGACGCCAGCAGAAACACCGGGCGCCACGATAAAGTCTCGAGTAGACGAACCTGTAATCGAGACTACAGTTGTCGGCAGCGTAGAGCTTGCTGCAAAGTTATCTAAACCAGCAGTGTTGCGAGCAGCACCAATAACAACGAACGACTCGTTTGTTCCACCAGAAACTCCGCTAGCGTTGACACTCGTAAGAGCGGTACCCCCGGTTATATATAAAACATCCATTCCAGAGCCCGCAGCAAAACCTAAATTACCAGAAACAGTCATCGCAGTACCGGCCGCCAATCCATTAACTACAAATGCATCAGCTAAATTACCGCCATTAACAGTAACGGTGTTCGAGGTGATGTTGACGAATGACGACTTTGTACTCGGGCCAGTATAGCTAACCCCAGTAGACGTTGTTCCCCCTACATCAATCAAGCCACTCGAAGTGCCAAAATTGTCACCAAGCTTGGCGAGATTCACGGTAGCCACCCCTTTCGGTGCACTCACCGATGCTATGGTGATGAAGGGAGATGTCGAACCATTCGCGGTAACGGTTACTGAACCATCTGTCGACTGGATTGCCCCCAATTTAAGCGGTTTGCCTGTAACAGCGGTAACTCCTGACAAATCTACGCTAACTGAGCCTTTAGCAGTAATTGTCGGGGTGTTCGTAGAACCATTTTTAAATCCAACAACAGTAAGGTTGACAGCATCATTGGTAGAGGACCCGATGCTCCCTAAAGTGAGATCTGACTCCTTTCCTGACGTCACGCCTGAGCCGGTGAGAGTTCCACTCGTAAACTTTGGCAAGGCAGGTAGGTTTAGCGTCCCCTCCGAACTGGTGACGTTCACCAGCGCAAGACTGTCTACCGTACCCGAAAGGGTCGTTGGGGCGTTGGTGGTCATCGTTAGCTGCTCAATCTTTGCAGTGGTCAGCGCAATCGTTGCAGTAGACTTCGTGGCCAAAGCATCGGCATGAGTGACATTCAACGACGTAGCTACACCCGCTGTGACCGAAACATTCAAGACACCTTTCGAGTCAATCGTCACCACTTCCGCCTTGGCAGCCTCAATAGTGCTTGCCGAGGTTGTTGAACCAATACCCGTTCCCTTTGAAGTGGTTGCCGCAGCAGACTTAAGCGAGACGCTAGTCGCCAAGGCTGCTGAAATGGTGCCAAGAAACGTAGCGCCTTCTCCCACATCTAAAGTTAGGTTGCCTGCCTTGGAAGCCGTCACCTTGAGGGCGTTTGACGAACCGGCGGGGGCTGTAGAAGAGACTTTCACGGTAGTTGCGCCTATGTTGTCAACTTTAACCTCTGTAGTCTCCGTGACATTCTCCAACGCCCCATTCAGAATGACTGTTAGATCTGAATCTTTGACGTTTGTCAGAGTAAACGCGGCCGAGACCTTACCCATCTCCAAGGTTTGTAAACCAGAAGTGTCTTTAGCATCGATTGTGAGCGCCCCGGTTACAGTTTTGTTTACGGTGATCTTCTCAACGCCAGTCATAACCGGGGTAATAGTCCTTGAGGATCCAGTGGCAAAGACCAACTCATCTGAACCACCCCCACCATTAATGGTAGGCGCACTCCCAAAAATCCCCGCGTCAACGGTAAATTTATCTGCACCTGCTCCACCCTCAAGAAGCCCCAACTTGAAAGCGCCCGCACCAGTAAGGCTTATGGTGTTTGCTCCGGCGGCACCCTTGAAGGATGTTAAGTTGCTTGCGTCTAGGTCAGCAGTAGTACTTGTGTAGTTGAGAGTACCAGATAGCCCCGATGCATCGACCAACTCGGGCCTAGCCCCAGTAGTAGAGGAGGCCGTTTCACGCGTAACCACTGTATTTGCAGCTCCAGAAATGGTAAGCGACTTAATGGATGAAGAGGCTGACCCAAGCTGAAATTTGTTGGAAGAACCCAGTGACTGGACCGTAACATTCTCAACACTACCTACATCAAGTCTAACCGCGGTCGTTGAACCGACACCACTAAGGGCTAAAGTTACAGAGTCGTCAGTACCAGTTACTGCCGTCGACTTGAACGTAAGCGCTAAAGCACCAGAAGCCTGATCATTAAGTCGAACAGTAACCCCTGGTTCTAACAAATCAGTTACGGAAATAGGACCCGTACGTGCGTTAAGGACCACTTCCTTTAGTCCCGTGATGTTATCTGCGTTAAAGGATCGCGATATGATGCTGTCATTAGTCAGCACAAGAGTTTCGACCCCTTTCATTCCACCGGTGTCTTTAGTAAACCCAGCAAAACTACCCTTCAAGGAGACCTCGAACCGATCCTTTGTACCCGCGCCGCCATCAATACTGTCTGCAGAATCAAGGGTACGCTCGGCAGAAAGGCTGCTTACCACACCGGTGATAATGTCGATACCGGCAGAACCAGTAACCGTTTCGGCACCGGCCTTAAGGGCGGTGGTGGTGATGGGGTCTAGAGTAGACAGGCGAATTTGGTTGATGCTAAGAGCGGCGAAGCCATCAGGAGGCGCAACGCTAATGCCCACGAAACTGGGATCTTGTAAAGCGGTCGTGAGCACCTGCTTTTTTTCTACGAAAGCTGCAATAACGGGGTTGGTGGAGGCCGTGCCCTCTAATTCGGTAATAATGGTTTTAACCAACGCACCGCGCTTGTTAATCGAAACCGCATCGAGCCTGGCCGCGATTGCCTCTGACTGCGCGGTGGCATCATTGCCGCTGAAGCCAAGGTTCTTAGCTATGCGGGCTGCAACCTCTGCAGTGGTATTGCCGTTATTAACCTGAAATACGAGTTCGTAATAGTGGTTCAGTAGCGCGTCGTCTCCGCCTACTGCGGTTGACTCTGAAGTAAGCACCGGCAGAAAGGATGCAGAAGGAACTACTCCGTAAAGAGCTGCAATTGACTGAATAAAAGTAGGGTTAGACATTGTCTAGATCCTTATAAAAGTTAAACACGAAGTACTGAAAACGGCTCTACAAATTACTTTGACCCGCACTCGCCTTAAGGGCCTGCTTCGTGGCGCAAGGCCTTGAAGCCAGCACAAGCCAAACCAAAGGCAGCCCAAACCACCTATTGGACTAGATCGGAGTATATAGCCCATCAAGATGACAATTGTGATTTTAGTCACATTTTTTACTTTAGAGCAAGCCCGCGTGTCTAAAACACCACTTCGAGACCCAGCAGGGCGGTTCTTGCCCGGCTCTCAAAAATGGGCAGGTTGCTTACCTGCCTTCGCAGCTCAAGCCGAAGGAACCACTGGGCGGTAGTATGCACTGGTTTAGACAGAGTGACCCCGGAGACAAAAAAGCTCGTCCAGCGAGCAGCGCCAGAGGCAAGCAAAGGCGAGTAGCCCTCTTTGTCCTGGGCATGCTCAAACAACCCCTGCGCCTGCAGCCGCGCCTCGCCCAGGGGCCAGAGAATACTTGCCTGGGCGCCCAGCCGGCGACTCAGCCCGCCGGGGCGCTGGCCTTGGGGGTGGTCGAGCGCCCCCCAGAGTTCAAAGCGGCGCTCCTGATTGTTGCCAATACACAACACGCCCCAGCCGGCCTTGAGCACCGATGCATCAAAAGGGCGGTTTACAGGATAGGTACGGTGTTCTATGTCGGACGTCCACTCTGCCTGGCATTGCGAGGTGTGGGGCGCGCCGGGCCATGATGCACGCAGGCCCAATAGGTGAAAGAGCGGCTGATTGCCATAGCGGGTGCTGGTTAGCCGTAGCCCCACCGTCTTGGGCAGGGCAAAATCAGAATAGGCCCGCAGGCCTTGCAGGGCCGAAGAAAAAAGCTGCGCCCGAAGGTCGATGGCCTCAGACGAAAACCCAGAGAGCTGCAGCGGCGTGCGCGCCACAAAATTAAGCGATACCGCCAGATTTGGCTGGCCGCTGGCTAGTTGCAGCCAGTCGGCACCTATTCCGGAAACCGCCAGACTGCCTTGCCTGGCTTGCTCTGACGGGGCCACGGGCAAGACCAGATCGGTGCCGCTAATACCAATGGTAATCTGGCTGGCAGAGATTCCATTATTTAGATTGGTGTCGTGGCCAAGCGCAAAAAACAGGCGTGACTGCTGCCTGAAGCCCGATGCCAGGGCCTCTGGCTTAGGCCCGGCCAGGTCTGCCGGGTTAGCCAAAGCAAGGCTGCGGGGGTCGCGTGCGAGCCACTCTTCTAGACTGCCTCGAAGCTGGGCTGGAACATCGGCCCGCTGCAGCAGGGCCTGCACCAGTAGCACTGCCTCGGGGTGATTGCCCGAGAGGCTTAAGATAAAGGCAAAGTCCATCTGCCTAGCGGGCGACTCGGGGTGCAGCAATACTGCCCGCTCGGCCAGGGCTAGGGCGTTAAACCAGTCTTTTTGCTTGGCTGCGGTCCATGCGGCAAGGCTGAGAAATTCTGGCTGGGCCAGGCAGGCTTCGGGCGCCTGAGACAGCTTACGGCTTAACTGCTCAAGCTGCTGGTCGTTGAGCTCGTGAAAATTGGGGGGCCAGGTGGGGCATACAGGGGTCGCCTGGGCTACAAAGGAGGCCCCGAAAAAAATAAACGAGACACCGTAAAGAACATAAGAACGCAAATTAACCAACCACCAGTACCCAGACGCTAAGGCCATGCCCCAACACTAAAGGGCCTTAGCGCCTCCAGAGGGTTGTTCCTAGAAGCACGCCTCCTGCCACCGGCTGTTCGAAGAAATAGCCGGCCTGTTGCGCATCTGCCGTTAGGCTTCCGGCAATACGGGCATTGCTAAGGGCAGGCTCAGACCGGAAGATGCCTGCCGAAGCACCCGAGGTGTCTACCTTGCCTGCGGCTGCAAGGCTAAACCCTCCGACATCGGGGTGCGAGCCTTGCAGGCTTGTCTGAAAAGACCCCTGGGTAAAGTCAAAAGACAGGCTGCCAGACCGTGCCACACCCAGTTGGCTCACGGGGCTTGCAGAGTAAAAAACCTGGGCGGCACCTAGCTGCAGCTCAATAGACTGACGCTCGGGCGCAAACTGCGTGAACGGCTCTCGGTAGAGGCCCACAAAACGATTGCCCACAGTAACCTGCCTGTTTTGCCTGGCCTGCGCCGCAGAGGCATAGACATGAGAGAGCCAGGCCTGGTCTTCCCAGTGGCCCCAGATTAAGCTGTCAGGCTTGTCTGGTGAAGGGCTGGGGGCGGATAAGGCCACGGTACCCAAAAGCTTTGAGGCGTTTATCTGGTCTACCCCGGGCTCGAGAACCGCTTTTTTTGTAGAAGACAGGTCGGAGGCCAATGCCGAGGAAGAGGCAGTAAGAGCAGGGTCTGCCACCGGCGCCACCTCCGCAGAGGGCGATGCTGCAACCGCGGGCTTGTCTGGCCTGATGGCCGGACTTGCAGGGGCACCCGAAGCGGCTAGCTGTGGCTTTTCAGCCTTGTCTTCTGCCGAGGTGGCGGCCGGCTTTTGATCCGCCCCGCCAGACGCCTGGCTCCTGCCAGTGGAGGCTTCACTGCCCCCCCTTGGCCCGCCATTGCCGCGATTACCGTTGGCCGATTCGCCGTTTGCGGCAGTAGCGCGGCCATTGCCTGCCTGAGCAGACCGCAAGGCCTGAGGCACCTCGGGTATGGGCTGTGGCCGCTCGGACGCGAGATTTACCAAGGCGGTATGGGCCTGACCCAGACGCGAGAGCTCGAGAGAATTGGGCCCCAGGCAAGGGGCCAAAGACTCAAGCGCGCAACCGGGACCAAAACCCGAGACCACCACCACGCCGGAATGCACCGTGAATATGGATTCGGCCCGAGAGGAAAAGACAGCAAAGTCGGTGCCCCGAACCCCAAGGGCCGCAACGGGCGTGTTGAATCGAAAACGATCGCGTGCCCGTTGCGCGGCCTGCCCGGTGATTGCGCGGGCAACGCCTTTTTCGAGGTCGAACCGCACCGATGGTGAAGCATCGCCTGTGGGGCTAAAGCTGTAGTGGGTAACCACCAGACGACTGTCTGGCCGGATGCTTAGCAGACCGCCATCGGTAAACCGAAGATGGGCATGGCTGTTGGCCTGCGTAGTGATGGCCTGACCAGCAAAGAGAAAGTCGCCCTGGCGCACCGGCACAGCAGTTTGTTTTTCTTGAGAGGGCTGAACCGACACCTGCCCTGATACCAGGGTAAATTGGGCTATGGCCTGGGCACGGGCAGCATTGGGAACTGGCGTAGAATGCGACGGGTCTTGCGCAAAGGTTGCCGCCTGTGCAGGTGCCGCCGCAGAAGGCGGTTGCGCCATAACCGGCGCCATACAGAGCGCACCAGCCATTACGAAAGGCGCTATGCAGTATCTCTTTGCTGATGCTAAAAAATACAAAGAATAATAATTGTGCGCGTTCACCGTTGAGAGCCTGTTGGTTAGTGCCTATCGAAAAGTTAGATGTCTGTTTGTCGTTGTCGTGCGTGCTTGGTGATCCCGATTTCCTTCCATCATACGACGAGCCATTCGTTTAGAACAACGCTTTTATGGCAATACACTTTTTTGTTGCTGGGCTTCGCAACCTTGCCAGACACAAGACCTTAATTAAGCAATTCAGCATTCGCGACCTTCAGGCCCGCACCCGGGCAACCTTTTTGGGCCTGGGCTGGCTGATACTGGCGCCGCTTATTCTTTTGGCCATATACACCACGGTGTTTGGCCAGGTGTTTCCCAGTCGCTGGGCAAGCAGCCACCAGACCAATGCCGAATTTGCACTTATTCTGTTTACGGGCCTCATTCTTTTTCAGTTTTTCTCTGAGGCGGTGGCGCGTTCGCCTAGCCTGGTGGTGAGCCAGCCCAGCTATGTAACCAAGGTGGTCTTTCCGCTTGAGATCCTTGCGTTGGCCAGTGCCCTGGCCGGAAGCGTGCAGTTCTTTGCGAGCCTGGCCATGCTCTGTATCGGGCTTGCCTGGGCCGGACTGGTGCACTGGACATGGATTCTTGCCCCGGTGGTAATTGCCCCTCTTTTCCTCTTGGCCCTTGGGGTGTGTTGGCTACTAAGTGCCCTGGGCGTTTTCGTAAGGGACATGGCCCAGGTTATTGGCATGGTGCTTACGGGCCTGCTTTTTCTAAGCCCCATTTTTTATCCCCTCGACGCACTTACGCCGGCTCTACAGGCAGCAATTCTGTGGAACCCCCTCACCATTCCCATTGAGGCCCTGCGGGACGTGCTGATCTGGGGCCGTATTCCCAGCCTGAACCTTCTTGCGGTCTATTGGCTGGTAGCGGCGGCAGTCGCGGCGCTGGGGCTCACTGTGTTTAATGGGCTACGGCAGGGCTTTGCAGATGTCATATAAGACCCAAGAGCCGGTTGTGCAGGCCACCAGCCTGGGCAAGCGTTACGAGCTTTATGCCCGCCCCATCGACCGGCTCAAGCAGATTGTGCTTGGTAAAAGGCAGACCCTGTTTAAGGAGATCTGGGCCCTGCGCAACGTAAACCTATCGGTTTACCCAGGCGAAGTATTGGGCATTGTTGGTAAGAACGGTGCAGGCAAGTCAACCCTCTTGCAGTTGTTATGCGGTACCCTGCCCCCCACCACCGGCCAGCTCAAAACCAATGGCCGGGTGGCGGCCCTGCTCGAACTAGGCGCGGGCTTTAACCCAGAGTTTTCGGGCCGGGACAATATCTATTTAAATGCCTCAATCTTGGGGTTGGATCGACGGCAGATTGACGAACGGTATGACGAGATCGTGTCGTTTTCGGGCCTAGACCCGGTATTTATCGAGCAGCCGGTAAAGACCTATTCATCGGGCATGTATGTGCGGCTTGCCTTTGCAATCGCAACCAGCGTAGAGCCCGATATTCTTGTAATAGACGAAGCATTGTCTGTAGGCGATGGCGACTTCTCCCGCCGGTCATTCGACAAGATTATGTCGTTTAAAGACCAGGGAAAGACCATCTTGTTCTGCTCGCATGCCTTGTATCAGGTAGAGGCTATTTGTAATCAGGCAATCTGGCTGCACCAGGGCCAGGTGCAGGCGCAGGGTTCCCCACCCGATGTGGTGGCCCAGTACGCCGACTTCTTGGCCCGCGAGGCCTCGTTATCGGTGCGCCCGGCCCCTGGCCTGAAGACCCAGGGCATCGCAGCGTCAGACCCTGCTGCCCCCGCCCCGCCCGCAAACGATCTGGGGCCTGCCCTTCCCCGGGTGCGTAAGGTAGAAGTGCAGGCGGGCAACGAGGGGCTTATACGGTCGGGTAAAGACGATCTGCGGGTTACGGTTGGTGTCACCTGCCCCCCCGGCTATGCCGCCCCCTCGGTGGGCGTGGTGGTGGTGGACGAAGGCCTTAAAAACATTTGTAGCGCAGGCAGCCACATAGATGGGGTCTCATTAAACACCGCTGTCGAGCCCGGTAGCCTAATGACCGGCCAGCATGCCGGCGCTGGGGCTCAGGCTGGGGCTGGGGCTGGGGCTATGGCGACCACCTTAGTGTGGCCGAAGCTAAGTCTGCTTAAGGGCAAGTATCACATTGACATTTATCTGCTCTGTGAGCGGGGCATTCATGTCTATGAGCATATTCGGCAGGCGGGCAGCTTTCAGGTGAGCCAGGATCATCTCGAAGTGGGCGTGGTAAGCCTTAGCCACTATTGGCGGTCGGGCGGCCATGGCAGTGGCCATGAGGCTTAGCCAGCCCAACGCAAATACACCGCAATGAATTCAGCCCTCTTTTTTCAGGCCTGGCATGGTCTGGTGCTGCCCCTGTGTGCGCGACTTCCGGCTGGATTATCAGACTGGCTGTGCGTCTGGTTTTTTAGGCTTAACCGCAGTTACCGCAAAGACGTTGCTGCCGCCCTTAGCCAGAGCCTGCCCAAAGGCTTAGACGCCTCTTACGATGGATTGCAAGAAAAGATAATTAGCGGCTATCTGGACATGATGGCCAGGGAGAACTGCGACATCTACTGCCTTAAGCACCAAGGCCTTCGATACCTTGAAAAGACTGTTGTCTTAAAAGATGCTCAGGCTGCGCGTGGGCTCTTTAGTAGACCCCAGGGCAAGATCTTGTTGCTCTTTCACTTTGACCGAATAACGCTTCTAAGCGCGGCCCTTGGCGCAGCGGGCGTTGCCCACAGCATGGTGACCCAGCCCATAGACCATACCAACCCCGAGCTCAGCAAGGTCGACTCCGACTACCTTCGTATGAAAGTAGATGTTATTCGTAGCCACTCTGGGGGCGAGTGGTTTGTCGCGGGGCAGCAGACCCGCGAGATTACAAATGCACTACGAAACGGGCAAACGGTTATTTTGCTGCCAGATGTTAGGCCTTTGGCAGCTACCAAAACTATCGAGATACCGTTTTTGGGGCAGACGCTGCGCATTCCCAATGGGGCTGTGCGACTAGCCAAAGCCACCAATGCAGAGATGATCTATGGCGTGGCTAAGAGTCAGGGCCGGTCGTGTGTTGTTTCTTTCTGTAGCCTACCGGAAGACCCTGAACAGGCGCTGCGCGCGGCAGTTGGCGAGTTAGAAAGTGATATTCTACAAGCACCATCTCGTTGGTGGAACTGGAATATTTTTGATTATCTGATTCGATGATGAGTGCTATTCGGCAGGCTTCTGCCCACAATCGGGGAGTTGCCATCATGGCCGAGAGCACCACATCCCCTGCCGCCGACATGACTAATACCGCCACCATCCACAAAACAAAGCCGTTTGCTGCCGCGGAATCGTTGGCTGGCACCTGGCTCTCGCATGCCATTTTGGGGCGATTTCCCGATCGACGCACCATTATTGAAGGCTGGCAGGAGCATTCACCATTTGCGTCTGCCATTATTTCGGTTCTCAGGCCAGGCGTCTTTGTAGAGCTTGGCACCCATCGCGGAGACTCGTACTGCGCCTTTTGTGAGGCGATTGCACTTACGGGTTTGGCCACAAAGGCTTTTGCTATTGACACCTGGTCGGGCGATGACCACGCAGGAACCTACGAGTCAGATATTCTGGAAGACCTTCGGGCGTATCACGACCATCGGTATGGACATTTTTCAAAGCTGGTGCAGGCGCGGTTTGATGAGGCTGTTGGGCAGTTTCCTGCCAAGTCGATCGACCTTCTGCACATTGATGGCCTGCACACCGAAGAAGCGGTGCGCTACGACTTTGAAACCTATCGCGATCGATTAAGCGATCGGGCGGTAGTGCTTTTTCATGACACCCAGGCGCGCCATGAAGACTTTGGCGTGTACAAGGTTTGGCGCGATCTTGCCAGCAAGTACCCTGCCTTTGAGTTTACCCACTCCAGTGGGCTTGGCGTGCTTATGGTGGGCAGCCAGGTGCCCCAGGAACTCTTGTGGCTTTGCCATGCGCCGGAGTCGGAACAAAGGCTGGTACGAGACGTGTTTAGCGCCCTGGGCAGAGCGGTTCGGTTTCAGGGCAGAAGCGAGCGACTCTGGCACCAGGTAGACGAGGCCTGGCAGCGCATCGCGCAGGCAGAGCACGAACGCGAACTGTTCAAAACCGCCCATGACGAGGCCTGGCAGCGCATCGCGCAGGCAGAGCACGAGCGCGAACTGTTCAAAACCGCCCATGACGAGGCCTGGCAGCGTATCGCGCAGGCAGAGCACGAGCGCGAACTGTTCAAAACCGCCCATGACGAGGCCTGGCAGCGCATTCACAGCCTTGAAGAGAAGCTGGCCATTCTCGACAAGGAACGGCGTGAGGCCACGGCGCAAAAGGAGGCCTGGCAGGCATTTACCCTGCCCTTTATTCGTTTGCTTGACTTTGGACACTGGGTGCTTCGTACCGGACGAAGGCGCCCGAACGCAGGGCAGACAGCCAAGCACCCCCACGATAACCACTAAGTCATCTCTGGGATTACTCGTTTATGTTTGCCCGCACCCCCGAAGAAAAAGCGAAGGCGCTCGCCACAGTCGTTATTCCTACGAAGAACCCCGGGGGCCTGTTTCACGAGGTGCTACGAGGCGTTTGCTGCCAGAACACCGACTGGCCATTTGAAGTAATTGTTATTGACTCAGGCTCACAAGACGGTACCGTTGACTGGATTAAGAAAAACCATCCCGCGGTGGAACTCATTGAGATACCGCCGGCATCGTTCGGCCACGGCCGCACGAGAAACTTGGGTATTGAGAGAGCAAAAGGCGCTTTCGTGGCGCTTATAACCCACGATGCCCTGCCCGCGCACGATACCTGGCTTTCGCTCATGGTGTCCCCCATGATCGAGAACGAAAAGATAGCGGGGGTTTTTGGCAGGCATCTTCCTTACCCGCAGGCAAGTCCTCTGGTAAAGCGGGACATAACCCTTCATTTTGATCATCTTGCAACGTGGCCCAACCCTATAGGCCTCTTTGACGCCGATCGCTACGCGCGAGACCAGGGGTACCGGCAGGTTTTGCATTTCTTCTCTGACAACAACTCCTGTTTGCGAAAGTCGGTCTGGGAGAAAATACCCTATCCGGATGTCAACTTTGCCGAGGATCAGATCTGGGCACAAAAAATTATTGAAGCCGGATATCTAAAGGCTTTTGCCAACGATGCCCGTGTTTTCCACTCCCACGACTACGGCGTAATTGAGCTCTTAAGGCGCTCTTTTGACGAGTCAACCGCCTTTTTGAGGCTATTTGGGTACCGCCTGTCTTCGGGAAAAAAGGGGCTTCTGAAGGGCATCTTAAAAGGAACCTGGTCTGACTGGAAATACCTGATTAGACTTGTACCTAATAACTTGTTATATTTTCTGCTAAGAGCGCCAGCAAACCAGATCGCGGTTCAGGTGGGGCATCTGCTCGGGTCTTCCCCTCGAAGCGATCGCGTCTACGAGTTACTCTCGCTTGATCATTCCCTTAAAACCGCCAAACGCTAAATGGTTTTGAGTACTTGGACTTCATAAGACGGAAACTATTGCTTACCTCTGCCATGTTGCGCCATGAGGGGGTCTGGGCAACGCTACGTTATTCGGGGTATCGAATGGTGGGGCGCAGGCCCTCGATTTCGCATCAATCGGGCCTGTCCTCCGGAAGGTTAGTTCCCTCAGACCCTTTGCAAAGTCTGCGGTTTATAAGGCCTAGCCCTTTTGCCTCCACCATTACGCCGGCAGCCCCCAAAACCATAAACTGGCTCATTCCTAATTTTGGAATAGGCTCGGGGGGGCACCTTAATATTTTCCGGTTTATCTGGCATCTGGAGCGCCTGGGATGGCGGTGCCGCTTAGCCATCGTGGGCGCGCACCAGTGGCCGAGCCCGCATGCGGCAGAAGAGGTTATTCGGCTGCACTTTCTGCCAATTGAGGCCAGGGTATACCTTCGGCCCGAGGATATGCCGGCCTCCGAAATAGGGGTTGCAACCTCATGGGAGACCGCGTACCCCCTGCGAGACTGGCAGAGCTGCCATGTGAAGGCCTATTTTGTGCAAGACCTTGAGTATGAGTTTTTTCCAAAGAGCAGCTACTCGGCATTTGCGGAGCAAACCTACACCTTCGGTTTTTATGGCATCACTGCTGGAACCTGGCTATCTGACACGCTTCGTAGCAATTACGGCATGCGTGCCTCGGCATTTTCTTTCTCTTACGACAAGCATTTGTATAAACGGCTAGCCCCTGTTTCTGCCGGCGCGCAGAAATCCCCGCCCAGGCAGCGGCTGCTGTATTACGCCCGCCCGCCCACCCCCAGAAGAGGCTTTGAACTGGGGCTTATGGTTTTGGAGCAGGTGTCAGCCTTGATGCCCAGCGTAGAGATCGTAACCGCCGGCTGGGACCTAAGCGGCTTTAAGCTGCATTTTCCCCACACCGATCTTGGTACCCTTCCTTTAGATAAACTCTGTGCGCTCTATAACAGTTGCGATGCGGCCTTGGTTATTTCTTTTACCAATATGTCTCTAATGCCGCTAGAGCTTGCCGCATGCGGCTGTGTGGTTGTCTCCAATAAGGCTCCTTGCGTTACCTGGGGCCTAAATGACTCCATTGCAGAGCTGGCAGAGCCTACCGTTGAAGACTTAACCCAGGCATGCCTAAGAATTTTGTCAGACACCGAGCTTAGAAAAAAGAAATCAGATGCGGCCTTTGCCTTTGCCCAGTCTACCGATTGGGCTACTGAGGCAGACAAGCTCAACAGTATTTTTACGTCTCTTTTGCAAGATACCCCGCTTAGGGCAGTTGCATGACCGCATGGCAGGGCAGATCTGTTCTGGTAACAGGAGCTGCTGGGTTTTTAGGCCAACACCTTGTGGTGAGGCTTCTGAAGCTGGGGGCCAAGATTTTGGCGCTAGACCTCAAGCCTCCAGAGCCTTGCCTTTTTGAACTGCGTGGGTCTTTGCGCAACAACCCTCGGCTTACTTGGGTGCATGGTAGCTTTCTAGATCAGGCGACTCTGTCTGCGGCTACGCAGGACTGCAGCGTTCTCTTTCATATGGCCTGCACACTTCTGCCGGCCAGTTCTAACGAAGACATTGAAAGAGACCTGCGAGAAAACCTTATTGGAAGCATTGGTCTATTTCAGGCGTTTGCAAAGTCGCGGGCGCATGCACCCGATTCAGGCCGACGAATAGTTATCCCATCGTCGGGCGGCACCATTTATGGTGTTCCCAGGTCGTTACCAGTAACGGAGAATCACGGTACCGAGCCCCTATGCTCTTATGGTGTGGTAAAGCTGGCACTCGAAAAGTATCTTGAAATTTTTGAAAGCCTGTACGGTGTCTCTTATGCGGCCTTGCGCATATCAAATCCGTTTGGGCCTGGCCAACAGCCAAAGCCGGGACATGGGGTAATTCCAAACTTCATTTACGCGGCCCTTCACGATAAGCCCATAGAAATCTGGGGCGATGGTTCTACCGTGAGAGACTACCTTTATGTTGAAGATGTCATTACCGCCCTTATTCTGGCCGCAGACCAGCCAAAGAGTCTGGTTTTGAATATTGGTAGCGGATCTGGCCTGTCATTGAACGAAATCTACCGCGCCATAGAGCTCGCCATAGGCCGGCCCGTGCAAGTGGTCTATAAAGATCGGCGCTCCGTAGATGTTCCCATAAACGTTCTCGACTCCAAACGGGCCGCAATTGTTTTGGGCTGGAAGCCCTTGCAGCCCTTCGACAGCGGTTTAGCGAAGACTATCGACTGGATAAAAAGCCTCGGCGCTCACTGAAATATTTCGAATAGCGTTTGCAGCCAGAGTTACTTTTCGCTCCCTGCCCTGTTGCACCAGAAGGGATTCGTTCCTAAGTTCTGCCAATACTCTGGCCACCGTCTCCCTGGCAAGGTTGGCCATCACTGCAATCTGCTTTTGCGTGGGCATCGCATTAATTACCATGCTGCCGTCAGGCAGCGGTTGAGAGAGCTTATACAGAACCGAAAGAACACGATTTTTGGCACTGCTACTAAACGCTGCAGAATGCTGCAGGCTGTCTGCACGTAACCTACCCGCCATCCAGACGAGTATTCGTTGGCTGCCCTCCGCATCACGAAAGAAAAAGTCTCGTGCCACGGAACAAGGCATGATAAGAACGACCGATGGCATCACTGCCATGATAGAGGCTGATCTTGGAAGGCCATCGATAACAGCCAGTTCGCCAAAAAAGCTTCCTTTTTCAATGATTGAAAGCCCAACATCTTTTCCGGAAACCTGGGTATCGAATACCTGTAGCTTGCCATTTAAAAGAAACATGAGGTCGTTATTGAGGTCGCCCTGTTTAACGACGAATTCGGATGGTTTGTACGACTTGGCAACCATGACTGAGGCAAACCGTTGGCTGGTAATGGTATTGAGCCCAGACAGCAAGGGAAAGGCGCTTAAGTAGTCAATGGGAATCATGATGCAACACCCGCATCAAAACTGCGTAGTGAAAAACGGAGGAGAACTGCTTGCGAAAACTTATCCGTTACCACCAACCTAAGATAAAGAAGGTTCTCAGGGCCAATTGATCGCGGCGGCTACGGCGAAAGTCTTTCGCAAGCCGCGCCCTGACGAATCGAGACCAGAAGCGATCTTGGCTTAGAAGGTCTGCAACCTCAGAGAAGGCCTGGTTGTCTCCGCCATGCACTTGCCGAAGAACTGTGAGAAGGTCTTGCACCTTTTGACGATAGCTTTTGTTTGCGACCAGCCGAATTCTTTTAAGAGCAGGGATGATTCCGATGTTTGCGCCAATATGGTTATTCTGGTGCTGCCGGTAGTACATGCTGGGCACCGGGTCGATAAACCAGGGCAAATTTTGGCTTCTGGCTATGGCGTAAATCAGCCAGTCGTGAAACTCGAATTGCTTGGCCTTAGGGATGCCTTTTAAAACCTTATCTTTGATAAAGGCTAGAAAGCTGGGGCGAATCAGAAAGCTACAACCTGGCCCTGAGGACTCAAAAAAATAATCGAACCGCGTCTGTGGGTCGCTTTTCTTGACAAGCGAAGTGCGGCCACTGGGCCACAGAGCAAGAACATCTGAGGAGACACCCACTGCCTTTGTTTCGTTCATTAGCTCGAAATGGCGGGCTAGTTTGCCTTCAAACCAGATATCGTCTTGGTCGGCGAGCGCCACCGCATCAAACGACTGCCAAGGCGCGTTTTCAATAAGGAAGTAGAAGTTGTCTCCGACACCACTGGGTTGGTTACGGCAAGAGAGAAGGCAGACACGCTGGTGCTCTTCGGCGAGAAGCTGAAGCCACTCCTGGGTGCCGTCATGGGAGCCGTCGTCGGAGACAAATATTTGGGTTTCGACACCCTTTTGGTCTAGGATGCTTCGGATTTGATCAGGAAGCCAGCGAACCCCGTTAAAACTTGCTAGGAGAACCGCAATTTTTGGAACTTTGCCCGTCAACGAGTGACCTTGAGATTTATGATCCATTATTTTTCTTAGGGGGTGACTCGCTAAATTATACCTAATTGTCATGTTTTCCATGGTAACACCCGAAGACCAGCACAGCTTCTTTCACAGCCGAAAGCCCAAGGAATTCCAACCGATGAAGGCCTTAGCGGATTGCGGGACTGAGGAACTGTCCGCCGGACGACTTCCATTTATGTTTTTGACCAGGGGAGGATGGTACCCCAACCTGTTAAGGGCTGATTAAAAATTGTGCTAAGAAGTATGCAAACTTCCACAGCTGAGGGCACACGGGTCTACACTAGCGGCTGTAGCTTGCACCTCTGGCGGCAGTGGACAACTTATAGTGTTGGGCTTGGTTTACAGATTTACAGTTTTTGTTACTCTTGATGCTCTGAAAAAATGTTCATATGACCCCCAGCTTCTGGTACCTTGCTCAGACTAAACCCCGCCAAGAACAGGTGGCTTTTAGCAACCTTGAGCGCCAGGGATTTACGGTCAGCCTTCCTATTATTCCCCGCATCAAGCGCTCGCCCAGGCTGCCGCCTACCGAGGTGCTCTTTCCCGGCTATATATTTTTTGC
>Ga0194116_10004090_pt1 | contig 17031 bp, 16 predicted proteins | sample TA2MahsurfametaG_4_FD_148617 | JGI IMG/M metagenome (GOLD analysis project Ga0194116, IMG submission 148617) | Freshwater microbial communities from Lake Tanganyika, Tanzania - TA2015008 Mahale S9 surface | ecosystem: Environmental > Aquatic > Freshwater > Lake | place: Tanzania: Lake...
GTGAACAATGCAGTAAAACAGATTATGCTGCTGCTTGAAGAAAACGATATTCTTTTAGTAACCGGCAGTTTCTTCCTAATTTCAGATCTTGACCAAGATGTTTGTAATTTTTCTTCTTAGTCATTCGCTTATTTGGTAAAAGAGCTATCTTTGTTCAGATGGAAAGACAAGTCATTCTCAATGAAAAGCACCTCGAACTGACATTGAAAAGACTTTCCCATGAATTAATCGAATCCCACCTTGATTTTTCACAAACTGTACTTGTCGGTTTACAGCCAAGAGGCATCCATTTGGTCAGCCATTTGAAAGCCACACTTGAAAAGATACTAAAAAAACCTGTAACCTGTGGAAATTTGGATGTCACTTTCTTTCGCGATGATTTTAGGAGAAGAGAACGGCCACTCATTCCTAGCATTACGAATCTCGATTTCAGCATTGAGAATAAAAAAGTGGTGCTAGTGGATGACGTTTTGTATACGGGACGTACGATTCGATCGGGTTTAGACGCCTTGATGACATTTGGAAGACCGTCAAAAGTTGAACTCTTAGTTTTGGTTGATCGAAGATTTCGCAGGGATTTACCAATTCAGGCAGATTACGTTGGAAAAGCCGTTGATACGCTAATTTCCGAGCGTGTATCCGTTGAATGGAAAGAAACCGAAGGAGCAGATAAAGTAGTATTATTTACAAAGGAATAGCATGACAAATATAAGTGTTGATCACCTTACGGGTATAAAAGACTTAACGCAACAAGATATCGAGTTGATTTTCAAAACTGCAGATAGTTTCAAGGAAGTGATTAACCGTCCCATAAAAAAAGTCCCTTCCTTGCGAGATATAACCATAGCTAACATTTTTTTTGAAAATTCAACACGCACCCGTTTATCCTTTGAACTTGCAGAGAAACGTCTTTCAGCGGATGTGGTTAATTTTTCAGCTTCGGGAAGTTCTGTAAAAAAAGGAGAAACTTTAATCGATACCGTGAACAATATTTTGTCCATGAAGGTGGATATGGTCGTTATGCGCCACTCAAGTCCGGGGGCTACAGAATTTCTCTCGAAAAAAGTTAATGCGCGTATAATTAATGCCGGAGATGGGACTCACGAACACCCAACACAAGCACTTTTGGATGCCTATTCTATTCGCGAGAAACTAGGTAAAGTTGCCGGGAAAAAAGTAGTTATTGTGGGCGATATCTTGCATTCGCGGGTAGCCTTGTCGAATATTTATTGTTTGCAGAAGTTAGGTGCTGAAGTGATGGTATGTGGGCCTGCAACGCTCATCCCAAAATACATCAATCAATTAGGTGTAAAGGTTTCAAACAACCTTGTTGAGGCACTGGAATGGTGTGATGTGGCCAATATGCTACGCATACAATTGGAAAGGCAAGACATTAAATTTTTCCCTTCCCTAAGAGAATATACCATGCTTTTCGGGTTAAATAAAGAGATACTGAATAGCTTGTCTAAAGAAATCGTGGTCATGCATCCTGGACCAATAAATCGCGGTGTTGAAATTACAAGCGATGTTGCAGATTCAAAGCAATCCATTATTCTTCAACAAGTTGAAAATGGGGTTGCCATTCGAATGGCGGTAATATATTTACTCGCAGCAAAGATTGAGCGATGATTTTTTAATTAACTTTGAAAAAACAGGGCTATGAACTTTTCAATATCCACCCACGGCAGTGCAATCGTTGTTCACTCACACGTAGCTAAACTCGATTCCACTAATGCGCCGGATTTAAAAAGTTTATTTGTACTTCACAATAAAAATGGAGTGAATCAAATAGTTTTCGAGATGGCTGAAACCCTGTACTGCGACTCATCGGGTTTGTCTGCGATACTTGTAGCCAATCGCTTGTGCAAAGACACAAATGGAAGCTTTGTGTTGTGTGGTTTACAATCTGCTGTGCGTAAAATGGTTGAAATCGCTCAACTTGATCGGGTGCTAAGTATTGAAAATACTGTAGATGAAGCACTTAGTCATATGAATCCTTGAATTTTTTTGTTCGCATATTAGGCAGTGGAGCCGCATTACCTACTACTCGAAGAGCACCCAGTGCACAATATGTTTGTTGTAATAACCGTCACATGCTAATCGATTGCGGCGAAGGGACACAGATGCAATTGCGCAAATACAGTGTACACATGCAGCGAATTTCCCATATTCTAATTTCGCACCTGCACGGAGATCACTTTTATGGTTTACCTGGATTACTGAGTACGATGAATTTACTCGGAAGAAATAAAAGGATAACCGTATATTGCCCTCCTGAACTCCCAAGTATCATACATCAAATGCTCAGCATTGGAGACAATAAACTGGCATTTGATATTGAATTTAACATACTATCTTTCGCGTCTAAAAATTGTATTTTTGAAGACGAGAAAATAGAAATATGGAGTTTTCCATTAAAGCACCGAATCCCCACTTGTGGATTTCAAATTAAAGAGAAGCCAAAGCCCTACCGTATTGATGCAAAAAAATGCCAAGAGGCAGGTGTCGAATTACATCACTTGCCAAACCTACTCGCGGGGAAGAATATTAGCATTAATAATGTAGAATATGACTTCCAAAAATTCACATGGGCCCCAAAACATTCTTTCTCCTACAGCTATTGCTCGGACAGCGCCTACGACGAGAAACTGATTCCTTTTATTGAATCTTCGGACCTTCTATACCATGAAGCAACTTTTTCATCTAACCATTTAGATAGGGCAACAAAAACCTTTCATTCCACTGCTCAACAAGCAGCAAAAATTGCTCAAAAATCGGGGGTGAAAAAACTTATCTTAGGTCATTTCTCTTCGCGCTACACAGAAGTGGAGGCATTGTTGGAGGAGGCCAAACAAATTTTCTCAGAGACCGAATGTGCGGAAGATGGAAATGTATATAGGTTGATTTAAGTTGTAAAATACCGATTCAAGAATAGCATCAATTGAGGAAAACACCCACTTTTTTTGCCGAAATTACTTTTGAGATCTAAGGAATAATAAAATGGAGATGCCCAAAAATAGAAAGTTCGGCATCCACACAGCAAGGAGAACCGGTAAACCTAAATTAACAGAGGCAACAGTCATCATTTTCATGGAAAAAATATAGATAAAAACGAAAAGTAAACCTATGGCTATATTAATCCCAATGCCTCCTCGCCTCTTTTCAGATGAAACCGCTACAGCGATTATTGTCAAAATGTAGGTTGCAAATGGATATGAAGTACGCTGGTGTAATTCTATTTCATAAAATGGAACTAAATCAGACCCCTTTGAACTCTCTCGTTTAATGAGCTCTTGCAATTCAAAATACGTCATAGTTTCAGCAATATTCTGACGTTTTGCCATTTCTTCAATTTGAAAAGCAAATGACGTATCCTTGCGCTGACCGTAGGAAATCGTACCAATGGGAAATTCAAAGGTCTTCTCGTAGTAATCCTCTAATGTCCATTGAAAAGTTCCCGGAATATTTTTGGCATACCGCGCTTTTAAAAAATACTTTATCCTATGCTGCTCATCAAATTGTTCAAAAACAAAGTCGTGTAACTTATTCTCCTTTTCCATAAAGTGTGAAAAGTACACGTGTGAATTGTTGGGATATGTGGCGTTATAATCTTCCACCACAAGTGCATTTCGGTAATATTGATTTTCAAAATCCAAGCGCTTTTTGTTTGCTACAGGGACAATCAAATGATTTAAAAACAGTGAAAACAACATCAATACCGTAGCCGCTATCATGTATGGTCGATAAAAGCGAAATACCGGTTTTCCACTAAATAAAATAGGTACTATTTCCGTATCCTTGGCTAACTTAGCTGTAAACCAAATAACGGAAAGAAATATAATCATTGATGAAAATAGGTTCCCGTAGTAAAGTATAAAATTGATGTAATATTCAAAAATGATTCCCGAAATTGGTGCTTTGTTACTGATAAAATCACTGAGTTTTTCTGAAACATCAAAAACGGTAGCAAACATCATAATGATTCCGAGCATAAAAAAATACGTGCCCAAAAACTTTTTAATGATATAGCGATCAATAATAGACATTAGCGTCTTTGCATCAATTTTGGAATCAAATTATTTTTCCAAGAAGTAAACGTTCCTGAAGTGATTTGATTGCGTGCCTCGCGCATAAGTTCTAAATAAAAATTAAGGTTATGAAGTGTTGCTACCTGCACACCAAGATATTCTCCAGCTTTTATTAAATGGCGCAAATATGCCTTCGAGTAAAGTTGATCCGCGTAAAGCTCACTTTTCTCATCAATTGGACTAAAGTCATTTGCCCATTTCTCATTTTTAATATTTATGGTACCACTCCAGGTATAAAGTAAGCCATGGCGTGCATTTCTACTCGGCATGACACAATCAAACATATCAACTCCTAGAGAAATACATTCCAATAAATTAACAGGAGTTCCTACACCCATTAAATACCTTGGTTTATTTTTTGGCAAAATAGAACATACCAAATCCGTCATTTCGTATAATTCCTCCTCGGGCTCTCCAACAGACAAACCTCCAATTGCATTGCCATCTGCATTACAACCGGCAATTTTTTCTGCGGATGCGACACGCAAATCTTTAAACACACTACCCTGAACAATGGGAAATAAAGCCTGAGCGTATCCATAAAAAGAATCACTACTTTTCATTTCATTCATGCAACGATTTAACCAATTATGAGTTATTCCTAAAGATTGCTTTGCATATTGATAGTCGCATGGATATGGAGTGCATTCATCAAATGCCATTATTATATCTGCACCAATACTCCGCTGAATTTGAATGGCGCGTTCCGGAGTAAAAAAATGATAACTCCCATCAAAGTGAGATTGGAATTTAACTCCCTCCTCTGTAATTTTTCGGGATGAAGCCAAGGAATACACTTGATAACCCCCACTATCTGTCAACATGGGTTTGTTCCAACCAATAAATTTATGCAGGCCACCTGCTGCTGATATCGTATCAATTCCCGGACGGAGAAATAAATGGTAAGTATTACCTAAAATTATTTGTGCCTTAATTATGTCAGAGAGCTCGTATTGATGAACTCCCTTAACAGTTCCTGCGGTACCAACAGGCATAAAGATGGGGGTTTCAATTGTACCATGATCCGTGAAAAACTTTCCCGCACGAGCTTTTGAATGTTCATCATGGTGCAATACTTCAAAGTGCATAAATCTGTTGAAAAATAGATAAAGCAAAGATACGGTGATTTAATTAAGGACCTCATATTTGTATCTAGTTTCAGAAAATGACTTACCTGCCAATCTTCCAATTGGACTTTTACTTATTCGCGTTCATCGCATTTATTCTATTTGTACTAATTCAAATATTCTACCTTTTTTTTATTCATGTTCGTATGGCTTATCATTCAACATCCGAAAAGATCGCAAGTAGCTCAATCCCAATTAGTGTCATTATTGCTGCACGAAATGAATCGGATAATTTGTATGAAAATTTACCTACTATTTTAAGTCAGGACTATCCTGAATTTGAGGTGATTGTTGTGAATAATCAATCCATAGATGATAGCGGTTGGTTACTCACCGCATTTAGTAGGCAATTTCCAAACTTAAGGGTTGTAGAATTAGGAAGGAATCAACATTTGAGACCTGGTAAAAAATTGCCAATTACCCTCGCAATTAAGGCAGCAAAGTATGAGCATTTCTTACTAACAGACGCAGATTGTAAACCATCCTCTAGTCAATGGATTAGGCAGATGTCTTCCCATTTTTCTTCATCAAAACATATTGTAATTGGCTATGGCCCATATTCTAAAAACAAGGGGTTTTTGAATCGCTTAATTCGTTATGATACAGCATGGATTGGGGTGAGTTATTTTTCAATGGCCCTTGCTAAGCTCCCGTATATGGGAGTCGGAAGAAATCTAGCGTACACAAAACCCGTTTTCAACTCTGTAAATGGATTTAAATCGCATTATGGCCTACCCTCCGGTGACGATGATTTATTTATTCAAGAGGCAGCTAAAAAATCCAATTATACAGTCAATTTAGATCCTACATCATATTGCTATTCAGCAGCCGCTCCGACATGGGGAAGATGGATCCGACAAAAGTCCCGTCACTATTCTACATCGAGTCGGTATAAGCTTATTAAAAAGTGGTTGTTAGGAATATACCCCATCTCCTTAATTCTGATGTGGGCATCTTTTGTTACTTTGATATTTAATGGGGAGTATGGGTTATTTACTGCGAGTATTTTCATTGTCACGTTAATACTGAAATGGTGGATTCAAGGCCGTTGTTTGTCAAAATTGAAGGAAAAAAGTTTTATTCCCTACTTTTTATTTTGGGATTTATTTTATGCATTAATCATGCCTATTATCTATTATGTCACAGAACGCCAAAAACTCTATAGATGGTAGAAAATGAACATTTATCTGAAAAAGCTAAACAAGATTTAAATCTTGTTGAGGAGGCACTCGCCGGCAATCAATTGGCATATGCGACCCTAATGGAGAGGTATCGTGACTCCATCTATTTCATGATGCTTAAAATGGTAAAAAATCCCGATGATGCGGATGACCTTACCATTGAGGCATTTGGGAAAGCCTTTAGTAGAATAGACCAATATTCACCGAGTTTTGCTTTCAGCACTTGGTTATTTAAAATTGCCTCGAATAATTGTATAGATTTTATTCGAAAAAAACGTATTCAACTTACCTCCATGGATTCAGGAATAGCCAAAGATGATGGAGAAAAAATGCATGTAGATGTAAAATCCTCCGCTTTAAACCCCGAGGAAACCATTATACAAGGGCAACGTGTAGTTCACATGCGCCTTCTAGTGAGCAAACTAAAACCAAAATACCGAGATTTGGTGGAAAAACGTTATTTCGAGGAGCTCAGCTATGAAGAAATCGCCGATCAAATGAACCTTCCCCTCGGTACTGTAAAAGCACAATTATTCCGAGCTCGTGACTTTTTAGCTGCCATGATGGATAAAACAAAAGACACCATTTAGTGGAGATTGTAAAGACTTATTTCCCACAGCTAAGCCCCTTGCAACTTTCTCAATTTGAAAAACTTAAAAGCATCTATGAATATTGGAATAAACAAATCAATGTGATCTCGCGAAAGGATACTGATTTTTTTTATGAGCGACACGTCTTGCATTCCCTTGGAATTGCGAAAATTATCGACTTCAACGATAATGCTCAAATTCTCGATATCGGAACAGGTGGCGGTTTCCCAGGTATTCCTCTAGCCATTCTTTTTCCAAATTCACAGTTTATACTGGTCGACTCTATCGGAAAAAAAATTAAAGTCGTAAACGAAGTAGTATCTGCATTACAACTCAAAAATACAATGGGCCTTCATAATCGCGCTGAGCAAATCAATGGACAATTTGATTTTATCGTGAGCAGAGCGGTAACACAAATGCCAGCATTTATTCCTTGGACCATCGGAAAAATAAAAACAGAACAAGAACACGCAATTGACAATGGCATTTTATACCTTAAAGGCGGACATCTACTCGATGAAATGAAACCTGTGAATCATCGCTATTCTATGCACCCTTTGTCAAAATTTTTCAAGGAGTCTTTTTTTGATACGAAGTATGTTGTTCACGTATCCATTTAAAAAATCAATTCAGCAAAGATGGAAAAATTAACGAAAAAGACGGAATGAGAACTGTAAACGTTATACCTGACTGTACCTCTTTAAATTGATAATAACCTACCATTCGCCCCATAGAAGAATATAGTTCACAACCGCTGACATAAGAATAAGAATGATTAGGCTCAATAACTGGCTTCTCGCCAACAACTCCCTCCCCAGTTACGACATTAGAGCCCAGGGTTAAATGATCAACGCGCCAATAGCGTCGTAGAAGTTGTACCTCAACGTGGCCTGCATTGAAAATGGTGATTTCGTAGTTGAAAAAGAAAGACCCCTCCTCTACATTTGATAAATCCTCCCGAAACCATGCTTTCGTCGAAATTTGAATTTTATGAAGTATTTCTGCCGCCACGAATTAGAGTATTATTATAAGAGACGAAACAATCAAGGAAAGAGGATGTTCTTCAAGGTATTGATTTCTTCCAAAGTATTGTATGAATGAAAACAAAATCTAAGGCATTCTTTTCCCAAGGGCACCGTTGGAGAAAAAATCGGTTTTGTGAATATCCCCTGGGCAATGCAATCCGTCGCCATCGACCGAAGTTGATCAATGCCCACTCCGCGGTATACTTGAATGGGAGAATTTAACTCAGAAACTAAGAATGGAGAGTCAATCTCGCGGAAATAGTGAATATTTTTCTGCAATGATTTTTGTCTAGAATAAATATCTTTTCGAAAAACTTGAGATTTGATGCGGTAAAAAAAATCATCCGAAGGTGCTGTAGAATAAATGAAGGGTCTTGAAAAATTTACCAAAAATTCTTTTGTACGGTGCGAACAAAGAACTGCTGCTCCATGAAAACCATAAGCCTTACCAAACGTAATTACGCGTAAAAAAATTCGCTCTTGCATTGCCCTCGCATGAACAATACCTTTTCCGTTCTCACCAAAAACACCAACAGCATGCGCCTCATCCACAATAAGTCGCGCATCATACTTTTCTACCAAAGCCAATATCCCACGCAAAGGGGCCATATCTCCCTCCATGGAATACAAAGATTCAACAGCAACGAAGCATTGACCTTTTGCTTGTTTTATTTTTTTCTCTAAATCTTCCAAATCGTTGTGTTTGAAACTTGATGTCTCAGCAAATGAGAGTCTTATCCCATCGCGAATACTCGCATGAACATACTCATCGAAAACAACAGTATCCCCACGTTGAGGAATACAAGAATATATTCCCAGATTTGCCGTGTATCCCGAATTAAAAATAAGGGCTGCATCTGCATCAAAGAAATCAGAAAGCGCACTCTCAACTTCTATTGATAATTCGCTGGTTCCCGATAGCAAACGAGAACCGGTTGATCCCCTTTGATGAAAACGCCGGGAAGGAAGATTTGCTAAACCCAAATAGTCGTTGGAAAAAAAATCAACCGAACTACCAAAAACGGAAAGTGAACGGAGTTGGTTATCCCTCTTCCTTTTCTGTAATTTTTTTTCGATGTTTGATTCCACTAATTAACGGAAGTAAATTTTCTAGGTTCGAAACCAGAAGCTATCGCTTCCTCATTGGCTAATTTTAAAGCCGCATCGCGTAACCTTAACTCCTCCTTATTTTTCAATAAGATTTCGTCCGGTTCAGAAATGGGTTGAGGTGCATCTTGAAAAGCTATTTTCGGAACGAGTCCCAAAATATCAAACATTTCCCTGTCCTCGTTATACTCTGGATTTGGTGTCGTAAGAAGCTTATCCCCTGTAAAAATAGAACCCGCACCCGCTAAAAAACAGAGTGCTTGCCCCTCCATACTCATTTTTGTTCGGCCCGCAGACAATCTGACAACAGACTCAGGAAAAACAATACGCGTAACTGCCACCATACGAATCATTTCCCACTGCTCAATTGGTTTTTGATTTTCTAAAGGAGTCCCCTCCACGGCGACAAGTGCATTAATTGGAATACTTTCAGGTGGCTTTTCCATTTGCAAATAACTTAGTAACAAGCCTATTCTATCATCAACAGTCTCACCCATCCCGATAATTCCACCTGAACAAACCGTAATTCCAGCTTTTCTCGCATTTTCAATCGTGCTCAAACGTTCCTGATATTCACGAGTGGATATAATATCACCATAAAATTCAGGCGAAGAATCTAAATTGTGATTGTAGGCAAAAAGCCCCGCTTTTTTCAACCTGAATGCTTGTTCTTCATTCAGCATCCCTAGAGTACAACAAACTTCCATTCCAAGGTTATTTACCTCTTGCACCATTTCAACCACACTGTCGAAATCTTTGTTGTCTCGGACCTCGCGCCAAGCAGCCCCCATACACAAACGGGAGGATCCATTTGCCTTGGCATTTTTTGCCTGCTCAATAACAGTATCAACATTCATTAATTTCTGAACATTGACGTCTGTATGGTACCTGGCTGCCTGAGGACAATAACCACAATCCTCTGGACATCCTCCTGTTTTAATGCTCAACAACGAAGCCATTTGTACTTCTTGCGGGTTATGATATTGTCGATGTACCGAGGCAGCTTCAAAAACTAATTCCAGTAGCGGTTTATTGTAAAGCGCCAATAAATCATCTCTTCTAAGATAATTTGTATTTACTTTCATTTCACAAATATACGAGTATATAACAGTCTTTAATAAATCGAGGACGCTAAGTTAAAAACTTTTAATTCGAAATTAATAGGCATGCAGCATATGCTTTTATAGCACGTTTTTCTCCGAAAGAATCCACTCCTTCGTGGGTTGTTGCTTTGATTGAAACAGCATCTCTATCAAGACCGAGAATATTCGCTATTATGCCCTGCATCTCAGGAATGTAAGGATTCAACTTTGGACTCTGTAGTACAACCGTAGCGTCAATATTTGAGGTTTCATATCCTTTTGACTTGACTAATGCAACCACTTCCTTCAATAAAATTGTTGAGTCTATTCCTTTGTATTTTGGGTCCGTATCTGAAAAATGAAATCCTATATCGCGCAGATTAGCGGCTCCTAAAAGAGAATCACAAATAGCATGAAGAAGCACGTCAGCATCCGAGTGCCCTATCGCACCGAAATCAGATTTCACTTTAACACCGCCTATAATCAAATCATAATCAGGACCCAATTTATGTACATCTACACCATAACCTACCCGGATTCTCATATGTCTTGTCCTTCTGAAGGCTTACTCGTGAAGTTTTCTCCTATGTTGAAACGAAGTGTAAAACGAAGTGTGTTAGCCAATGGGCTCTGACGACCACTTATGGAGGCTAAATATGAAAAATCTATGGCAAATGCGTTGTACTTCAAGCTAGCACCTAGATTTATAAATTGGCGATTTCCTTTATTTGCTGCCTCGTAAAATAAACCTCCACGAACTGCAAAAACATTATTATACCACCATTCCACACCAGTAGCAATGTTGATTTCTGAAAATTCTTCCTTAAATTTCGACCACTTTTCAACTTCATACTTACCATCTGCATTTTGAATATAATTTCCGTCTTCATCTTTAATCGGCGTACCAGGAGCATCGTAGAACGATTGTATCATTCCTGAAATAACTCCAACATTTTCTGGTTTACCAGAAATCATGGTTAAACTTCCATCAATAAGATCATAGTAAGCAGGGGTGGGAACCAATAGACGCTGAAGGTCAAGCGAAAATGTCACCTTATTGTATTGATCAAAATCTGCTTCGAATGCATTTCCTATTTTTAAATTCATTGGAATAAAGTCTCTCTGAGACAATTCTGAATAAGCAACTTTATTACCGATATTGTTGAGGGTAAGAGCTGTTCGATACGTACCTTTTACCTTTCCGATTTTTGCTTTATCGTTGTTGTAGCAGAATGATAAATCTGCCGCACCAACCACCCCCGCTTTCGTATTTATCCCTGCTACTGGGAGACCTCCCGTGAGGTTTGAGTAAGCAAATTTCCCATTGAGACCAACACTAAAAACATCTGATAATCGAAAAGCATAAGCGCCAGTGAGCTCAAATTCACTTGGTTTATCATCTCTTATCACGTTGCCTTGAGCATCTGTAAAAGTGATTTCTCCTAAACTAAAAAATCTCAAACTAGCCCCCACTGAATGAATTTTATTGATTTTGTAAAATGCCGACAAGTAACTCAAATGGATATCGTTCGTAAGTTGTCTCAACCAAGGAGTATAAGACAAACTGACTTCGGATTTTTTTTCTGAAAAACTTATACCTGCTGTGTTCCAATAAATCGATGTGGAACTCGGACTGAGCGCAGTTCCGGCATCACCCATTCCACCAGCTCTAGAATCCGGGGTTATCGCCATAAAAGGTAAAGAAGTTGTAATGGTGTTTAATTGTAAATCATCACTAGAAGCACCTCCTCCTGTGGGCTGAGCAAAAAAAATTGTAATTGGGAAAATAAGAAACAGTATGACAGAAAAAAATTTCATCTCGAAAAAATTACACATCAAATATACGAAAACAAGGTGTTTTTATTGTTTATTCAGCGCAAAATCGCCAATTTTTCCGCTTTTTCTGCAGTTATACCGTCAGGAGTTCGAACTTTAATGCGATATAAATAAACTCCTTTTGCCAATTGGTCGCCGAAATCGTCGAGACCATCCCAGTACACTCCTTCAATTCGAAAACCTTCGGTTGGAAGAGTTTGTTGAATGGTTTTAACCACTTTTCCTGATACAGTCATAATCTGAACCTGAACATCTAAACTGCTGCACGATTGATTGTGCTCAAACATAAAAGAAGTTGATGTTGTGAAAGGATTCGGATAGTTCAGCACCCTCGTTAATAGGGGCTCATCTCGGTTTTGTACAACAAATCTGATATCATTCGTTGAGGAGTTGTTGTTAACATCCCATGCTTTAATTTGAATAGTGTGAGGACCGGGTTCAAGATTAAGAAATTGATACCGAGCTTCTCCCGATTGATAATTATCTAAATCGGCTGAGTAAAAATCATTAAGAATAATGGGTTTGGATTCCTCTCCATCTAAGACAGCTGTCAAGTCATGCCCGATACCGTTGCCGACTGTATTAATTCCATTTTCATCACTCGCTTTTAGTATGAGTACAGGATTATTATCGGTGAGAGATCCATCTACGAAAGAGTAGTCGTTCATGTATAACAATAATTCGGGACCTAATTCATCGTTAATCCCATTTGGATTGATACCTCCTATTCTAAAATTGGTATCAAAACCATTTGCATCAACCAAATCATTTTCTGCATAATAACTTATTTTTCCCTTTCCGTATGTCAACGAAATGTCTTTTGGCACAACGAAGGTGAATGAAAATTGTCCGTTTGTTACTGTGGCCTTCCCCTTGTAAACAATACTACGTTGGAGTTCATAAGCTATTTCTGGTGACTCTGGATCTTGAGCTAGCGTTTTTTGAATTTTTACCTTATCGTAAATGGATGGCATTATTTTTCCAGTGAAGGTTGTCATTAAATTTCCATCCTGATCTTCTAAATGACCCTTAACCGTCACCTTACTTAAAGCTTTCATCGTATCCACATAAGATAAAGGGTCATAACCATTAATGCTATCAGTTACAACTTTATATCGTGGTAATCCAATTTTTAGAGCCGGATCCCCAATTAATGTAAAACTTCTTTTATTGTTCGACGAGCCAACATTATTCTTTGTAAGTCTCATTATTTCACCAAATGAAAGCGGCTTTCCCTCTAAATCACGTTCAAAGACATTCGAAAAAAATGCCTGACCTGTGGAAGTATTTACGCTAAAATATACCGACCTTGTTGTTGTCATTAATGCAATGGCGCCTCCAAACGGGTTAAGAGAAAGCCATTCTCCCGCAGATACTCTCGAGGGATCATCGAACTTTGTGAACTCGCAAGTAGCGGAAACAAAAAGATGCTGAGAATTAATATTGCTCCAAGAATTGATTTGAGGAATGGTTACTACCCGCTCTTCAGCAAGTCCAACCTCACCACCGTGTCCAACGTAATTCATAATTAACGCTCCTCTTTGAACCCTGTCCGTAATCGCGTTGAGGACATCTGGATAACGTTGACCACCTGCTGTAACCACCTGTGGGTAAGCATCTAAATACAGCTTATCACAATTCATTTCAAAATGTTGATTTTTAACCGAATTATATTGAGGTTCAGTGTCAAAATTTATGAAATATCCGTTCTCCTCATCATCCGCAATTTGTACGAACTTATTTCTCCAGTCACCAAGCGTATTCTCATTCGACGAACCAAGACAGCAAGAAGCATTGGCCGCATTAAAAATAGTCGAGCCATTTTTGATATAATGTTCTATTTTATCCACTTGCTGTTTTGCTTGCAATTGATCTGATGCTAGAATTCTACCAACACCAATATCCATTAAATCAATAGCGCTAATAGACTCGTTATCGTCCAAAAGTCCGAAGTAATCATCCGTAACGAGAGCCTCAATGTGATTTTCACTATTTTCCATTTGATAGGTTAGAATCATATTGTTATTATTTGCCACGCGTTCCTTTGGATCGTAAGTGCCGTCTCCGAAAAGTAATAATGAATTAAATATAAGATTATTAGACTGAAGGCCCCTGTCATAGAACATTTTAGCCATCATTCGAATGGCGGTTGGATCGGCTGCGCCGCCACTAAATTCATTGTATATTTGTTCTGATGTTACAACGTGAACAAGCTTACCCTCTTCACGGTGTAAGTCTGCCAAACGTTCCGCTTGATTTATGAATTGAACATTCGAAACGATTAATAGATTTGGTTGGCTCAGAGCATGTAGATTTTGATTAGAAATCTGACCGATTATTGTGGGTGTTAGGTAACTGGTTCCACTTGATGCTATGAACTCTTTATAAATATTTTCAGTAAAAAATGAGAACGTGTTTCCCAAATTATTTCCCGTAATAAAAAAAGGTTCATTGACATTTGAAACGTCCCAAACAAATCCACCTGATGGGAAAGAGGAAATAATGTATTTGGCAATGTTTCCGGGTGCTTGCATTGTTAAATTTCTGAAACCCATTTGTGATCCATAAAAGATCAACTTTCTTCGGGTATTTAATAATATTCGATCCAAATAAGTAAGTGTGCTCGGCGAATTCCTCTGAATCTTTACTTTAAATGGAATAGTTGAAGGAGGTGCATTCATGGAAAACACTTTATTAGACCGGACATAATCAACTCCAACTGCAGGGAGCGGTGATTCATAAATCACTTGATTTAATATTGAATATTGTTGCAGCGTGCCAGTAGTGCTTCTCGAATTAGTAGCAAGGGATATTTTTATTCGTAAGGCAGAAGTGTCTATGTTTGGAATGGAAAAATTGAAAGTTTTCTCCAATTCCGAATCAAATAATTCCCCGTACCATCTCTGACCTCCTGACACCAAATTAACTAAATCTTTTTCATAAATATCCCTAAAATCATAGGAAGTCACATCCGTTGAAATTGGAGGCTCAGGTGTAGTTATATTCTGAATTCTTTCAGGTGGAAGAGCCGAATTAACATTTATAAAATAGAAAGATTGATCGCTGTACAGATGTCTTTTTTGATCGAATTCGTTCATGCCTTGCGAAAACCACGAGTGTGGACCAACTCCATAAAAAAGGATAAAATCGGAATCATCAAAAACTCCGTCTTCTTCCCCTGATACATAGATAGCATTATTTTTCAGATCATCTTTTCTAGGGATTGAGTTGAGTTCTGGTAATTGCCCTGATCCATTTCCAAAAATATGAATCGAATTTGGATTTATTGAAGATAACTCTAATCCACAATTATTCAGAAATGTTTTATCAATCTTGTATATCCCATCTTTTTGAACTCCAATTTTTATCCATGTGCCACTGCCCTCCCGAAGAACAGACTCCTGAACAAAATCTTTACTTATTGACTGTTCATCTCTTTGGCCAAATGAAAAATCTAGTTCCGTAATTTTGTGAACCTCGCCAGCCAATTTGAAAAAAGGGAAGACCGAAACAACGAAATTAGCTTCCCCCCTATCTTTTCTAATTCCATAAGACACGTCTATTGAGTCGGCTAATTGAAAACCTAAAGAGCCCAAGTATAGAATATCTTGTGCAGAGGCTTTCTCAAAATTTGTTGACATCAGTTTTACATGATTAGAAGAGGATGTAATCTTTTCTTTAAAAAAATAGATTACTTTTCCATTGTCATATTGAAGATTTTCGAATTGAGGGAATAAAATGGTTTTTCCCTCAGTAGTAATCTTCCTCGGTTCTTTCCAATTAATTGTCAGTCTCTTAACTTGTGAAAAACTTAAATTTGTTAAGTAGATTGTGCTGAGAATAATTAGGCATTTCAATTTCATAATCTTAACAACTGAGGTAAATAACGAAATTAATTTTTATTTATTTGAATATTTATTCGATATTTGTAACCTAAGAAAAAGAAAAAACGTAACATTTGTTCACATTGAAAAAGAAAATTTTGAAATTTCACTCATTTCTTCTTTGTATAGTTGTTTTCGGCAGTATTTTTTATTCGGATAAAGCCTTGGCGCAAGATCCCACCTTTACTCAATTTTACGCAAATCCAATCTACTTAAATCCGGCACTTGCTGGATCTACTGGTTGTCCAAGGATTGGAATTAATTACAGGAATGAGTGGCCACAACTTACGGGAAACTATGTGACAACCTCGGCTGCTTTTGATACCTACATCAAAAGTATTTCCGGAGGAGTAGGCCTAATCGCCATGCATGACATGCAAGGCCAAGCAACCATTCAAACAACCATGATTGGAGGAATTTATTCCTACAACCTGAGATTAGGTAGAAAATTTTCTTTAATGTTCGGTGCTCGTGCCGCATATTTTCAGAAATTTCTTGATTGGGATAAATTGACTTTCGGCGATATGATTGACCCTAGGAGGGGATTCATTTTTGAGACAGGAGACGTTCCACGTGGTAACGGTCGACGAGGTTTCTTTGATGCCTCTGTTGGTGTTGTAGGTTTTGGGAAAAACTTTTTCTTCGGTCTGGCAGGTCATCACCTTAATCAACCTGATGAGTCTATGATTCTTGGTCAATCAAAATTACCTATCAGAGCTACAGGTCACGTCGGGGCTGAAATACAATTAGGGCAAAGAGGTAGGTATTCGAACAAAACGAGTATTATGCCAAACATTATCTATCAATATCAAAATGGATTTCAAGAATTAAATATAGGGTCATATGTAAGGTTTGGTAATTTTACCTTCGGAACATGGTATAGAAACAGAGATGCATTCATCTTAAGTTTGGGCCTTTCGACTGAAAAATTTAAAATGGGTTACAGTTACGATCTTACAGTTTCAAAGCTGGGAAATGGTATTTCCGGAGGATCTCATGAGGTTTCACTCGGATTGAATTTGAATTGCAGAAAAAAAGCTAAGAATTTTAGAAAAATTTCATGCCCCTCCTTTTAAAAAATGTAACAATATCGAATGAATCAAGTTTAAAA
>Ga0194116_10004094_pt1 | contig 17029 bp, 14 predicted proteins | sample TA2MahsurfametaG_4_FD_148617 | JGI IMG/M metagenome (GOLD analysis project Ga0194116, IMG submission 148617) | Freshwater microbial communities from Lake Tanganyika, Tanzania - TA2015008 Mahale S9 surface | ecosystem: Environmental > Aquatic > Freshwater > Lake | place: Tanzania: Lake...
ACCTCAAGCCGCGCCTGGTCGGCCGCGACGTCGACCTCGTCGAGCGCTTCTGGGCCGAGGCGCTCGACATCGCGCTGATCTCGACGCGGCGCAGCCTCACCTGGCAGCTGATGAGCGCGATCGACGTCGCGCTCTGGGACATCAGGGGAAAGCGCGCGCGCATGCCGGTCTGGCGCCTGCTCGGCGGCGATGGCAGGCCGGTCCTGCCCTATGCCTCCGGCGGCCTCTACCGCGACGGCCAGGACGAGGAGGCCTTCGGCATCGAGTATGGCGGCTTCGTGAAGCAGGGCTTCCGCGCCGTGAAGATCAAGGTCGGCGGCGCGCCGGTCGCCGTCGACGCCGCGCGGGTCGCCGCGCTGCGCCGCCATGCCGGGCCGGAGGCGCTGCTGATGGTCGACGCAGTCTCGGCCTGCGACGTGCCGCACGCCATCGCGCTGGCCCGCGCGGTCGCGCCCCACGACGTGGCCTGGTTCGAGCAGCCCCTCGTGCTGGAGGACGTCGCCGGCATGGCGCGGGTGCAGGTCGAGGGCGGCATTCCCGTCTGCGGCAACGAGAACGAGTTCACGCTCGCCGCCTACCGGAGGCTGGTCGAGGCGAACGCGGTCCACTTCGTCCAGTTCGACGTCGCGATCAGCGGCGGCCTCAGCTTCGGGCGCAAGATCGCGGCGCTGGCGGAGGCGTTCCATCGCCCCGTGACGCTCCACCACTCCAACTCGATCGTGTGCATGGCGGCGAACCTGCATCTCGCCGCGGCGCTGCCGAACTGCCACTCGATCGAGTACCACGTGATCCACCAGCCGCTCTTCGACCACGCGCCGGCGGGCTTCCTGGAGTTGCGCGACGGACGCATCGCGCCACCCGAGGCGCCCGGCCTCGGCATCGACCTGTCCGGCGTCCTCGCCGGGCCGCCGGTCCAGCAGATCTGACGATCCGTCGCGCGATGAACCTGGCCCGGCCTGTTCACTCCTCCGTCATCGCCGCGCGCAGGCGCAGGTCGGGGTCGAGGCCGGGGCCGTCGCCGACATCGACGACGACGCGCAGGATGCGGCCGGTGAAGCGGAACGGGGCCGTGTAGTCGGGCGTGACCGGCAGGCCGCTGTCATAGCCGCAGCACAGGCCCTCGCCCGAGGTCTCGATGACGGCGGGCACGGTGTGCGGGATCTCGCCCGCGCCGATTTGCGTGCCGTCGACGAAGAGCGCGCCAGTGCCGCGATGCTCGCCCGTGCGCGTGAAGACGAAGCGCAACTGGCGTCGACCCGGCGCGATCGTCGCGTCCGAGGAGATGCGGTACTCGGCGAGGCCGAGATGGTTGTGGACGTAATGCAGCCGCCCGTCCTTCACATAGAGGGAATACCCCGCGAACCAGCTGCCATGGCAGAGCAGCACGCCCTCGGCCCCGCCCGCCGGAATTTCGACCTCGGCGGTGATGACATGCGCGCGGTTCTTGAGATTGACCGAGGTGTATTCGAATTGCGGCGCCGCGCCGGGGTAGTAGACATAGCGATCCCGATCGCCCGCGGCGGTCGGCTTGCGCTCGCTCATGCGCGTCTGCATCCGTGAATCGAGCGGCAGGACGTTGTACTTGCCGGCCTCCACCCACCACTGGTCGATCAGCTCGCGCAGCTTGCCCGGATGCGTCGCCGCGAGATCGGTGCATTCCGAGAAATCCTCGGCGACGTGGTAGAGCTCCCAGGTCTGCGCGGCCAGCGTCTCGGCGGTCAGCGGCCCGCCCTGCGGCTGCTCGACCACCGCCTTCCAGCCATCGGCCCAGAGCGCGCGCGAGCCGATCATCTCGTAATACTGCACCCGCTTGCGCGTCGGCGCCTCGCCGTCGGCGAAGCTGTGCGCGAAGCTGACGCCTTCCAGAGGCCGCTGCGCGATGTTGTTGAGCATCGCCGGTGCCTGCAGCCCCAGCGCCTCGAGGATCGTCGGCGTGATGTCCACGACATGCGTGTACTGGCCGCGCACCTCGCCGCGCCCCGAAATTCCCTTGGGCCAGGAGACGACCAGCGGATCGCTCATCCCGCCCTGATGCAGATAGCGCTTCCAGCGGCGCAGCGGCGTGTTCCCCGCCCAGGCCCAGCCCCAGGCATAATTGGGATAGGACCGCACGCTGCCCCAGTCGTCGAGATGCTTCAGGTTCTGCTCGACGCTGGCCTCGACGCGATTGGGGAATTGCAGCTCGTTGAACGAGCCGTGCACGCCGCCCTCGGAGCTGGCGCCGTTGTCGGAGGCCAGCATGACCAGCGTGTTGTCGAGCTCGCCCAGCTGCGCCAGATGGTCGAGCACGCGACCGACATGGTGGTCGGTCTGCTCGAGGAACGCGGCATAGACCTCGTGCTGGCGCGCATAGAGCCGCTTCGCGTCGTCCGAGAGCGAGTCCCAGGCCGGCACCCATTCGGGGCGCGGAGAAAGCTGCGTGTTCTTCGGCACTATGCCCATCGCGAGCTGACGCGCGAAGACCTCCTCGCGCCACTTGTCCCAGCCCTGGTCGAAGCGCCCGCGATAGCGTTCGATCCATGCGGGCTCGACATGGTGCGGCGCGTGCCCCGCCCCCAGGCAGTAATACATGAAGAAGGGCTTGTCCGGCGCGACGACGCGCAGGTCGTTGAGATAGGTGATCGCCTGGTCCGCCAGGTCGGCGTTGAGATGATAGCCCTCCTCCCAGCTGCGCGGCGGATCGATGTAGTGGTTGTCATGCGCGAGCGTCGGCGACCAGTGGTTGGTCTTGCCGCCGATGAAGCCGTAGAAGCGCTCGAAGCCGCGCGCGAGCGGCCAGCGCGCCTTCGACGCGCCCGACGCGTATTCGCTGGCCAGCGTCAGATGCCATTTGCCGATGGCGAAGGTCGCGTAGCCCTCGGCCAGCAGCATCTCCGACAGGAAGCCGTGCTCGCGCGGGATCGAGCCGTTGTAGCCGGGAAACCCGGTCGACATGTCCTGGATGATGCCGACGCCGTTCGAGTGATGATTGCGTCCGGTCAGCAGGCAGGCCCGCGTCGGCGAGCAGATCGCCGTCGTGTGGAAGTCGCGATAGCGCAGGCCGGTCGCGGCCAGACGATCGAAGCTGGGCGTGGCGATGGTCGAGCCGAAGCAGCCGACCTGCGCGAACCCCACATCGTCGAGCAGGAAGACGAGGACGTTGGGCGCGCCCTTGCGCGCGCGCCTGGCCACCGGCCAGGCCGGCTCGGATTCCGCGACCGTGCGGCCGATGCGCCCGGTGAAGGGGCTGCCTTCGGGATAGGTCTTCAACTCGCTCATCTCGTCTCTCCACTTCAAGCCGCGACGCACAACGCGGGACGGAGCCCGGATTACCCCAACCCTACCGGAAAGCGGCGCGGTAGAAGGCCCAGTGCCGGTCGCCCAGCGCCTCCAGCACGGCCAGCGGGTCATGCCCCACGCCCGGCAGGACGATCCAAGCGTGGGGGATGCCGAGCCGCTCGAGATGCTCGTGGAAAGCCCTGTTGTCGGCGTAGGTCTCGTCGCGATCGCCGATCACCATCCTCACCCGCGACTCGCGCGCGATGCGCTCGGCATTGTCGGCGGCATGCCGACTTGGGCTGACCACCCTGAAATTCGCCCGATCGCCGCCATAGACTGCCTGCAGCGGCCCTGCGCCAATGATCGACACGGCGCCGAACAGCTCGGGAAACTTGAAGCCCAGACGCGCCGCGCCGTAGCCCCCCATGCTGAAGCCGTCGAGCAGTCGACCCTCGCGGGCGGCGACCGTGCGATAGGTCGCGTCGACGTGACCGACGAGGTCGCGCACGATCACGGTCTCCATCGGGACCGTTCCGCTCATCCAGTCGACATACATCCCCATGCGCAATCCGTTGACGAACACCACCAGCATCGGCGGGACCTGGCCCGCCTCTATGGCGGCATCGACCAGGCGCGCGAGGGGGAGGATGCCCGGCACCCCACCGCCGGACCCGTGCAGCCAATACACCACCGGATAGCGGCGGCCGCCGGGTTGCGCATGGGCGGCGGGAACGTAGAGGTGGAAGCTCACCCGCGTGCCTGCGGCCGGGCTGTGGAAGGCCTGGTACGACACGCGCGGCGCGACGGCTGCGGGCGTGCGCCATTCTACGGTCGCCTGCGCGCGCGCAGGGGGCACGGCGAGCGCGAGGCCCGGAACCGCCAAGGAGAGAAAGCTGCGCCTAGAAGGCATCCGATGCACGAGAGCGGATACTTGCGCAGATACCTGCTGGTCCTGCAACGATCCCGGGGATGACCAGCCGCTCCGGACGACGCGAACTGGCCACGGATTGCCGCTCGCGGTTCCGGCGGTGCGAAGGCGCGCTTCGAGCGCGCCCTGGGACTGCCTGCAAGGGACCCGGCCATGCCTGCCTGGCAAGCGGGCCCGATCAGTCGCGCATCGCTCGCTACGCGACGGCTCGCTCTCGACCCGGACGTTAGAGCCGGTGCTCGAAGGCCTCGACGCGCGGTCCTGTTCGCCTCGTGCGTCGCTTCCTTCGACGCGCATCGCCCGAACTCGAACCTTGACCTGCTGGCGCGGGACTGTGCGTAGTTCGGGCGGATGCCGCCCTCGTGGCGGCTTGGCCCGGGAAAGAGCTCCCCCGATGGTTCCGGAGACCGGGTCAGGAAATGCGAGCGGGCTCTCGGGGGCACGCGAGACACCAACCGAGGGAGGAAAAAAATGCCCGCAAGACACCTGACGATCGCCTGTGCATCCTTCGCCGCGGCGCTGGCCCTCGTCCAGCCCTCGGCCGCGGCATGGCCGGAGAAGCCGGTCCGCGTCACCGTTCCCTTCGGGCCGGGAGGGACGACCGACATCCTCACCCGCAACATCCAGAAGATCGTGCAGGACAAGAGCCTGCTGCCCCACCCCCTGACCGTGATCAATGTCGGCGGCCATTTTTCGGTCGGCTCGACCCAGGTCAAGAACGCGGCGCCGGATGGCTACACCTTCCTGGTGATCCACTCGGCGCTGCTGTCGGGCGAGGTCGTCGCGCCGCAGCGCAACCTGTCCTACCGCGACTTCGAGCCGGTCGCGCTTACCGGCGGGTTCTGCCTGCACCCGATCGTGCGCAAGGATTCGCCCTACCGGACGCTCAAGGAGCTTCTCGACGCGGCCAAGGCCAGCCCCAGCACGATCACCATGGGCGTCAATATCGGCGCGCTCAACCACATGATGGGCGTGTTCATGGAGCAGGGCTATCCCGGCGCCAAGTTCCGCTTCGTCCAGATCGGCGGCGGCGGCGAGAACTACGCGGCGATCACCGGCGGCCAGACGCAGTCCACGGTCCTGTCGAGTTCCGAATACCAGAGCTACAAGGCGGGCAACATCCGCGCGCTGGCCTATTCCGGCCCGCAGCGCCTGTCGCTGGAACCCGAGATCCCGACCGCGCGCGAACTCGGGCTCGGCTTCGAGTACTGCATCGAGAATTACTGGTTCGCCCCGAAGGGAACCCCGCGCGAAGCGATCGACGGCATGGCCGACATGCTCGCCAAGGCCGTCCGCCTGCCCGAGATGAAGGAGTTCTTCGACCGCCAGGCGCAGACCGACCAGTTCATGCGCGGCGAGGAGTTCCGCAAGCGACTGGACGACGAGTTCAAGGCGATCGAACCCGTCGCCAGGGCCTCCATTCCGCGCTGAGAGGCGACGATGGACCGCAACGCCACGCGCTGGGAATTCGGGACGGGCGCCGCCGCGATCGCGATCGCGGCGGCGTTCCTCTGGGATTCGCGCAAGCTGGGGCCCGGGATCTTCGAGCCGATCGGTCCCGCCCCCGTGCCGCGCGCGGTCGCATGGATCGTCATCGCGCTGGCCGGCGCCATGACGCTGCGCGCCGGCTGGCGCCTCGCGCAGGGCGCGGCGCCGCCGCCCGACGATCCCGGCTACGTGCCGCGCCCCTGGGCGGCGGCGGCGCTGATGGCGGGGACCTGCGCCTATGTCGCGGCGATGGGGCTCGGAGTCGCCAGCTACGCCCCGGCGACGATCGCGTTCCTCGCGCTCTCCATCTGGTTCCTCGCCGATTTCCGGCGCGCCGCGCTGCCCGCGATCCTCGCGATCGCGGTCGTGCTCGGCTTCGGCCTGCGCCACGTTTTCACCAAGATCCTCGTCACCGATCTTCCCTGAGGCGCGATCATGGACCTCGGCAGCGCCATCCTCAGCCTCTTCACGCCGTGGCCCTTCTTCCTCATGGCGCTCGGGACGGGCCTCGGGATCATCGTCGGCGCGATCCCCGGCCTCACCGGCTCGATGCTGATCGCCCTGGCCCTGCCGATCACTTTCTACATGACGCCGATCGACGCCATGAACCTTCTGGTGTCGATGTATACGGGGTCGATCACCGGCGGCCTCATCTCCGCCACGCTGTTGCGCATGCCGGGCACGCCGGCGAACGTGATGACCACCTTCGACGGCCATCCCATGGCGAAGGCGGGCATGGCCGGACGCGCGCTCGGCCTCGGGATCGGCGCATCGACCTTCGGCGCGCTCTTCGCCTGGGTGGCGCTGGCGACGATCACGGAGCCGCTGTCGCGCATCGCAAACCGTTTCGGCCCCTTCGACTACTTCGCCCTAGTGATCATGGCGCTCGTGCTGATCGCATCGGTCAGCCAGGGGTCGCTGCTCAAGGGACTGCTGTCCGGCGCGCTCGGTGCGCTGTTCAGCTTTCCGGGATCAGACGCCAATAGCGGCGAGATGCGTTTCACCTTCGACTGGTGGCAGTTGCAGGGCGGCCTCGACAACCTGCCCGTCCTGGTCGGCGTCTTCGCGGTCGGCACCTGCATCGCCGACGCTGTATCGATCCGCGAGCGCGGCGACACGATCGCCTATGCGCGCAAGGGCATCCTGATGGGGCTCGGCGACTGGATCGCGCAGCGCTGGAACCTGCTGCGCTCCGCCGCCATCGGCACCTGGATCGGCATCCTGCCCGGGATCGGCGCGAATGTGGGGTCGGTCGTCGCCTACACGGTCGCCAAGAACATGTCCGCCGAGCCGGAGAAATTCGGCACCGGCCATCCCGACGGCATCGTCGCGTCGGAGGCCGCCAACAACGCCACGGTCGGCGGGGCGCTGATCCCGCTGATCGCGATGGGCATTCCCGGCAGCGTCATCGACGTCTTCCTGATGAGCGCGCTCCTCATCCACGGCATCCAGCCGGGCCCGCTGCTGTTCCAGTCGAAGCCCGAGATCGTCAACATGATCATCGCGGCCTGCCTCGTCTCGACCGTCGCGATGTGGGTGATGATGACGGCCAGCGCCGGAATGCTGGCGCGGCTGATGCTGGTGCCGAAGGCCTATGTGCTGCCGATCGTGCTGGTCTTCTGCGTGGTCGGCGTCTTCGCCTCCAACAGCCGCATGTTCGAGGTCTGGGTGATGCTCGCCTTCGGCGTCGCCGGCTTCGCGATGGAGCGCGCGAAGATCCCGCTCGGTCCCTTCGTGATCGGCTTCATTCTCGCGCCGCTGGCGGAATCCAAGTTCCGTTCGGGCATGATGATGACCGCCGGCGACTGGACCCCGGTCTTCACCCAGCCCTTCCCCGCGGCGATGCTGCTGACGTCGCTCGTCCTGCTCGCCTGGCCCGGGTTTTCGGCCTGGCGACGCCGGCGCGTCGCCACCGCATGACTGCGGCTGAAGCCCGCAGGACGGTCGCGGGGCCGTGATGAGAGCGGCGATGGCCCTCGCCGCCGGCCTTGGAACCCTGGCACTGCTCGCGGGGCTCGCCTTCGCCGCCCTCGGCCCGGAGCGCGCCTGGGGCGTCTTCGGGCCGGCCGACCTGGGAGCGGTCGACTTCGCGCGGCTGCAGAGACGCAACTCGCCAAACGACGCGCTTGCCGCGCCCCCAGGCTTCGCCGGCACGGCGCGCGCGGATGTCACCTCCCCGGTCTTCGCGCTCGACGCGCGGGCGCTGCGCGCCGCGATGGCCCGCGCCCTGGCGGCGGAGGAGTCGCTCCAGCGCGTCGACGTCGACGCGCGCGCAGGCACCGAACGCTACGTCCAGCGCACGCGGCTGCTCGGCTTCCCGGACACGATCGATGTCCTCTATGTCGACCTGCCCGACGACCACAGCACGCTGGCGCTCTACTCGCGCTCCCGGATCGGCTACGGCGACCTCGGCGCCAACCGCGCCCGGCTGGAACGCTGGCTGGCGCGCCTGACCTCTGTCGCGCCGGTCGCGCGCTGACGGCCGGCGACGACGGGGCGCAGCGGGCCTAGCGCCGCTGCGCGCCGACGCGATCGAAGACGATAAGAACGACGGCGCCGACGATGGCGGCCATGGCGAGGAGCATCGCGACGGTGAGCGGCTCGCCGGCCGCGAAATGCCCGATCAGCACCGCGACCACCGGGTTCACGAAGGCATAGGTGGAGATGCGCGTCGGCGGCTCGTGGCGCGTCAGCCAGACGAAGGCGCCGAAGCCGCAGAACGTGCCGAAGACGAGGAGGTAGGCGATCCCCGCCAGCGAGCGCAGCGACGCGCGCTCCAGCATGCCCGGCTCTACCTGCCCGAAGGCGAAGCCGAGCAGAAGCAGGACGCAGCCGCCCACCAGGAGCTGCGAGCCGGCGTTGACGAGCAGGCTTGGCGGCCGGGGCAGCCGCGTGGCGAGCACCGTGCCGAGCGCCCAGCTGGCCGCGCCGAGCAGCGTGATCCCCGCGTAGAACGGGTCGGCCATGCCGAGCGCGGCACCGCCATTCACGAGAAGCGCGACGCCCGCCACGCCGATGCCGACGCCGAGCGCCGTGCGCGCGCTGGGCCGTCCGCCGCCCAGCGCCCAGAGAGAGAGCGGCACGAAGAAGGGGATGGTCGCGATCAGCAGGGCCGCCACGCCGGAAGGCAGGCGCGTCTGCGCCGTGGCGAGCAGCCCCTGGTTGCCCGCGAAGAAGAGCGTGCCGACGAGAGCCGCCGCCGCCAGTTCCCGCCGCGTCGGCATGCGCGCGCGCAGGGCGAAGGCGAGCGCGAGCATGCAGGCGCCACCCACGACGCTGCGCCCGCCCATGGCCAGCGCGGGCGGCACGGTCTCAACCGCCCACTTGATCGCGAGATAGGTCGAGCCCCAGAGGAAATAGATGGCGGCGTAGGCGAGCAGCAGCCGCCAGGCGGGTGGCCTCACGTCGATGTCATCGCGCCAGGCGCCGGAGCTCAACCCATTGCCGCCCGAGGATCGCGGCTGCGATCCCGAAGCCGGCGAGGTCGGTGGCCCAGCCGGGCTTGATCAGCAGCAGCGCCGCGACGACCAGCGCAACGCTCTCCCAGGGCCGGCAGTCGCGCAGCAGGTGCCCGTGCAAGCCCGCGGCGAGCAGCAGGCAGCCAGCGGTCCCGGTGACGACCGCGCTGGCGATCGCGGGCCAATCGCCGATCATCAGCATCGCGGGCTCGTAGACGAACATGAAGGGCACGATGAAGCCGGCGGCGCCGATGCGCACCGCCGCCCAGCCCGCCTCCCAGAGATCCGCCTTCGCCAGCGACGCCGCCGCGAAGACGGCGAGCGCCACCGGCGGCGTGATCGCCGAGAGGATCGCGAAATAGAAGGCGAACATATGCGCCGCCGGCTCGATCGCGCCGAGCTTGATCAGCGCCGGCACCAGCAGCGACACCATGATGATGTAGGCGGGCGTGGTCGGCATGCCCATGCCGAGAACGATCCCGGCCATCGCGGTGACGACCAGCGCGATGAAGAGGCTGCTCTGGGCGACTTGCAGCACGACCTGGGTGAAGGTGATGCCGAGCCCGGTCAGGGCGACGATGCCGATGATGATGCCCGCGCAGGCGCAGGCCATCGCCACCGACAGCGCGCCCTTCGCGCCCTCGATCAGCGCGTCCAGGACCATGCCGGCGCGCAGCGGGGCGCGGGTGTTCGCCCGCAGCATCGCCACGGGGAAGCAGGCGAGCGTCGCGACCAGCGCGGCCAGCGGCGAGGACCAGCCCGTGAACATCATGAACAGGATGATCGCGACGGGGATGAAGAGATGGCCGCGCTCGCGCAGCACGGCGCCCAGCCGCGGGCACTCCGCGCGCGGCAGGCCGACGAGGCCGCGGCGCTTCGCCTCGAAATGCACCGCACCGAAGCAGGCAACGTAGTAGAGCAGCGCCGGGATCAGCGCCCAGAGCGTGATCTGGAAATAGCTGGTGCGCAGGAACTCGGCCATCACGAAGGCGGCGGCGCCCATCACCGGCGGCATGATCTGGCCGCCGGTCGAGGCCACCGCCTCGACGCCCGCGGCGAAGGCCGGGCGGAAGCCGGTGCGCTTCATCAGCGGGATGGTGATCGGCCCGTCGACCATGACATTGGCGACCGCCGAGCCGGAGATCGTGCCGAACAGCGAGGAGCTGACGACCGCGACCTTGCCCGGGCCGCCCGCCTGGCGACCAGTCAGCGACAGCGCGAAATCCATGAAGAGCTGGCCGGTGCCGGTCTTCTCCATGAAGGCGCCGAAGACGACGAAGACCATCACGTAGGCGGCCGAGACCTGGAGCGTCGAGCCGAAGATCCCCTCGGTGGTCAGGTAGAGCTGGTCGAGCGTGGTGCGCCAGTCGATCTTCGCCCAGAGCAGCGCGTAGGCGAGGAAGACGATCGCCGTCAGCGGCAGCGCCCAGCCGAGCACGCGCCGCGTCGCCTCGATCACCACCACGACGCCGATGGCCGCCACGACGAGGTCGAGCGTCGTGGGATCGTCGACATAGGGCATGCGATCGGTGAGGTAGCGGTCGAAGACGATGGGGTAGGAGACCACCGCGACCGCGATCGCCAGCACCGCGAGGTCGGGCAGACCGGGGTTCCCCATGCCGCGCGCGCTGCGCAGCGGATAGATCAGGAAGACCAGGACGACCGCGAAGAGCAGGTGCCCGGCGCGATAGATGATCGCGCTCGGCGGGCCGGTCCAGACCCAGGGAAAGCTCGAGCGCGGATCGTAGCCGGTGGCCTGCGCGAAATGCTCGACCGCGGGCCCGCCGCCGATGATCCAGAGATGGTAGAGCGACATCGCCACGCCGATGCCGCTCACCACCCACATCGTCCAGCGCCGATAGGCGCCGGTCTGTCCGGGATCGACTTCGCTCAAGCGGCAGGCCCCCCGAAACCCGCGCGCGGCCTCAGGAGCCGACCTTCACGCCCTGTTCGGCGTAGAAGCGCACGGCGCCGGGATGGAACTTCACGCCGATATCGACCGCCATCTCCTTGGGGCCCACGCCCTCCATCGCCTTGTTGACGAGGACGAGGTCGCGGAAATTGTCTTGGATCGCCTTCATCATCGCGTGGACGCGCGCGTCCGGCAGCTTGCACGAGACGACCAGGTGCGCGGCGTAGCCGATCTTGGTCACCGGCGCGGTCTGCTTGGGATAGGTGTTGGCGGGCAGGTCGATGCCGTAGTAGCCGGCGTTGAGCTTGCGCATGCCCTCGAGCGAATCACGCAGATCGAGCATGCGGATGTCGCGCGACGACGCGAGGTCCATGACCGACGACGCCGGGATGGTGGTGCCCAGCGTGAAGATCTGCGCCTGCCCGTCCTTCAGCAGCGACGCGGCGTCGGTGTAGGACGGCAGGAAGCTGGCGCGCATGTCCTCGTATCTCAGGCCGTGGACCTCGAGGATCTGCTTGGTGATCGCCTCGGCGGTGTTGCCGCGCGTCTGCACCGCGAGGCCCTTGCCCCGGAAGTCGCGGATCGAATTGATCCCGGAATCGGCGTTGACGACAATCTGGAAATACTGCGGGTAGAGCGTCGCCAGCTGGCAGACATTGGTCGTCTTGCGCGGGAACGGCGCGACGCCGTTGATGCCGTCGACGGTGGAGATCGAATTGCCGAAGCCGATCTCGGCCTTGTCCTCGTCGATCGCGCGGACATTGGCGATGCCGGCGCCGGGCAGCGTCTGGATGGTGACGCCGGGGATCGCCTTCTCCCAGATGTTCTTGAGCGCGCCGCCAAGCGGCACCCAGACGCCGCCCTGCGGGCCCGTCATCAGGCGCAGCGTGTCCTGGGCGGCGGCCGGCGTCGCGGCGAAGGCGAAGGCGGCAAGGCCGGCGGCGAAGAGCGTCGTCTTGGTCATGTGGTTTCCTCCCTCGGGGGTTTGGGGCGGAGGATAGACCGCCCGCGCTCACCTGTCGCGCGGCACCGCGCGTGTCTTGCGCCTCCGTGGCGGCCGGACGAGGGCGCGCAGCCGCGCCGTCGTGGCGTCGCGGTCGATGCGCGACGCGGCGACGTCGAGGACGAGGGCTTCCCATGCATCGATGTCGCCAAGGCCAGCGTCGCCGGTGCCGAGAAGCCCGTTCCGCTCCATGAAGACGAGGCAGGCGGCGAGCGCCGTGCGCTTGTTCCCGTCCACGAAAGGATGGTTGCGGCAGATGTAGAACAGGTAGGCGGCGGCGACCTCGACGGGATCGGACATCACGGGCACGCCGCCATAGGTCGCCTGCGGCGCGGCTACCGCCGACTCCAGCAATGTCTGCTCCCGGATCCCGGATCCGCCACCATGCGCCGCCAGCACCTCGCGATGGACCGCGAGGACGGCGGAGACATTGAGATGGACGAGCTCGCCCTTCAAGCGAGCCGGCGGAACAGGGCGTCGTTGGCGCGGATGATCCTGCGCGCCGCCACCCCCGCCTCGTCGGCGGCGATCGCGGGTCGCACCGGCACGAGCGACACCGTCCCGCTCTCATGCACCTCGACATTGACCTTGTCGCCCACCTTGAGGTGGGCGAGGTCGAGGAGGGCCGCGTCGAGGATCAGGCCGGCGGAGTTGCCGACCTTCGTGATTGTCTTGATCATGGGGCAGAAAACTATGTTTTACCGCCCGCCCCGTCAATGGATCTCCGGCTCGGGGATGGGCGCGTTGCCCTCCAGGAAGTCGAAGTCGCAGCCCTTGTCGGCCTGCGTCACGTGCTTCGCGAACATCTGGCCGTAGCCGCGGGGATAGATCACCTGCCTCGGCTTCCAGGCCGCGCGGCGCCGCGCGAGCTCGTCCTCCGGCACCTTCAGCGTCAGCGTGCGGTTCGGCACGTCGAGGGCGATGACGTCGCCGGTCCGGACGAGCGCCAGCGGCCCGCCGATCGCCGCCTCCGGCGCCACGTGCAGGATGCAGGCGCCGTAGCTGGTGCCCGACATGCGCCCGTCGGAGATGCGCACCATGTCGCGCACGCCCTGCTCCAGCAGCTTCTTCGGGATCGGCAGCATGCCCCATTCCGGGAAGCCGGGGCCGCCCAGCGGGCCGGCGTTCTTGAGCACGAGGACCGAGTCCTTCGTCACTGGCAGGTCGGGGTCGTCCATGCGCGCGGCCATCTCGTTGTAGTCCTCGAAGACCATGGCCGGCCCCTCGTGGACGAGCAGGTCCTTCTGCGCCGCCGCGTGCTTGATGACCGCGCCGTCGGGGCAGAGGTTGCCGCGCAGCACGGCGAGGCCGCCCTCGGCGGCCAGCGGCGCCTCGCGCGGCATGATGACGTCGTCGTCGTGGACCTTCGCGCCCTCGAGCTCCTCGCCCAGCGTGCGGCCGCCGACGGTCACGCAGTCGAGGTGCAGCAGGTCCTTGAGCCGCGCCATCATCGCGGGCAGGCCGCCGGCGTAGAAGAAGTCCTCCATCAGGTACTTGCCCGAGGGGCGGATGTTGGCGAGCAGCGGCATGCGCCGCGAGATGCGGTCGAACTGGTCGAGGTCGAGCTTCACGCCGACGCGCCCGGCCATCGCGATCAGGTGCACGATCGCGTTGGTCGAGCCCGCGAGCGCCATCGTCACCGCCACCGCGTTCTCGATCGCCTTCGGAGTCATGACGTCGGAGGGCTTGAGGTCCTCCCAGACCATCTCGACGATGCGGCGGCCCGAGGCGGTCGCCATGCGCGGATGCGCGGAATCGGCGGCGGGGATCGCGGACGCGCCGGTCAGCGACATGCCCAGCGCCTCGGCCGCGGACATCATCGTCGCCGCCGTGCCCATGGTCATGCAGGTGCCGAAGGACCGCGCGATGCCGTCCTCCATCTCGCCCCAGGCGCGGTCGTCGATGTTGCCGACCTTCTTCTCGGCCCAGTACTTCCAGACGTCGGAGCCAGAGCCCAGCGTCTTGCCCTGCCAGTGGCCGCGCAGCATCGGCCCGGCGGGCACGTAGATCGTCGGGATGTCCATCGACGCCGCGCCCATGATCATCGCCGGCGTGGTCTTGTCGCAGCCGCCGAGCAGCACGCAGCCGTCGATCGGGTTGGCGCGCAGCAGCTCCTCAACCTCCATCGCCAGCAGGTTGCGGTAGAGCATCGTCGTCGGCTTCATCATCGGCTCGCCGAGCGACATCGCCGGCAGCTCCACGGGGAAGCCGCCGGCCTGCCACACGCCGCGCTTCACCTCGTCCGCGCGCAGCCGGAAATGCGCGTGGCAGGGGTTCATCTCGCTCCACGTGTTGACGATGCCGATCACCGGCTTGCCGGCGTAGTCGGCGGCGGCGAAGCCCATCTGCTTGGTGCGCGAGCGGTGGCCGAAGGACCGCAGGTCCTGCGCTCCGTACCAGCGGTGGCTGCGCAGGTCCTCGGGCTTGCGTCGCGTCATGGTCGTCCTCGCTTCGTTCAGGCGCGCGATGCTGGGTCGCCCCCGCCGCCCTGTCAACGCCGCCGCTGGGATGCGCGGCGCACGCGTGCTAAACGGACGCCCCTGATCGCCGGGAGGGAATCCATGGAGCTTCGCAGACTTGGACGCAGCGGCCTCCACGTCTCGCCGCTGTGCCTCGGGACGATGATGTTCGGGGGCGCGACCGAGGAGGCCGACGCCGCGCGCATCATCGACGACGCGCGCGCCATCGGCTGCAACTTCATCGACACCGCCGACGTCTACAACGACGGCCGGTCCGAGGAGATCGTCGGCAGGGCGATCGCCCGCGACCGCGACCACTGGGTCCTCGCGACCAAGGTCCGCGACCCGATGAGCTTCGAGGCCAGCCCGAACCGGCGCGGCCTCGGCCGCAAGTGGATCATGGAGGCCTGCGACGCGTCGCTGCGGCGCCTCGGCACCGGCTACATCGACGTCTACTACATGCACAAGGAAGACCATGGCACGCCGCTCGACGAGAGCGTGCGCGCCATGGGCGACCTGCAGCGCGCGGGCAAGATCCGCCATTTCGCGCTCTCGAACTTCCGCGCCTGGCGCGTCGCCGAGATCTGCAACATCGCGGATCGCCTCGGCATCGACCGCCCGGTGGCGAGCCAGCCCTACTACAACGCCTTCAACCGGATGCCCGAGGTCGAGCACCTCCCGGCCTGCGGCCACTACGGCCTCGGCGCCGTGCCCTACTCGCCGCTCGCGCGCGGCGTCCTCTCGGCAAAGTACGCGCCCAACCAGGCGCCGGCCGAGGGCTCGCGCGCCAGCCGCAAGGACAAGCGGATGATGCAGACGGAGTGGCGCCACGAGTCGCTCGAGATGGCGCTGCAGGTGAAGGCGCATGCCGAGCGCAAGGGCACGACGCCGGTCGCCTTCGCGATCGCCTGGGTGCTCAACAACCGGTTCGTCACCTCGGCGATCGCCGGCCCGCGCACGCTCGAGCAGTGGCAGTCCTACCGCCCCGCGCTCGACTACAGCTTCGACGCCGAGGACGAGGCGTTCATCGACTCGCTCGTCGCCACCGGCCATCCCTCGACGCCTGGCTACAACGACCCGGCCTATCCGCTCGAGGGCCGGGTTCCGCGCAACGGCTGAACGCGGCGGGACGCATCCCCGATGCCTCGCCCGATGGACGACTTCATCGCCGAGCTCGGCGCGGCCATGGCTCCCGGGCTCGAGGACGCCGCGGCGCGCGCCGCGGCGGTGCTGCGGCCCTGGCTCGGCCGCACGGACTTCCTTGCGGGTTGCGACTGCACGCCACGAACCGAGACCTACGCGCGGCGCCTCATCCACGCCGACCGGGAAGGCCGATTCTGCGTGCTGTCGCTGGTCTGGACGCCGGGCCAGTCCTCGCCCGTCCATGCCCATCGCGCCTGGTGCGCGCTCGGCGTGCATTGCGGCGAGCTCGAGGAGAGCTTCTTCGCGCTCGCCGATGGCACGCCGGCCCTGCGCGCGACGGAGATCCGCGGCCCCGGCGCCTGCTCGCACGCGCCCGCGGATCCGGCGAAGATCCACCGCATCGCGAACACGGGCTTCTGCCAGGCGATCTCCGTCCATGTCTACGGCGTCGGCCTCGCCGCGGTGGATACCGGCGTCAACCGCATCTACGCGTGACCGGGCATGATCGCGCTCACGCCGCATGAACGCGCGACGCTCGGCGGGCTCCATGGCCCCGCCGCGCAGCGCGCCATGCGCGTGGTCGCCGAGTCCGCGCGGCTGATGGGCGCCGAGGGCCTCGTCGAGGTCGCCTCGGCGCATGTCGATGGCTGCCTCTCTCACGGGCCGGCAGGCGTCGCCTTCGCCGAACTTCTGGTGTCGGAGCGCGGGCACGTCGCCGTGCCGACGACGCTCAATGTCGGCGCGCTCGACCGCGTCCACGAGGGCGTCGTGCGCCTCGCCGGCGAGGCCCGGGACCTCGCGCAGCGCATGGCGATCGCCTACGAGGCGCTGGGCTGCAGGCCGACATGGACCTGCGCGCCCTACCAGGCGGGCCACAGGCCCGCGGCGGGGACCCATGTCGCCTGGGGCGAATCGAACGCCATCGCCTTCGTGAACTCCGTGCTGGGCGCGCGCACCGCGCGCTACGGCGACTTCCTCGACATCTGCTGCGCGCTCGCCGGCCGGGCGCCGCGCGCGGGGCTCCACTTGGACGCAGCGCGCCAAGCGACCATCGTCGTCGACGCCTCCGACCTGCCCGCGGCGCTCGTCGCCGAGGAGGCCTTCTACCCGGTGCTCGGCGCCTGGCTCGGCCGTGCCTGCATGGGCGAGGTCCCCGCGATCCTCGGCCTGCCCGCGGATTGCGACGAGGACAGGCTCAAGGCGCTGGGCGCCGCGGCCGCGTCCACCGGCGCGATCGGGCTCTTCCACGTCGTCGGCCGCACGCCCGAGGCGCCCGACCTCGCCACGGCCTGCGGCGGCCAGGCAACCGCGCGGCGGATCGTGCTCGACGCGCCGACGCTCGCCGCGGCGCGCGCCGGCCTGTCCACCGGCGAGGCTGGC
>Ga0194116_10004096_pt1 | contig 17021 bp, 18 predicted proteins | sample TA2MahsurfametaG_4_FD_148617 | JGI IMG/M metagenome (GOLD analysis project Ga0194116, IMG submission 148617) | Freshwater microbial communities from Lake Tanganyika, Tanzania - TA2015008 Mahale S9 surface | ecosystem: Environmental > Aquatic > Freshwater > Lake | place: Tanzania: Lake...
TGGCAGAGGCAACCATATTTCGGTCTGGGCGCCCCCCCAGCATCGGCCAGTCGCCGGCCGCAAGCGCGGGAATTCCAGCGGGCAACAGCAGGGCGAGCAGAGCGCGGCGTAACGGGGGAGGGTTCACTGCGCGCCGATGCAGACGAGATGGTTGAAGGTGCGGAGATACAGCCGGTTACCCTCAACGCAGGGCGTGCTGTGGGTGCCCTCACCCATCGGATTACGGGCGAGGAGCCGAAACTCCTCTCCGGCCGACAGCACGAGCATTTCTCCCTTGGTCGAGGCACAATAGAGCCGCCCCTCCACCCAGACCGGCGAGGCGAAGAACTCCGCCCGCAGGCGCTCGGACCACAGGGTGCGGCCCGTCGCCGCCTCGATCGCCGTGGCAACCCCGCTGTCGCTCACGAGGTAAACGCGGCCCTCGTGGAACACGGAAGTGGTCACGTAGGGCGTGGCAACCTTGAGGGTGTAGGCAACCCGGCTCTCCGCGTCGCCCGAGCCGTCCAGCCGGACCGCGCTAAGGTAGTTGCCCCCCCCCCCCCCCCCCCCCCCGGTCCCGATCACGAGGTCCCCCGCGACCACCGGTGAGGACACCATGCGCTTATTGAAGATCGGAGCGTCCCAAAGTTGGCGCCCGGTGATCGGATCGAGGCTCGAAATGCCGTGCGATTGGCTGGTCAGCAGGAGTTCCTCCCGCCCGTCCGCCCGGCGAAGGACGCACGGCGTGCCGTAGGCGGTGCCGCTGCGGGACGTCCGCCGCGGGGTCTCCCAGACGATGCGACCGGTGGCGGGATCGAGCGCCGTCACGGTGCTCACGCCATCCTGGTCATTAGACACGATCAGCCGCCCTGCGTGGAGGATCGGCGAGGCGCCGTGGCCGTGCTGGGAAACGAAAGGCCCAAGGTCCGTCGACCAAAGCTCGGCACCCGCATGGTCAAAGGCACGCACCCAGAAGTGATCCGCCGAAACAAAGACCGCAAATACGCGTTCCCCGCCGACGACGGGTGAGGAGTTGGCGTAGCCAGCGTGGCGGCTGACCGGCCGGTGCGTGGGGAGGCTGTACGTATTCCGCCACAGTTCACGGCCGTCCCTTCGGTCGAGGGCCAGGATCGATCGCTCCCGGCCCTCGTCGGTGGCGGCGGTGACGAACAGACGCTGCCCCCACGCCACCGGCGCCCCATGACCGCCGGCAGGTAACCGGACGCGCCAGCGGAAATCCGCCTCGGTCCACGCGACGGGCACGCCCCGCGCGGGGCTAATGCCCGTGCCATTGGGCCCGCGAAACCGGGTCCACTCCTGCGCAAACGCCGGTCCCGCACTGCAAAAACCCAAGAGCAGGAACACCAGTTGGCGGGGCTTTGTCATAGGGGCGGGGCAGCTACGGCCGAGGCTCGCGAGCTCCGGCACGCGGTCAACGGCGAATGCGCCGCCGCGCGATCCCGCTTGTCAGCCGCCCGCCGCAGGGAAAGCTGCCCGTTGATGAAGGTTGCTTGGACCACCGTGGCGACCGCCGGCGAGGCGGAGCAATTGGCGCGCGAACTCGTGACCGCGGGCTTGGCCGTTTGTGTCCAGGTCGAGGGCCCTCTTCGCTCCCTCTACGCTTGGGAGGGCAAGGTCGAAGCCGCCGAGGAACACCGGCTCACCCTGAAGTGTCTCGACGAGCAGTTGCCCGCGCTGGAGGCGGCGGTGCTGGCCCGGCACCCGTATTCGGTCCCGGAATGGATCGTGGTGGATGCCTGCCGGGTCGGAGAAAAATACTTGTCATGGACGCGGACGGAACCTCAGCCTTGACCTCTTAACCCTGAGCGACCACTCGCCTCCCACCATGTCACAGCATAAGAGCCTCCAAGGAACCTCCGGTATAGTCGTCAAGCGCAACGTCCTCAAGCGCTTCGAGCGGGTGGACTTGCTCAAGAAGCGCGGTCAGTGGAAGGCAGGGGACCGCGTCCAAGGCCTGCGGAAGACGAAGCCTGAGGCCTGAGTTTTTCCTCCCCCGCTCCCGGCAGGCAGTTCCCACTGCCTGCTTTTTTCATACCCTGACTCCGGCCCATGTTTGAGCTGATCCACAAACTGGTGGACTTCATCATCCACATCGATCGGCACCTCGCCGAGATCATCGCCTCATACGGGTTGTGGACCTACGCGGTGCTCTGGCTGATCATCTTCGCGGAGACGGGCCTAGTGGTCACGCCATTCCTGCCCGGCGATTCCCTCCTGTTCGCGGCGGGCACCTTCTGCGCGAAGCCGGAGACCGGGTTGAACGTGCACCTCATGGCGGTGCTCCTTTGGGTGGCGGCGGTGCTCGGTGACACTGTCAATTACTGGCTGGGTTCGCGGATCGGACCCGCGGTGTTCAAGCGGGAGGACTCGATCTTCCTGCGCAAGAAACACCTCGAGCGGGCGCACGCCTTTTTTGAAAAGTATGGCGGCCGGGCCGTCATCCTGGCCCGCTTCGTCCCGATCGTGCGGACCTTTGTGCCGTTTGTCGCTGGGGTCGGAAAGATGCACTACGGGCGCTTCATCGCCTACAACGTGATCGGCGGCTTCATCTGGATCTACTTTTTCCTCTACGCCGGCTACGGGTTCGGCGGCCTGCCCTTTATCCAGCGGAACTTCAAAATGGTGATTCTGGCCATCATCGTCATCTCCGTCCTGCCGATCGCTTGGGAGACGTGGCAAGCGTGGAAGGAAGCGCAGCGCGAACGGGCCCGCGGGGCCTGAGCGGCGCGGCGGCTCAACGGGCAGCCGCCTTGAGTTCCTGGAAGCGAACGCGCAGCCCGGCCAGTTGCTCCGCCCGAGCGGGTTCCGCGGCGAGATCGCGCTCCTCACGCGGATCAGCTGAGAGGTGGAACAGCTGCTCCCGACCGAAGTCCGGCCAGAACATATACTTCCAGTCCGCGCGGACCAACGCCTCCGACGCCGGGATGAAGTCTTTGTTCCGAATCACCGCGTGCTCGTAAAAGAACTCTTGGCGCCAGTCCGCCGGTCGCCGCTCCGGCGCGTAGAGGGCCGTCAGGTCGCGTCCCTGCATACCCGGCGAAGCCGGCAACCCGGCTGCCCCCAGCACGGTAGGCGCGAGATCGACATTAAGGGCGAAGGCGGCCTCGGTCGCGCCGCGGCGGGCCACCGGCAGGCGCGGATCGCGCACGAGCAGAGGCACCCGGATGCTCTCCTCGTGCGGGTACCACTTGTCCGCGAGCCCGTGCTCCCCGTGGAAGAACCCGTTATCGGTCGTGAAGACCACCAGTGTCTCCTCCAGCACCCCCTGCCGCTCCAGCTCCCCGAGGATCCGCCCACAGACCGCATCCGCCTCGGTCACGAGCCGATAGTAGTTACGCATCATCTCCTGATACTTCTCCGGCTCGTCGAACCGCCAATGCCAGCGGACGCGGCCCTCGTTGCGCTCGTTCGCGATGAAGGGCGGCAGGCGCCGGTGATGCCCTTCCGTGGCGGTCGGCGGCACGGGAATGCGCACGCCCGCGTAAAGCGCGAGGCTCTCCGGCTGCGGCAGGAACTGCGCCGGGTGCTGGTCCTCCGCATGGGCCGCAACAAAGGCAAGCGTCAGGCAGAAGGGCCGCCCCGCCGGGCGGGTGCGCAGGAATTCTAGGGCGTCCGACTCGTTGCGGCGGGTGACGTGCACCGGCGGGCCCTCCGGTTGTTGCAGCCAGTGCCGCATCGGGGTGATGCGCCCGGCGCCGAAGTCGTAATTCTCCGCGGGAAATTTCCCGTTGTGCCACTTGCCCACATGCCCAACGTGGTAACCGGCAGCGCGCAAGCGCCCGGGATACGTCTCGGCCCAGGGCGTGCGGAACATCTCGAACGCGAGGTTGCCGTGCCGCGACATCCACTGCCCCGTCAGCAGCGTGGCGCGGCTCACGCCGCAGATGGAGGTGGTGACAAAACTGTTCGTGAACCGGAGCCCTTCGTTCGCAAGTCGGTCCAGGTGCGGCGTGCGCACGACCGGGTTGCCTGCCACCCCCAGAGTGTCGTGGCGCCAGTCGTCCGCGTACAGCAGCACTACGTTCAGCGGCCGCAGCACGACCGCAGCGGCCGGGTCGACGCCCGCGAGGCAAGGCAGCGCCAACAGTCCGAGCTTGAACCAAGGGGTAAGGCGCCGGCTTTCGCGCGGGTGCGGGGCAGACATCGAGCGAAAGAATGCGCGAGGCCCCCGTGATTGTCACGACTGCAACTTCGGCCGGCGCGTCAGCGGTCCGCGAGGACGCTGTTCAGCGCGTAGGAGCGACGCGCCCCGCACGACTCCGGCCAGCCACTCAAGCCAGGGATCGCTCGCCTCCTGCGGCTGCCAGGCTGTCAACAGGTTGCGATCCGACCGCTTCAGACCGAGTTGCCCGTTTGCCTTCATCGGGGGCGAGCGATATTTACCGGGAGCGAGCCTCGCTGATATCCTCGCTTCCGCCGTTCGCGGGAGATGACGCATTTCCGGCCCGCGAGCGCCGGCGGACGCGTTTTGACAATTCCTTCTTAAATCGGTCGACGCCCTCCCCGGTTGCGCACGAGATCGCGAGGATCGGAACGTCCGGGTAGCGGCGCCGGAACTTCGCCAACCAGACCTTGGCCTCCGCCAGGTCGAGCTTGTTTGCAACCACCAGCCTCGGCTTCTTCAGCAGCGCTAGATCGTACAACTTTAATTCCCGCAGCAGGTGGCGGTAGTCCTCCCGAGGATCCCGCGCATCCGTCCCGGCCATATCGAGGAGGAACACGAGCAGGGCGCAGCGCTCGATGTGGCGCAGAAAACGGTGCCCGAGGCCGCGGTTCTCGTGCGCGCCCTCGATCAAGCCGGGGATGTCCGCAAGCAGCAGGCGTCGGGCGCCACGCTTGTCCTCCGAGTACTCGATCACCCCGATCTGGGGATGCAGCGTGGTGAAGGGATAGGCGGCGGTGCGCGGACGCGCTTGGGTGATGCGGCCCATCAGGGAGGACTTGCCCGCATTCGGGAAGCCGACAAGGCCGACGTCGGCGATGCTCTTGAGCACCAGCCGGTAGGTGCCGGCCTGCCCAGGCAGGCCCGGGTTAGCCCGCCGCGGAGCGCGCGTCGTGGAGGTCTTGAAGTGGGTGTTGCCCCAGCCGCCGTTGCCCCCCTGACAAAGCACGATCCGTTGACCGTCCTCAATCAACTCGGCCACCGGTTTGCCGGTCTCAAGATCAATCACCATCGTCCCCAACGGCATCCGCAGGACGCACGGCTCGCCGTCGCGGCCACTGCAATCCGCGCCGAGCCCGTGACCACCGCGCTCCCCGCGCCAGTGGGGCTGGTACTTGTAGTCGACTAGGTTGTTGGTGTTGACGTCTCCCAGCAGGACCACGTCGCCGCCGCGGCCGCCGTCGCCACCGTTGGGTCCGCCCCACGGCTCGTATTTCTCCCGTCGGAAGCTGATGCAGCCCCTGCCCCCATCCCCAGCGGCCAGCTTGACGGTGCATTCGTCGACAAACATCCGGCCGATGATGCAGATGCGTCGGGCTTTGCCAAGGGGGCCGTTGCCCGATCCGGAGCGGCCTTATGCCCCGCCCGCCTTTGCAACCCGATCCCGGCCAAACCCGATGTTCCCCATCATCCTCCTGCGCCGCGTCCTCACGGCCGCCGCGCTCGCCGCCTCGCTGGCGCAGGCCGCCCCGACCCGCCTGCCCAACGTCTTAATCCTCTGCGCCAGCTGCGGTGATCCTACATGGTGTTTGGAGGTACACGCCCGCTCTCTCTGTCGCCGAGACCTCTTGACAACTTTGCTAGCCTCCCGTGGTCACGAACAAATTCTCCATAAACCCATGCCGGCTATCAATCCGCGTACTCCTTGGAGAGGGTCCCTCGACCACGCCCGAGACCGTGCGGCTCCCGCCGGGCCCCCTACGGTCAAGCTCGACCCACTTACCCCCACGACTTCACGCAGCCTACAGCCCGTCGTTCGGAGTGAATCGCGAGAGTCCGAGGGCGCGCGCCGCGGTGGACTTCCTGCATTTCCTGTCGAGCCGCGAAGAGAACGAAACGCTTTGTCGCTCCCTCAATTGGATCTCCGCGGTCAGCGGGAGCCCCCCGGCGGGGAAGCTGGCCCCCTTTGAGCCCGTGACGTCAGGAGCAATTGGATACATGCCATTCGGAATGGCGCCCGGTCGAACCCACCTGTACGTCGTGCAGAATCTCCCCGTCTTTCTCAACGGCGCGATGGACTTCAAGGCTTTTGCCGCCGGCTTGGAGTCAACCTGGCTGCAGCATGGGGATCGAGATGTGGAGGCATTCAACCTCCGCCTGATGCGGGGAAGTCCGGTGATCGACAACAATATCGCCAAGGAACGGGCGGCGGAGTTGTTTCCGGAAGCCCGCGGCTCAGACTACGTCAGCGGCGCCGCGAGGGACTCGAATTATACCTTCGGTCTTGAGATGCTCGACCTGCTTTACTCGCACACGACTGAGAGACGGCTGGTCCGCGACTGGCTGAGGGCCGGTGACTACGTTTTCCCGCCGAAGATCAACGAACCGCTCTCCGGCCAGAACCTCATCCGGGTCATTCCGGAGTGACGCCGGGACTGGGTGCGGACAACTGAGGAAAATCAAGCAATGTCACGAGTTTACTGGAAAGCAATCGCGGAGTTTCCTTGGTGCTCAATTTGACCATCGTGGCGACCATGACTTCTTCGAAAGCCACGTTGCGCGTGGGACTCATTGGATGCGGCGGCATCTTCCGCCTCTCGCACCTTCCCAGTTATCAGGCCTTGACTCATCTGGCCTCCATCGTGGCGGTGTCCGATCCGCACGATCCCAATCGGATCGAAGCGGGCACCTCCCTGGGCTTGGATGCCGGTGCCTGTTTCAAGGATCCCGGGGAGATGCTCCGTGAGATGAAGCTTGATGTTTGCGTGATCGCCACCCCCCACCATCTCCACCGGGAGCAACTCCTGGCGGTCGCCCACGCGGGGGTGGCCTGCATCTGCGAGAAGCCCTTGGTCTTGGAAAACGGGGACCTGTTGGAGGTGGATGCCGCCTTCCGGGCCTCGGGCAAGGACTGTTCCGTGGTGCACAACTATCTTTACACGTCGGGCATGCAGGCGGCTCTGGCGGACCTGAAGGGCGAGTCGCCGTACTTCGCGCAGACGCGGGCCGTCTTCAGCAAGGCGTTCCCCGCCCCCGCGAACGACTGGAGGTTCGACCGGGACGCCGGCGGCGGAGCCCTGAACGACACCTGCTATCATGAGATCTACCTGACGGAGGCCCTGATGGGTTCGCCGGTGACCGAGGTCCAGGGTCGGATCCGTTCCGCACGGTTCGGGCGCAGTGCGGATGATCTGGTGGAAATCCACTTCACCCATGCCAACGGGCAGGGCTCCAACGTGCTGGTCGGCTGGTGCCTGCCCAGTCCGGGGGCCGAGCACTTCATCACCGTCTACGGCAACGACCGCAGCTGGCGGGTGGCCGGGCGCGGCCGGGCGCTCACCCGTTTTGATCGGATCGGAGGCGCCTGGCAGGACGTGGTGTCGTCGCCGGCGTTCCGGTACATGTCGCAATGGTGCCCGCGCTCGAGCGGCAAAGCCGAGCGATTCGCCAGCGTGGGCGTCGGTTCCGCATGCACACCGTGAAGCCGCTGCTCTTTACCACCGGCCGCAACCTCGCCCTCGACGCGCTCCGCCAAGGCAGATTAACCCGACGGTCGCGCTGCCGGAAGACGCCGACGCGGCAGTGTTCGCGGATGGCGCCCGCCGTGTCACCGAAACCGTGAGCCGGCGGCAGGAATCGCCTTGCTGGCCGCGGCCAATCAGGCGCTGCCCAAGCGCTGCTCGCAAATCCTCATGCTGCGTAAGATCTACGGCCTGCCGCAAAAAGAAATCGCGCGACAGCTCGTTATCTCCGCGCACATCGTGGAGGCTCAGGTGGGCATCGGTATCACGCGCCTAACTACGCCGCTGCCACGCGAGGGACCCATCATACCCGATTTGCTCGAGCCGCTCGGCTACATCACCGCCCTCACCAGCAGCTATTATCACCTCGACGGACCACCGGTTCCGCCGAAGGCGGTGGCGCGCGAGTTGGCCGCGCAGGACTTGGCGACGGTCCGCTGGTATTCTGAGTTGAAATCCCATGTAAGAACTCAGCCCTTCCATGCTTGTCAGCAGGCGATTGGCTCACCCAAGCATGCGCCCTAGTTACGCTCAAAACGCGGCGATTCGAGCCTCTCGACTAGGTGAGCTGCTTGAGGAGTTTCCGCACGCCGCTACAATCACCAACGCTGACAACCGGGTGGTTTTTGTAAACGTTGCGTTCTCATCACTTTATGGCTGGGGGGAATCAGAGATCCTCGGGTTGAGCCCGCGACTGCTCGCGCGACGGGAATACCCTGAGGTCAAATATCGGCGGTTACGGCAGGCGATTTCATCCGCGACCCACGGCTGGTGCGGCCAGTTGGAGAACGTAACCAAGACCGGTCGGAAGTTACTCGTCCGCGTCTGGGCCGCGAAAGTAAAACCCGATGCTTCCCTGCCCTGCTTATATTACCTCGGGCTTACCGTCCCCGCGGACTCCGGACTGCGACCCGAAGAGGAACTGACCTCGCGGTTGGCCGGTACATTGCTACGCGACAAGCAAATCTCTCCATCGAGAGCCCAGCGGCTCACGCCCGCCCAACAGATCGCAAACTTCCACTCGCTGGGCTTCTCCACGAAAGAGATCGCGGCAATTTTCGGCGTGGAGCCCAATACGATCAATGTGGCGCTGCATCGAGAGCGGCGCCGGGCCCACCGTGGCGAAGGCGGGAACGCTTCGGCGGGAAGCGCATGAACGCCAAGGTCAATTACCGGCCGAATCCCCGCCCCAACCTGCGCAATCTACTGTCGGAGCAGGAAGGTCTCTCCGACGAAAAGGTGCTCTGGCATATCCGGCGCCTAGTCTTCCCGCTCCGCCTGCGGGTGGCGGACACGCTCCGGCTTCTGACTTCCGGGGATTCCCATACCGCGGAGTGGAATCTTATCAGAGACTTGGCCGGCTGTGCCTCGACGGAGGCGATCGGCGCGGCTTTTTCCGACTATCGCCACTCTCTGTTTCGCATGCCCAAGCCTCTCCGGCTAATCCTCGGCCAGCCCTGCCAGAAGCGCGCGGAGGCCGTCCTAGAATCCTTGAAGAACCGAATACCGTCCTGACGGGGTACGGATTTTCGAGACACCCCTTAGTTCGGTCTGGGGAATGGGCGAGGTTGATGCGACGGACGCTGATTGTCCATCTCTGGCGGAGGGAAGGCCCAGCTCGGCGGGCCTGACCGGAGCCAGGGATGGAGATTTTCGCCGCGAAGCTTGCTGGCGTCTGGTACCCGACCTTGCCCCGGGGCCTCTTCTGGTTGTACCTCACCCGGAAGGTTTCGATAACGACACGCGCTTCGGAAAGCGTCCAGAGCTGTTCGCGATTGAGGCTCTCGTCGCGGAAACGGGAGTGGAACAATTCTACAAAGCCATTCTGCCACGGGCTGCCGGGTTCGATGTTGGCACTCCCGCGTATGCTCATCGAGTACGGTCCGCATGCGCAGCGCACCGCCGCGCACGATCGCGTCGGCCATGAAATCCCAGGTCCAAACGTGGTTCTTCTGCGCAGCCTTGGTGGGTGGGCCGGTCGACTGTCCGCGGCGGGGGAGTCGGCGGCGCGGCGGCGGTACCCGCAGCCCCTCCTGCCGGCGCAGCCGGCGGAACTGGCGCAGGCCGATTTGCCAGCCTTCCGCCTTGAGCTCGGCCAGGATCCGGCGATGGCCATCGCGCGGGTTCTCATTGCTGAGCGCATGGAGCCGCTGCACCAACTGCTGCTGGCGGCTCGTGCGCTTACCGGCCCGATACCGGTACCCGGATCGCGACAGCCCGAGGATCCGACAACCAGCCCGCCCGGAGCACACACCTTCTCTGACGGCCGCTGCCACGACCTGCTTCTTGTGCCCCGGGCTCACAATTTTTTTCCAGGGCGTACTCCAGAACCTTCTTCGCCAGCATCGAGTCGGCGAGCATCTTCTTCAGCTCCGTGTTCTCCCGCTCCAACTCCTTTAGCCGCTTCGCCTCGTTGAGGTTCAGGTGTCCGAACTGCTTTCGCCAACGGTGGTACGTCACCTCGGAGATGTTTTTCTCCCGACAGATGTCCACGATGCTCCTGCCCGCATCCACGTCCCGTAGGATGCGGACTTTATCCTCGGTGTTGTAGCGTTTTCCTTTTATGGCCTGGGTCCTTTCGGTTGGACCCAGACCGAACCTTCAAGCGGCTCGAATTTCCAGGATCACGTCACGCCTCTGGGTCGATGGAGGACTTCGTTCAGGTGCTCTGGGCCGACTGCACCGTCCTTGAGCTGCTGCCCACCCTGAGCGTCCTTTTCAGCCTCGCCTTCGTCGTCAATACCATCAGGGTCTGGCGCTTCAACCGCGGCAATCTTCGACAATCCGCGGCATCCCACGTATTGGGTGTCACTGTCTCAAGGCCTCCGATTCCGGATACGGTTCAGGTGCGTCGTTCTAGCGGAGGGCGTTGGCGTGTAGCCCGCCGGCGGATCGGCGTGGGCTGGCGACGGTGGCGCGACGCGAGAGGAGACGACGGGCGAAGGCTCCAGCGACGAGGTCAGCCACGCGCGCGCCTCGTTCCAGAACGGGAAGAAGCCCCGGGAGCTGTACGGGATCAGCCGCGTATCCCAGTCACGGCGACCCCAGCGCACCGTCAGTCCGACCGCCTTCCCTGCCGCCTCGAGGTCGCGCGCAACTTCGAGCCAGGGCCCGGTCCACGGGCGCAGGGCGACAATCGAGCGCAAACCCCTCCGTTGCGCCCACTCAGCAACGGCCGCTCCGAGTGCCGGCGCGCGCAGTGTCTCCACCGGAACACCCCATGTCTCCGCGGCTCTCCCCGCCGCGTCGGCCAACGCGGCCTGCGTGAAGGCGACGACCTTGGCGTCCCACGCCTGCTCCTCCGCCATCGCTTCCGACCAGCCCGTCACCACCACCGCCGGCGTCGGCAGACCGGGCAGGCTCACCTCGGGGCTCAAGTCCTCCGGATGCAGCCAGAGGCCAACCGGCCCTGGAGCCGTCGCCAGCTCGGGCCCCGGCGTCCAAGGCGTCACCGCAGGCGGCAACGGCGGCTCCGTCACCGCCTGCGCGTCCACGGCCAGCCTGCCCTCGGGCCGGTGCCGCCCGCCGGTGTGGCGGGCGATGTTGTCCGCCTTGGCTAGGTATACCTTGCCCCGGGTGTGCAGCCCCGCGACCCAACGCCACGAGAGCGTGTTGGACGCCGGGTCGCCGTCGAGAAGATGCCGGAGGAAGAAGTCTGCGCCGAGTTCCCAGGGGAGCCGGAGGGTGAAGATCCAGATGCTCGCGAACCACATGCGGGCGTGGTTGTGCAGCCAACCTTCCTCGACGAGTTGCTTCGCCCAAGAGTCAAAACCATCGATGCCCGTACGGCCGGCAAGTGCCTCCGCGTATCCCGCCGGAGGCGCGCGGCGAAGACGCGTCACGGCTTCACGGTAAAAGCTCCAAGCCTCCGGGTGGTATTCCATCCATCCCTTCCAGTAGGTCCGCCAGCAGACCTCCTGCGCGAACTTCTCCACCGCTGTCCAGTCGTGACCCTGACGAACCGCGCCGATCACCTCCGGCTCGGTCAGCAGCCGCCGCTGGATCCAGGGCGAGAGGCGCGAGACGGCCTGATTCCCCGGCCGGTCGAAGTCCCTGTCCTCCGAATAACGGGCAACTTTGGGGGTGAACTCCCGCAGCCGCGAAAGCCCGGCCGCGCGCGTGGGAACGAAGGCTGCCATCCATTACAATACACCGCCGGCTCGCCCGCGCAACCCCGGAGCCTCAATGCGGGCGATAGAGCGCGCCCTCGATCGGCGTGGGGCCCAACGGCTCGAGCATCGGCCGGTTGCGCGTGAACGTGTCCCGCAGCCGGCGAAATAACGCCAGCTCCTCGGTCAAGGTGGTTCCACATCGGATCCAGGTACAAACGCGAGATCCGGCAGCGGCGGCGCAGTGATCCGGTGGTTACAGCTCGGCCGCGTGCGACTGGAGGACCCCTCCGACGACTCCACCGCGGCTTTCTTATCTTCCGATGCATCTAGGTCGAATGCCCGCTCGTTTAAGCCGAAACGCTCCGATTGGAGCCCTTCCCAGGTCGAATCAACCCTAGCTCTCAACCTCATATCGCCATGTTCATGTTCGCAAAGGGTACGCTCCTCGCCGGTCTCAGCTTGTTAGCGGCCGCCGCCTCCGCACAGACCAGCAGCCTAATCAACTCGTCGACGCGCGGAGTCGCGGGTTCCGGCAGTAACACCATGATCTCCGGTTTCGTCGTTCAGGCCCCCGCCGGTCAGCTTCGCTGGCTGCTGATTCGTGGCGTCGGTCCAACGCTTGGTCAGTTCGGCGTCACCGGAACCCTCGCCGACCCGTCACTGCGCGTCTACGATCGCAACGGCACGGTGATCGCGGCCAACGACAATTTCGCAACCGCGCCCAACTTGGCCCTACTCAACACCGTAACTTCGGCCGCTGGTGCGTTTGCCCTCGGCAACGCGAGCGAGGCCGCCGTCCTGATCGGCCTCCCCGCCGGCTCCTACACCGCCCAGCTCGGCGCGGGCACTGGAACCGCTACCGGTGCCGTTCTCCTCGAGACCTACGAATTCGGATCGGTCGCCGCCAGCCAAGCGTCGCAGACGATTACCGGCATTGCGGCCAGTATCGGAGACTTCAGCACGCTGACCACCGCTCTTCGTCTGACCGGACTCGACGCCGCCCTCGCCTCAGGTGGGCCATTCACGGTCTTCGCTCCGACGGATGCCGCCTTCGCCAAGCTGCCGGCCGCTACGCTCAACGCGCTCGTTGCGAACCCCTCCCAGCTGGCCGACGTCCTCCGCTACCACGTTGTGAGCGGGCAGGTCCTGTCGACCCAGCTGACCAACGGGCAGGTTGCCCCGTCCCTGCTTCCAGGCCGCTCCCTCTCCGTGACGCTGGCTCCCGGTTCTGTTCGTATCAACGCCTCAAACGTCGCTGCCGCAGACGTGCGCGCGGTGAACGGCGTGATCCACGTGATCGACACGGTTCTGGTCCCTTAATTTCGGCCCGGGAGGCTGACTAGTTTCGCCCCAGCCCTTCGCACGGGAGCACATTTTTTTCCCTTAGTTCGCACGATCGTCCGAGCCCAGCGGGGTCAATTGGGGGGCAGATACCGGTGCTACCCTGTGATTCCCCGGATATTTCGGGCTCGTGTCGAGCGTGTTGATGGAGAGTTAGCTGAGGAAAGATTCGTAGTCGAGTGGGCTCTGATAATCGCGCGACGAGCGGCGTCGGCCCGCGTGGCGCGGCCCGCGTCGTGGATCGAAGCGATCGAAGCGAAGGCGGCGCAACGAATGGAGGCGGCACGCGATTTGAAGATGAGGTGACCGCCGCGAAATCATCCGCTGGCCGTGACAATCTGGGGCCCGTAGAAAGGGACCCGGACTCATAAAAGGCAAACGACACACGACGGAGGAGATCATTCGCATATTGCGGGAGGCCGACAGTGGCAAAAGCATCATCGAGGTCTGCCGGGAGCGTAACATCTCTGAGGTGACGTTCCATCGATGGAAGCGCGAGTTTGGGATGATAGAGGTGAACGAGGCGAAGCGGCTGAAGGAACTCGAGCGCGAGAACAGCGAGCTGAAGAAGATGCTGGCGGACTCGCTGCTGAAGAACCGGGGGCTGGAGGCGATCAACCCCAAAAATGGTGGGCCCGGGGAACAAGCGCCGGATGGCCCCCCTCGTCGTCAAAGGTGGCCTGCACGAAGGCCCCGACCGGCTCGTCTTGCGCAAGCCGCGGCCCGCGCTTTTCGTACCGTGATCAAACGGTCTGACCGGAGGTTTAAAGAAATCCAGGTTCTCGCTGCCGCTTACGGTTGACGTAAGTTTCCTGAAGACGAAGACAATCCCATCCATGCACCCCGGCCAGATGATCAGGGAGGACTTTCTTGCCGACTATGGCCTCACGCAATACGCCCTCGCCAAGGCCCTCAAGATTCTCCAGAGCCGCCTCACCGAGATTATCAAAGGGCGCCGGGGCATCACCGCCGAAACCGCCGCGCCCGACGCGGCTCGAACGTGCTGCCCGGCGCGACCATCGCCGCCGCCGCCTCGGCGGACGAGCGATGCCACCCCGCCGCGCCAGCCGCGATGATCGCAGCCCCGAGGCAAGCGCGCTCCGGCGAGGTCGCGGTGACGACCTGCGCGTCGAGCGCGTCGGCAATGAGCTGCACCCACAGCGGACTCCGCGCGCCGCCGCCCGTCGCAATCGCCGGCGCGCCCGCGGCGCCGACCTTGCGCGCGAGGCGTGCGTGCGTGGTTGCGACGCGCTCGAGGATGTCGCGCACCGCACGGCCTTCGTGGGTCGTGGCGGTCGCCGCCAGCGCGAGCAATTCCTCGATCGAGCGGCCCGGCGCGTGGGTTCGCTGAAATTCCTCGAGTTCACCGGCGCCGTTGGCGTCGAACGCCAGACGGTAGAATCGCTGGCCGTCGGTGTGCGGCCCGTGGTGGCAGCCGGCCAGTGGCTCCACCGTGTCCGCGAGCACGAACGCCGCGAGCACCGTCCCCGTGGACAGGCTCAGGCCCGCCAGCGTGCCGAGCCCCGACCCGATCGCGGCGGCGTGGTGGTCGAGCGCGCCGACGGCCAACGGCGTTCCGGCCGGCACACCGAGCAATTCCGCCGCGCGCGCCGCCATGCGGCCGCACGCCGTCCCCGGGCGGAGCCAGGCTGAAAATTTCTCCGGCGGCAGCTCGAATTTCGCCAACGCCTCCGGCCACCGCAGCCCGGTTGCAAGGTCGAGGATCCCGAGCAGTGCCGCCGTGCTCGCGTCGCCCGCGCGCTCGCCGGTCAGCGCAAACGTGAAGTAGTCCGAGATTGTCATGATGCGCGCGGTCCGCGCCCACGTGTCCGGGGCGTGGCGCGCAAACCACCGCCATTTGCGCACGGCGGAATACTCCGACAATCCGCGCAGGCCCGCGGTGCGCGCATACCCATCCGTCGCGGCGAAAGCCGCGAGCGCGGGCTCCGCCTGCGTTCCCCGCGTGTCCGTCCATCCCACAAGCGGGGTGAGCGGCGAGTCCGTCTCGTCGAGCAGGAGAAACGTGCTGGCCTGCGACGAGTAGGACATGGCCGCAATCGCGCGCGCGCTTGCGCCCGCCTGCGCGAGTGCGGCACCCAGGCCCTCACGGAGCAGCCGCCAGAATTCGGCGACCTCAAGTTCGCTGTGGAGCGGCGCCGGATGCGCCCACTCGACCGGCACTCGTCCGAGCCCGCGCAGCGCGCCGCGTTCGTCGAACAGCCCGACCTTGAAATACGACGTGCCGAGATCGATGCCGAGCAGGAGCGCCATGGGGGGAGACGCGCGCCGCCTACCGCATCGCCGCCAGCAGCGCGAGTGTCTCGTCGACGAAGCGCGGACCGTTGCCATGCGCGAACAGCGCGTTGCGCGCCTCGTAGAAATTCCGAGCGTCGGCCTCGGGCGTCACGATGTAGGCCTGCAGCTCGCCGTTCGCCAGCGTAATGACCTGCGCGCCCGGCGCGCGGCGTTTCACCTCGAGCGCATACTCGACGAAGAACTCGCCCGGCCAGCACACGAACTTCCACGGCCCGACCGCGATCACCTGGATCTCCGCGGGCGAGCACTCCCGCACGGCCGCAGCGAAGCGGCCGTCGCGCGCAGCGCGCGCGAGCTCGGCGGTCTCCTCGGCGCCGAACACATCGCACTCCGCCGTACGCACCGCCGCGCGGGGCGCGCCCTCGCGCCCCAAGCGCGCGAACGTTTCCCGCGCGACCGCGACCGCGCGCTGCGCCTCCGCGTCGCCCGGCATCGCGCGCGGCGTGAGCGCCACCTGCGCGCGCCGCGCGGCGATCGCGGCGCGATCCGAAAACGCCAGCGAAGGCCACGCGTCGAGCACCGCCTGGCCCAGCAGCTCGCCGAGCCGCCGCGCCTCGGCGAAGGTGTTCCCGCGCGTCACGTGGCGCGGGCTCTGGTTGCCGGCCGCGCCGCTGTGCCAGAGCACGGGACACGCGGGGCCGAGCACGCGCTCCTGCAGGAAACGCCGCACGAAATGCGGGAAATCGCCGCTCACGAGCGTCGAGTCCTCGTGCAGCACCGTCGGGTGCATCGCGCAAACGAGCATCGCCGCAATCGGCGCGCCTCCGCCAGTCGCTCGCGCCACCAGCACCGGCACCTCGGAATCGGCCGGGCCCGCGGGATCGTGGCGGTTGCCGCCGATGGCGCGCGTGCGCGCGATCGCGAGGCCGATTTCCGCTGGCCGCGCGGTGCAGACCGCCTCCGTGCCCGCGTCGATCATCTGTCGCGCGGCCCACGCAATGTAGGCCGGGTCGGCCTTCGGCACCGTGGCGTCGGCGGCGTTGCTCACATGGTCGACGATCACCGGGCCGGAGTGCGTGTGCGTCGCGGAGACGACGATCGCTTCCTCCGCCACGCCGGTCGCCGCGGCGATCGCGCGTCGCACGCCGCCGGCGATCCGCTTGCTCACGTGGATGAGATCGTTGGCAAGGAACAGCGCCTGACCTCCCCCGCCGCTCAGGAACAGCGCCATGCACTGCAACGGGTCGTGCACGCCCGTGCTGTCGCGCGCGACGTGCGGGTAGCCGTAGAGGAACACGCTCCCGCGCGGCGTAAGATCGCGAACGGCGGCGCCGGCGTGCAAATCGGGAGGAACGGTGGCCATCGGGGCTGCCGAAAGTGAACGTCCAGCGGAACGAGTCTATGTCATTTTTTGTTCCATCATTACGTTTACTGACAAAATACGACATTACCATTGAGAGGGACGCCGGAACTGCTCCACCTATGATGTCAGTCAAAGACGTTGGTTGATGTGGTGGGTTTGGCGGTCGTTGGCAATCTCAGGCGGAGGGACGGACCGGCTTGGCGGTCCGCCCCGGAGCCTGAGATTGGTAAGGCGTTTTCGGCCGCGAAGCGTCGCGGCGATTCATAGCCAAGCGAGCTGTGCGGCCGCTCGGTGTTGTAGTCCTGACGGAAGTCTTCGATGACAAC
>Ga0194116_10004097_pt1 | contig 17013 bp, 18 predicted proteins | sample TA2MahsurfametaG_4_FD_148617 | JGI IMG/M metagenome (GOLD analysis project Ga0194116, IMG submission 148617) | Freshwater microbial communities from Lake Tanganyika, Tanzania - TA2015008 Mahale S9 surface | ecosystem: Environmental > Aquatic > Freshwater > Lake | place: Tanzania: Lake...
ATACAAGCTGACTGTGCTAACGGTGATAAGCCGCGTATTCACTTATTCGGTAGTATCTTTGGCGGTACGGGATCCTCAGGCCTGCCAACACTTGGTACGCTTCTGTCAAGGCAGCTAGCGGGTGTACGTGATGCAGTGGAAATCACAGCATCAGTGTTGCTGCCGTACTTTGACTTCGACATACCAGATGACGAAGATATTTACGCAGAAGCAAAAAACTTTACGCTAAACACAGATGCAGCCTTGCAGTATCTAGCAAGGCTTGCTGGTGATAGCTTTAACTGTATTTATCTTGTTGGAGATGGCACAAAACAGCGCTATGACCAGCCTGCCACTGGTGGACCAAGGCAGAATAACCCGTCCAGTTGTATTGAGTTAATTGCAGCTGCAGCAGTGAGCGCAGACACAGGTGCTGGGTACGGAAATGGCGCTTACCTGACAGTCTCCGACGACAATGTAATGACCTGGGAGGATCTCCCCGGTGAAGCCACGTCAGCTTCACTTAGGTCAGCAATTAGAACATGCTATGCATGGCACTTTAATTTATACAATGAGCTAAGAGAGTCCCAACGTTTTGACTCCAAGAAGTCCTTCACTAAAGGAGCTCCCTGGTTTGACCGCTTCTTCGCATTGAAGGACGGTACTAATAGACCTGATGTCGAGAGCGAAAATGAAAGCAGACAAATTGCGGCATTTGATAAGTGGTCAGTTGACTTTATGCAGTGGATGCAAGAGATATGCTGGTCCGGCTCAGCTAGAGAGCAGCTGGCAGATATAAGAGATCATGTTTTTAAAGCCTATCAAGGTCTTGAACCCGATGCAAACAGGCAGTATGCGGAGTCCCTCGAAAAGCTTGTCATAGGCCAGACATTGGCGAAACGTGAGAAGTGGAGAGATAGCATCGATCTACTTAAGAACAACCTTGCAGACAGAAAACATCGTCTTGAAGGTGTGATTGGCTTGATTAACAACCTCTACGAAATCATCTGACAAGCAAAAACATGCGCCCTCTTCTCCCTCAGCTCCGAAACACACTGGCTCCTGGCCCGATCCAAGGCCAATGGAACATAAGCTCAAAGTCAATCTTTGGAACAATTGCGCAAGCACTTAAATACGAGCAGGCAGTAAGAACAAACATCAACTCAATTCCTAGCCCATGGGCACGGGCCTTACTGTTTCAGTCTGTCTTTCTTACGGACCAATATCCGAATAGGCAAGAGCTAATACATGAATACATAGGCTTTCTAGCTGCCTTGGCTTTTGCAAAGGTAAAGGACTTGCCCATCCAAGCAAAGCAAGTCAAGCTATCTGAATTGTCAAAGTCCAATCCCTTCGCTGACTCACTAGTAGGTCTGTTGCCCTCAGCGAAGGATTCGGTCCTCCTTTCGAGTACAGGAGCAAATCCTTGGGAGACAATCTATACGTTTACATTAAATGGGTGTTCGTTAGGTTTTTCATCACCAGCCACCCTTGCCGTTCCATCAATTTCTATTCAGCCACAACTTGGTGGATTAATTCCTTGGATTGAGGAAGTCCCAATCCTTGGTCCCGGAGGGCGGGGTAAAACCATCTGTCGATTCGGAGACCCCAAACACCATCTTGGACAGCAGGAGAAGTCTGCTTTTGCTTCGTGGCTAGGAAATATTAAGCAGTCCGTCCTTATTTCTAACAGCCCTAACCAGGATCTGTGCAATCGGATCGGAATGATCCTTGATGAATACCTGGATACAATTGGTGTTACTGCCACAACAGCGCCGACAATAGCAACGAGTGTTCAAATCTTTGGAGTAGCTCTGAATCCCAAGCCACTGGACTCGTTGGCGCAGGTGATTGATCCTGGAGCCATAGAAAGGAGCTCTAATGTGCAAGTTCAGCAGGGTCTCAAACCACACGTAAAGCCCCTCTATTTTGTTGATAAGGATATTGTTCCCCAGGTTCTCAACCAACCCACACACAACATCTGCGTAGAGGGTGCGACAACACTCGCTGCCTTCCAACCCGAAGGTTCCTCTTCAACTAACAACAAAGGTACATTCTGGAGTGCTGATGACTTTTTTCTCCCTAGGCTCCGCTGGTACAGAGGCTCGGGAATTCTCACTGGCAGCTGGATTGACGAGATTCAGCCAGATCGCGAGACGAGAACAGTCATTCCTCCCATCAATCCTGACGTAGCAGAGTTCTTCGGGAGCACAGATCTACGCAGCCGTCTAAAGATGTCTCAAGTCGCTACTTCAGAGGGGAGTGGCGTAAGGGTCTCATTGGAACTTGAGATTAGCGGACTGAATAATCAGCCGACACGACTTGCTATCTCAAAGGACTATCCGATCAAGTCCGAAGATGAACTACAGGGGCAGTTGCCTTATATCGCACTTTGGCCGAATCTACCAAATGAGAGTCGGTGGTCCAAATATTACCTCTCGGTCCAGGAAAGCAAGGAACGATCAAACTCCTCCTATGCATTCGCCGTGGAGATGCCCACTAAGAATTCGAAGGACTCTATATTAGATGGTGGTCTCGGAACAATTTATAGAGTTTGGCAGTCCTCTAGTCATCCCGATGTTCTTCGGTTGATTGACAAGCGTGGAGATCACCTCGGCATCATCCCAGTTCAAATACCTCAGATCACCTCTGGAAGAGCAGGTAAATGGACTGTTGGAGTTGACTTTGGAACGTCTTTCACAAACCTACACGTATCAAAGGCAGGTGCCAGAGAGCGTCTTGAGCTTTCGATGCTGACTCTGAACATTACAGAGACAATTGAAAACTTCTCAGGGAACAAAGACTTCTTTGTTCCATCAGTCCTAACTGCGCCACAGGATGGCTCTAACCCTCCAATGGCAACCCTATTGACAGTCAGAGGAGCAAGTGAAACGGAGACAACTCCGGACTTTATTACCAAGGCACGTATTTACGTCCCATCACTTGATGAGCCTCCCTTGAGTGACTTTGTTGTCAGTGATATTAAGTGGACTAAGCCAAAATACTTAGATGCTTTCTTGACGTCCCTAATCAATATGGTTAGTGCTCACGCGGCCAAAGGTGACGTAAGTGAAATCACATGGAAGGCATCGTACCCAACGGCATTCTCCGAGTCTGAGGTCAGTCGCTACAAGAATGCCTGGGAGCGAGCTCTACGTGCAGCTGCAAGCCTCAGTAATATCAGGCACAAACTAGGAACTGAGGGCACAGCCTCAACAGCCTTTCAGACGGAGAGTATTGCATTTGCCCAATACTTTGCAGATGAACTAGGCGAGCAGCTTGTCTATTCCACTTGTCTAGATGTGGGTGGTGGCACCTCAGACATTAGCATCTGGAAGGACATGACGCTTGTTCACCAGCTTTCAATCCCATTCGCTGGTAGGGACATCTTCCACAACACACTACGCAGAAATATCTCCAGAATTGGAGAAGTCTTCGGGCTTTCCGACGAAAAGTCGGAGTCTCTGCTGATTGACCTCAAGGAAAGTGGCGAGAACTTTGATGCTTATCTCGACAGCTACCTAAGGCTTAAGGGAAGCAGTGTACTAGAGAGAATTCGAAATTCTGAGAAGACGGATTCCATACAACGGTTCAGAGGACTTCTTGCCTTTGCTTACGGTGGTCTCTATTACTATATTGGCCTTGTCCTTCGCTATCTCAATCAACAAGAGGCCACGCCTGTCTATCTTGGTGGGAATGGCTCTCGATTCATTAACTGGATTGAGCCAGATGGACAGTACTCGGAATCATCTGATATCAACAAAGTACTATCTTTCATCCTTTCTGCTGCTGGACAGTACGATACTCAAAGAAGAAGAGATACAGTCCTTTCCAAAAATCCAAAGCAGGAAGCAGCCGGCGGACTGATTGTGGATAGCACAAGATTAAAGGGTATATCAGCATCAACACCTGAGGCCTACGCCGGGATCAGCATGAAATTTGGTACTGATATCGGACCGATTACGTTCAGACCTGAGGATGAGCTAAAGCTCCCTGAGGACTGCCAGGAGATCCTTTCTATTGAAATTGATGACTTTGCTGAGATCGGCAACTTCATCGAGGCATTCAACCAAGCGCTTCGAGCTTGTGGCTCCAGAGACATTACCAGTCCTATCCCAGCCAAAAATGCTGGAGAGGCTCTTGAGTCGATCAAGTTTGAGCTTGAGAATGAGGTCAAACAGCTGCTCAACAATCGCCGATCAACAGGCGATGGATCACGGCAGAGCTACGAACCTGATCCTGGTTTCATCGTTGCGCACAAAGCACTCTTGAGAGTGCTCGCGAAGCAGTGGTCTAAGTCCTAACCCTAGTCTCTGGAGAAAACTACAGGTAAAAGAAATGCCCAACACAACCCACAACAACTTCCCTCTTAATTCAGGCCAGAACTTTACTGACTGCAATACTAAATCAAGTAGGTGCTTAACACCTGGGATAGGAGTTACAAGTGAAGATCGTGTTGGCTTTCTAGTCGTTAAGACTGACAGTGATGAGAAGCCAATCAGAGCTGACTTCTACTATCCGTCCCAGGATGCCTGTACTGGCGGAATGGTTCGAGAGCAGTGCGACTTGCATGCTATCTTTACTGGATCTGAACTCGATCAGCTAATAGAGAGCAATAAGCAGCTTCAGATGGATTCATCTCAAGGGGGCGACAAATCATCACAAGCTAACGGTCAAGGTTTTAATACCGGACAAGATGAAAGTACTAGTTCATCAACACAAGGTTCGTTCTTTGATTCCGTTAGTAGCGCCCCTATCTATTTTCCACTTGGAGCTCTAGTTATTGTTCTCTTAGTTGTATTAGGGCGTAAGCATATCGTAAGACTTGTCTCTCCAAGCCAGCCCCGTCAAAGACCTTCTCAGCGGCAAAGAAGCGAGACCGTTAGCTTTCAAACCCAAGGTTTAAATCAGATCTTTAATCCTTCACTTGAGAGCTCATCAGAAATCAATAGACAGCTTCTTCCTCTCATTCAAAAAATCGATCTATTAGCAGCTCGTCTTGACAGCCTTGAAACCGAGTTAACTGTCATCAGTCAAAAGTCTCAGCCTTCAGTTAGCTTTTCTACCCCGCCAGTTCAGCAGACCGCTAGGCCTTCACAGTCAGTTATCAATAATCCGGTCCCCAAGCCACGGCCGTCTTTAGATGTCGACTTGATCAAACTTGCTGTAGCAACTTCTGATTACGAGCTGATTAAGGCCTTTCCCCACAACTTTGTTACTGAAACATTGGAATCACGGCAAGGAATGGAAGAAGGTCTTCGCTTTTCGATTGATGGCGATCAGGATCAGTCCAATCAGAGGGCACAGTCTGAATTCATTGCAATCCCCTATCTTAATGAAACTTATCTAATACCTAACCTAGTGCCAAATGCGGCGGATCCTGCTCGTACCATTCGGCGCTTCGTTGAGAGAAACAAGCTTTATCGTGGCACAGGTGATAATCTTCTTTCGATCACTGAGCTAGCTACAGTGACCAGATCTGGTGATTCTTATACCCTCCTGACCTCTGGGAGAGTTGGTTAAGGGTATATAGGAACCGGGATCGCGGAACTCTTCTTAATCCCTTAGCTTTTTCATCGTTTCTTCGATCGACGCCTGTTCAAGGTCCAACTCGTCTAATTCCTCTTCAGGCTGTGTACCCCGAGTCGGAACGGGTTCGGCCCTAGTCGCAGGCGAGGCCTTGTCACTGCTGTCATCTTTGCCATTTGCTTCCCTAACTGCTTGCGGTATTACTGCTACATCTACGAGTTGTCCAACACCGCACAGCCCAAAGGTAAACAGCATTGCTGTTCCTAGCCCGTACTGCCCAAGGTACATCCTCTGCAGCCCACAGATTCCAAGGAACCCAAGCCCCCATAAAAGGTACGCAATGGAGACATGTTTTTCTTCTTGGTTCCGAGTTTGCGTAGGCATGATCTTTTATGGAAGAGTGAGGCCTTTGAAACCGCATGTAGCGGCGTATTGACGATGGAATCTGTCAAATACATCCCATCTGAAAGAGCGGGGGTCGTAACGACTATGACTACGATCCGCCCACGCGTGAGTAGTAACTCTAAAGATAGGGATACCGTACTTTGCTTGCCAGAGGAGTACTTGTTTGGCTATTGAACTGTACTGCTGATTTGTGTAACCTGAATGACCCGTGACATCACCTCGGCCGTCGGAGGGTGTTTCAAGGCTTACGTGCAGTGCCACATTGTTTATTGAGAAGTTATCTGGAGACTTGCTGTGAATAGTGAAGTCACCAAATCGAGAATAACCACTTCCGTAAGCTCGTTTGTCATCTGGAACGATTCGAATGGTTTCACCTGACCTGCCGACCAGAACATGATAGCTGGCCTGGTCATTGTCATTGGGATGTGGGGTCTGAAAGAGATCGACTGTCGCAGGTTCAGAAATAACCGTCTCATGGAGAACAATGATTGCAGGTTTATTGGGTATCTCTCTGCCAATTGCATCTCTGGGATCTCGTTCTCCAAAATTATCCGGGTGTGCTGGCGCGTCCCGCTCGATACCAACCGGGAGTGAGGCCTTACACAATTTCAACTCCTCTTCCGTCACTGGTGTTATGCCCGAATCCGCTAAAAATTGAACTTGAGGCCAAGTTCCTTTATCCACATCCTCTTGATCGTTGGCAACAATACTGACAGAGGGATTGCCTGTGGATGGATGAAAGGTCTTGTAGGCAACAAAGCCGACTACTGTACTAATGATCCCGAGTGGCACTGCCACCAAGGCTGAACGCAGGAGAGATTGATTTCGCTTCATTGAGATACTGACACGATTAAACTGGACATGGAGATCAACTAGATCTTTTCATAGTTCCAGATCTTCCAACGACCACTCTCTCTAGCAAAGGTGTACTTGTAAGTTCCGACTGAAGATGATGGTTTGTTTATTCCTGGGCCATGCAGAGTATCTTGAGTGCTGACGCTGACAACAATGCTTGGCCGATCTACTTGCTGAAAGTCGGTTGAGATTACACTCTGAATCGTTGTGCTCTGGTAGGTGTAGTACTGATTATTGTTTCTCAGCCATGCAACTGGACCATCGGTCTTGGTTAGATCAGTCCAAAGAGGTCCAGATGCAACAGCTGAGTTTGCTGCCGACGCATCATAGGGTGATGCAAACACCCGAGGTCTTACATCCCACCACTCTCGGATGACAGCAGTTGCTTCTTGCTCAGTAATCTGGTTCTGTGTTGAGGGAATCGTTAGAGATGGAGGCGACCAGCTCCCCTGATTCTGACTTCCGGCGGAAATCACCAGAGCTGTAATGACGAGGCCAAGTGGGTAGCAGACAGCGATAAGAATTAGTGCAGTCTGGTTTGAAAAGCCCCCAGCTCGTATCAGGCGCTCCTCCTTCTTGCTCAGAACTGAACCTTTCATTAACAGAAAATTGCTAGTGCGTCAGAAGCTCTTCTAATCATAGTCCACAGCCATATTCTGGTCCTCTGTGTCAATGCCGCCGGTTTTCTTGAGTTTATACCTTGTGCCCTCGCATTCTGCAGTAAAGTTAACAAACCCACCAAATCTGCCATCTGGAAACTCCTTTCTTACGTAACCACCGCTAGAGCGGGTCTCAGCAGCTGAGCTGACCACCTGATAGCCCTTTGAGGTGTAGTCACCAAGCTTTGAATACTCCTGGTCATTGCACCACTCAATTGATAGGTCCTTGGCTACTTCTTGCTCATTCGGATATTGTGGCTGCCACGAATAGCGACCTGTTCCTGAGTAAGTCCACAATTCCGTCTCATTCGAGTTCTCCATGATCAGCTTGTCTCTCGCTTCTTTCATCGAAAGAGTTTGGTCACCAGTTAATTCATTCTGGGGCAAGCCCGAAAGTAGCTGGTAGATCGAATACGTTGAGTGCTCTTTCTTCTTTATGCCGTCATACAAAGAAAGGTTGAATTCTTTCTGTCCAAGTCTCGGGCTAAAGAACGGGATACCGCTCAATCTTGCCGCTAAGTATTCAACGGGAAAATTATTTGCTGCTAAGTTCAACTTGCTAACATCGCTCTCGGGTTTGCAGGCAACGCTCCAGTCCGTCGGCCCCTTCATCTCGTAATCTGCTGATAGAACGCCGGTCTCCGCATTAAAGACTATCTTCTTGATGTGACGCGATGGCCTGCTGTCCTCCAACTCAAAACCTTTGTCATTTGAGTTCTTTACTGGTATGCCATAAATTAGCCAGTCTCTTGGAATGTTTGAAACCTGACGGCTTACGAGAAAGCTATTGCGGCCCCACTCATTCTTTGGATTTACGATTACATACTCAGGGCCAGCACTAACGATGTACTCGATTTCTTTATCGGGACCACAGTTGTAAACCTTTAGCGATCTCTTGGTGCCATTACCGAGAATCAGGGCGGCCCCAATGCCTCCAGATACTATTGCCGCAACGGCAACCGCTACTACCGTCTTGTGATTTACGTTTTGCATCACACCTCTGCCAGAGGCCTCTCGTGATTGTCTCTCCCTATCCTAACCGGTTGTGATAGCCGGTTTTTTCTTCTGGCGCCTATTTAGTATGCCTGTATTCCTCGGTGGCCGGTTCTCATCTTGGCGTGACCCTCGTTCCCTATGACACTCCATGCCATCAGGAGATGCACTTCTATTGAGGGAACAGGTATGACTTGTTCTCAAGGCCAACCGGGGTTTTGGGTCCATAGCTTTCTGTTGTTTTAAAACGAGTCAGTATGCCTGGCTGCTTTTCGTCTTGATCCAAGTAAAACGATCCGGCTGCTGCCCAGCCAGGTGTGGTTTCCGTCTGATTATCTCTAAATGAGAATGAGAAGCTTCGTGTGCCATCGGCATTCCGGTCGATACTTGAAATTCTAATATCTCCCCGAATACTTACTCTTTGCCCATTATCGGAGTCCTCAAAGCTGTAGGGAGCTGAACCAGTCTCTTCCTCCACAAGCCTAGCAAGTCCGTTGATGCAAAAGGTCTTCTTCTTATTGCATAGACTGTTTGTGATCGGAAGTCTAATTCCCTCAAAATACACTTCCTGCGATGGTGCCGAATCGGGCGTGCCTTGCGCTCTTGAATCCAACTCCTCCGGTTGTGCTGCACTCCCTAATTTCTCCTGCTCTAGACCATTGCCAGCGCTGCCAGGCTTCAATCCGTTGCTGCGCTGAACATTGACAATAGCTGCTACTACAGCAAAGAATATAACCAAAAAGAATGCTACCGCCGAAAAGAATTCCACCTCTTTACTGTGTGAGCGGGTATCTTCCTTCTTCGTGCTTGAGCCAACGGATGATACGTCTCGTAAGGTCTTACCACTCTTCGTAGGAGGCTGGGGCTGGCTAACTCGATTTGGTTCGCCTTCGATAGAGTTTAGCATCTGCAGGAGCTCGTCTGCATCACGCGAGACCTTATCAAGATCCCTATCTTCTTGGTTGCTGTTCATCCATTCCACCTTAACCTGAAAGGCCATCGCAGTACGGCCAAATAAATGCCCTGCGCCCCTTCCTTTTAACTCTGCTTAGAGAATTTAGGCGATACAGGATAAGGAGCGACTCTACTCCATCTGACATATTCCACCAATACACTCTCCACTCTCGCGATAAAGCACTATCTATCCTGAGCCCGTCCGGTTTGCGTCAACGGTTTTTCACGCAATAGCTGCCTGAACTGAACCAACCCAGCGGACACGAGTTCCCCTGCTTCTGAATCGCTTCACGGTTGTTGCTCGGGCTGCTGAGGCAGTAGTTGCCGGAGCTGTAGAAGCCGATCGGGCAGCTGTTGCCTGTTTTCTCCAGAGCCCCGCGGGCGTTACCGCCCTTCGAGGGCACGCAATAGCTGCCGGAGCTGTAGTAGCCGATCGGGCACCCTCCCACTTTTGGGAGGGGTCTCACCGGTTGCTGGGCGAGGGCGGCTGAGGCAGCCACCACCACTAGGAGAGCTGGGAGAACGGCTTTCATGAGACGTGCGGGGATTTGGTCACAGGCTCGATCGAGGCCCGAGTTGGCTTGGCTGAAAACAGCCACAGCAACCAGAACAAGGGCTTGAGAACACTCATCACGGGGTAGATGGACATCCCACGGGAGGAGGGCTTAGCCACACGCTGGCGCGAGGAGCTCCAAAGGCCCCGCTGCACTAGCCATCGTTTGATCGCTTCAACGAATCGGCCACGACGGCTGGAGAGCCAAAGAGCACGCTTCAGCTGGCGGACACGCTCCTGCCTCCTGTTCTCGAGCTCGCGGCTGACGATGAAGTGGAGCTCCATATCCACCGTGTCGCAACGGGGGCCGAGTTCGATGCGGTAGTAGTGATCGAGCTTGTGCAGGCGTTCATCGTCCATGGCCCTGGCCAGACGCCAGTACTCATCGCGCGTTTCATCGCTCAGGCACATCTGGGCTGTTGCCACGTGCTGGAAGTGTGACCGCATTCGATGGGTGCGGCAGCTCATTGGATGCACTCGCAATGGATTGCACCTCGGCCTCGCGATCGCTGGAGCCCTGAGCTCCGGCTTTGCAGACGCCCAGACCATTCGCGCCAGCGTGATCTCGATCGGCGATGGCGACACCCTGCGTGTGCGAGAGGGCATCCGCACTGTGAACGTGCGCCTGGCTTGCATCGATGCACCGGAAACCAGGCAGGCACCCCATGGCGCCAGTGCCCGGTCCCAGCTGCAGGCTCTAGCCCCGGTGGGCTCAACCGTTGAACTGCGCGTCAAGGCCAACGATCGCTACGGCCGGTCCGTGGCCGAACTCAGCCGAGGCGGCCGCAATCTCAACCAAGCCCTGGTGGCCTCTGGCGCGGCGTTTGTGTATTGGCAATACATCGCGCGCTGCGACCGCCAGACCTACGGGCGCCTGGAAACCGAGGCGCGGCTCAAAGGGTTGGGGGTCTGGGGCGTGAGCGGCGGTGTGATGCGGCCGTGGGAGTACAGATCCCGCCAGCGAACGTCCAGTTCAAGCTCGGCTGCTCCATCAGGCCACCGCTACACCTGCAAACAGATCGGCTCCTATGCCCAGGCCCAGGTGTTGCTGCGGCAGGGACACACCTATCTCGACAGGGATGGTGATGGGGAGGCCTGCGAGGGGCTGAAGGGCTGAACTCAACGCTCCTGCAGAACCACCCCAGACCTGAGCACGGTGACCCGATCCACAGCCACGCTCTCCGCCGTTGGGTGACTGCGCCGGAGCTCCTGCACCAAGACCGACTCAAGTTGCTCTCCTTCCAGCCAGGCGGGGACCCACTGGGTTCGGCTCATGGACAACCAAGACGGCCAGCGCTCGGTCACGGTGTCGCCGGCTGTAGTTCCCGCCACCCAGACCGTGGCGGTGTCACCAGGCTGGAGAACGCGGTAGTGCACCCGCAGCTTGTTGTGGGGAAGGGCTGCGTTCATCCCTGAGCGGCCTGCGCCTGTTCCCGCTGCTCCTCCTCCCACGCACGCTGCAGATCGATCCGCGTGATCCGGTAGCCGAGGCACCGTGCCGCGAGGATCAGCTCCTTGCGGGAGCGGCAGTGCTTGAGCGCTCGCTGGAGGGCAACGTCGGCCTCCACGTCGTCAACAAAACGCTCCAGCTCGAACCAGCTCATCGGGCCATCAACCCCCTGGGCCCATGACCATGGCAAGGGCATCTGGATTCCGCCAGGTTCCGTGGATCACAGTTCCCGAGATCACCCATCACCACAGGGAAAACCGGCCGGGAAACCGGCCGGCGGGAGGCGAAGCCTCCCGAGACGGCTCAGATCACCGAGACGGTGGTGCCTTTACGGCCCTGGAAATACCGGGCCATCGCATAGGCACTTTCTGCAGGGATCAGGCGGAGCTTTTTCACCGGCTTGCCGCGACGACCGATGGGGGTGGTGATGCGCTCATGGCCATAGGCCTTGATGCCATCTGGGTAGGTGTGAAGCACCAGGAAGCGGATCTCGCAGCAGGGAGCGGTGGGGCGTGCCATGGAAGGGGAAGGCGTGGAACACCCCGACCGAGGCCCGCTGTGGCAGAGGCGGCAAGGACCGCGTCAGCGGCCCGGCCTGATCCTTGCCGCCTCTGACGCAGTGGGCACGCTGGGAGGGATCCACGCCGCTTCCATGGCACGCGCCGCCGCGGCTGTGTGGTGAGCCGAGCGCTGGTGCGGACCGTCAGGGGGAGTGGATCGAGGCCGGCGGGTGTGAGCGGATCACCTAAGAGTGAGCAGTCCGCAAGATGCACCCCACCGGCTCCAGATGCACCGCAAGAAGCGCCGCGCCGGGCACCTCCAGGATCGCCCCTGGTCAAGGGCTGACGCGAGGCGAGCTGACTGGTTGGTGTGGCGCGATCGCCCCGGCGGTGCCGGTGCTCACCGCGCATCGGCGGATGGACTCGCCCCTTGACTGGCGGAGCGGTCCTTGAGGCGTCCCGTCGCCGCGCCGTAGGGCGTCAGAGCGTTATGGCTACACATGTTCTGGGGTATGGCCCGGAGGATCCGGTTGGTCTGGTGGAGTCCTGCTATCGGGCTGTGGAGTGGATCCTTGCCACCCACGCCGCCAAGGGGGCATTGATCGCCAGGCCCTGGATTGATCACCCCTATGGGGAGGAGGAGATCACGTTGCTCGAGGAGGAGCTGCTACCAGCGATGGCGGTGTTCCTCGCCCGGGTGGAGGCGATTGATCGGGCGATTGAGGCCGATCAGGAGCTGGAGGTGGAAGCTCATCAGGCCCGCTGAGGGCCAGGCCGGCGGTGGCCGGCCTTTTCTGCTGCTCCCATTGGGGGGATCAGTACGCAGTGCTCTCCCCCAGGAAGCTTTCAATCCAGCGCTAATGGCGGCTGGTGGTGATCAGCCCGGAGTGGTGCGCTTGTCGCGAGAGCCTTCCAGGTACCCGAGGCTCAACCCTCCCTGGTCCTATCAAAACTGTGCAGCGTATCCGTGCTGGAAGGAGTGTTCACTGATCCCAGGTTTGCCCACCATCGCAGCACTACGCCAGCAGACGCTGACCACATACGAAAGCGGATTAGCTCTGACGAGATCCATCTCAGCCATGGCGCCTGAAGTATTGCTACCTCCAATTGTTAGATTCCTTGCCCTAATCGTTGCAAGAGTTACCCCTCAACCAAAGGCTCACTGCTTTCCATCAACCTGAACAGCAGCAGCGGCAGTGCGGGGGCCTAGGCGTTCAGATCACTTGCTTCGGGGAGGTTGCGCGCTGTCCATGGGCGTAAATCCCCCCCTGCCTAAGCCGGGGCTATCGTCGATAGAGGTGATACACACCCGATGCGCGAGAGGGTTCGCAAGCTAAGTCAGGCGGCTCTGTCTTCAAAGGCACAGTCATCGCTGCGACTTTTGGTGGTCCTGTTCTTCGGGCTGCTACTGGCCGTAATCCTGGTTGGCGCGGTGAATCGCGATGGCCAGGGCTACACCAACAATCCGAACGAACAGGTAATACCAGCAAAGGAATTCTTCCAGGTTTTCCCCGATAAAAAAGAGTCAGCTTCAGTCGTTGATCTCGGGCTATATATCGACAGCCTCTACGACCTCAACCTTAGCAAGCTCACCTTTAAGGCGCGTGGCTGGCTTTGGTACAACTGGTCCAAGATGCCAATGATCGAAGGCAAAGTTGACCCGGGCCAGATGGGGAGATTTGATCTCAACTTCCTGGATGAAATAGACGTTAATCAAGAGATTTCATCGCAGCGTCCAGTACTTGATCATGGCGCCACAGGGGAGACCAGCTATTGGAATGAGACGTCGTTCGACGCGAAACTGGCGGCCCCATCGATCAACCTACGCAACTACCCATTTGATCGTCAACAGCTCAGCATTCTTGTCACTAACCCTGTTCACGAGACGGGCGAGCTGGTCTACAAGATTCAGCAGTTTCGATTGCCACCAAGAGTCTTCAATATTTCCGGCTACAAACTTGATGGCATCAGCTACGCCGATGAGATCAGAATCTACACAAGTAACTTTGCAGATTCCTCTGAGGTTTCTTGGCGCGATGACAGCGCTACAACGCAAAGTCAGGCTGCTTTCAATGTCTTCATATCCAGAAATCCGCTCACATCGCTTCTAGAGTATGTGATGCCCTTGGCGATTGTCTCGTTGTTGGCAGTTTCCGTAGTGCGCCTAGGTGTGCGCTACTGGGAGGTCAAGCTCACTGCTCCGCCTGCGGCCATCTTGTCGCTGATCTTCCTGCAGAACACCTATCAGCAGGATCTTCCACGGGTTTCCTATATAACTTGCATGGACCTGATGTTCCTAATCGGCTATCTTGTATGTCTGCTGTCGTTCGCCGACGGCATGATCTCATGCCTGCTCAGCGACTCTGAGCGTTATCGCGGCCTGTACGGAAAGCTGGCCTGCGCAACGCTTGCTCTATCGCCACTGATTATCAAGGGTTGGATGAGCTTCCCGTCATAATTGACTTGCCTTTACATGCAAAGTTTCCAGACTCTGCTCATCCGAGCCTGGTGGGATGCATCCTCAACCCTGCTGAGGGCTAGGCCGACGGTGGCCGGCCTTTTCTGCTGTTCCCGTTAGGGAGTCAGGCCCCAGCGCTCTGGGCCAGGAAGCCCTCAATCCAGCGCTGGTGGCGGCTGGTGGTGATCAGCCCTGCCAGGGAAGCTTGAGCCTCGGGCACCTGAAAGGCAGCTCGGAAGCCCTTGGAGAAGACCTCGAGTTGAGCAGGGGCCAACGCCTTGATCTGCTCCTGTAGCCGGGTGATGGCGGCAGGTTGAAGGGGAGCATCAGGCATCCCAGAACTAGGAGGTTTGCCTCCGTCAGGCACGGGCGCCGGCTGCGCCGGAGCTGAACTGCTCACCTGGCGTTGCTGCTTGTCGTAGAGCGCCAGGCCAAAGGGGTTCCCGAAGGTCATCAGGGCCCGTTTGGTGGCATCGGTTTCGGCTTCCTTGAGCGCTGATTCATGCGCCAGGCCCAGGTCGCTGTCGATGCCATGGCCGGCGCCAGATCCCTCACGGATGAGGGTGCGGTTTCCGGCGGTGATCGTGATGCGCACGCGGGCGATGTAGGTCACGCCCCAGCCGCTTTTGCGATCGCGGCCAATGGGGCGCTCGTGTTCGGCCACACAGCGGCTGACCAAGGTGGAGCGCTCCCAGCCGTCGAAACCAAAGATGCGATTGGCTTCTGCAATCACCTGCCAACCCTCGAGGTAGCTGACGGGGCTACGGCCCTGCTCCCGCTGGCGCACGTTGGCGCGATCGAGCGGAGCCGAAAGCAACGCCACCTGCCGCTCACTCAACCCCCCAAAGGGGGGATCGCATTGGGATGTTGCAGTTGAGGGCGATGGTTGAGCACCAGCTTCTTGGCTCAGGGATTCACGGAGCAGTTGAAGCGTGGAAGGTGGGCGGTTGGCGGAGCTCCGGCGCACCACCGGAGTGGCGTGATTGGTGGCTGTGGATGTGATGGCCATGGTAAGGAAAGCGCGTGTATGTGGAGTGAGAAAGGAGTGAGGGGCTGCAACCACCAGGGGGCTGCGGTGTCGAGCCGGAGCGAGAGATCCCACCTGGGCCCGCACCTGCAAAACCCCATATCGAGGCCCCCGTGGGGGCTAGGTGATGGACCAGTGGCGGCGTTTGATGAGGCGTGCGCCGGGGATGGCGGTGGATGAGAGGGAGAAGGCGAGGTGGGCGGCTTCTGCCTTGGGGAGGCCTGAGGTTGCTGTGGAGATGAGGGCGCGGATACGGGCCTTGATGGAGGTTTTGTTGGGGGTGGTGGTGGTTTGGGTGGTCACCAGATCTGGAGGGAGGAGATCGGGGTCATCGATCTCGATGGCTTCTGTGGTGCGGGAGGAGAGGTGGTGATCGGTGAGGTGGTGGGAGGTGGCGGAGGGATCGAGGCGCGAGAGGAGATGGATGAGGGTGGATTCGAGGGCGTCAGCGCGGTTGTCTTCTCGTTTGGCAAGGGCTGAAAAGCGCTTGGATTGGCCGAGGTGGTAGCTGGCCTCTGCGCGGAGGCGTTCGATCACCCAGCAGGTGGCATCGGCCTTGCGGATGAAGGCCTCGCGTTTGCCCTCTTCCAGGGCGAGGGATTCCTCGAGGTCCGCGATGGCGAGGGCGCGTTCGTCGTCGTCGCCTGTGTCGAGGCGTTCGGAGAGGCGGGCGATCCAGTGGGTTTCGGCCTGGAGATCGGTGCCGAGCTCCCAGAGGGTGGGTAGCTGCGGGGTATCGGCTGGAGGGGTGGTGACGGGGATGGCAACAGACATGAGGGTGTGCGTGTGAGGAGGGAAGAAGAAGAGGGAATGGAGCAGGCGGCCTATGCCGCCGCAGCGATTTCGATGACCTCGATCGGAATGGCGGAACCACGGCTGAGGCGCTTGGCCTGATCCACCAGGGAGGCGGTGCCGCGGGAGCCGGGGAAAGCAATCACCAAAAGGGCAGCGCCCAGGGGGAGAGCGACGGCCAGATCCAGCGAGCGCTCAAGCATCTGGCGATAACGGATCGGGCCAGCGGCGCGGCCGTGCTTTTGCCAGGCCGCAGGGCAGGCGATCTGCGGCCAGCCGAGCTGATCGGCCGCCGATGCGATGGCTTGATCCGCGCCGCGGGCACCGCCATGGAAGAGCGATTGCACCAAGCGCCCACGAGAGGCGCGCAGAAGATGCGTGGCGATCAGCTCGGAGGGCCAGGTGAGATCACGGCCACCACCGGCCACGATCACGAGTTGACCGCTACCGGGCAGGAAAAGAGAACCCAAAAGGGAACCAAGAGGCGGCGCCAATGCGGCGGCCTCGGATGCAACAAGCATGAGCAGAAAACACAAAGCAGAGGGATTTCTTTCAAGGGCTCCGGCTACAGCAGAGGCCACCCCTTGATCACCTCTTTATTGTATCAGTACGGGCGTACTATGCGCCAGGTGAGACGAGGGCTTTTGCGCTCTCTTCTTAAATCTTGACGGCTCTAGTTCTGGGCGACTGAGGAATCGGCAGTGCGGCAACTCTTCTAAGTGCCGAGCATCGTTCAAGTGCCCAGAACGCAGCCACTACAGCCGCTTCCAGGGGCTTGCAGCAGGCCCCAAAGCGCCGGGCTACCGCAGCCGCGGGAGAACGCTTTGCGTGATGAACCAATGCCACACATCCCGGCGGC
>Ga0194116_10004105_pt1 | contig 16981 bp, 11 predicted proteins | sample TA2MahsurfametaG_4_FD_148617 | JGI IMG/M metagenome (GOLD analysis project Ga0194116, IMG submission 148617) | Freshwater microbial communities from Lake Tanganyika, Tanzania - TA2015008 Mahale S9 surface | ecosystem: Environmental > Aquatic > Freshwater > Lake | place: Tanzania: Lake...
GGGCAGGGTGGCCACGAGGGTTTTGCCCTCGCCGGTTTTCATCTCGGCGATCTGGCCGTCGTGCAGCACCATGCCGCCGATCAGCTGCACATCGAAGTGGCGCATACCGAGCACGCGCTTGCCGGCCTCGCGCACCACAGCAAAGGCCTGGGGCAGCAACTCATCGAGCAGTTTTCGCTCGCGCTCGAGCGTTGCTTCGATACTCAGACCCCGGTTTTGGCACTCCAGCTGCAGGGCTGCGAGCTTGCCCTGGAATTCAGCGGTGAGGCCGCGCAGCTCGTCGTCGGAGAGGGGAGCCACCTCCTCCTCGAGCAGATTGATATCGGAAACGATCGGCTGGTAGCGCTTCAGCTTGCGGGCATTGGGGTCACCCAGCAGCAGCTTGAGCATGGAGGGGGCCGACGTTACGAAACTAGTTTAACAGAGAGCGCACGAGAAGAACCCTTGGTGCAGAAGGGGTTTGCTGATCATCTGGATGATCAGGAGGCACGCGGCGACGGGAACTCCGGCTGGGGGTTGAACCGCCAGGCCCGCAAACCTGAGCGGACCAGGGAAAGCTTCTGACGCGGCGTGATCCGCTTGCTGCGCAACGCGGCCCCGAGAGCTCGCGTTAGGAAACGGCGATAGGCCTTAAAACCTTGGTGGTGCAGTGTCCAGGACGCCTCGTTCCGCAAACCAAAGCGGTACTTCCAAAGGGTGGACGGTTCGACGCGAGCCCAATCAACGGGGTTCCCGCAGGGCAGGTCGTGCACAACGACAGAATCCATGGCTACAACTCCGCATTTGGCCTGAGCCAAACGACGGGTGTATTCAAGATCGTCATACCAGATAAAATAATCTTTCAGAGGCAAACCATGCTGTTCAAGATCAGCAAGCTTGATCAAACAGCTCACAAATGAGCACCAGTGGGCTGCAATCATTGGCAACTGATCGCTGTAGGGGAAACACCAATTCCAGGCGGCTCCAGGAATATTCATGGCGCAGATGTTTTCGGCATCGTCACCTAACACCCGGGAGCAAGCAAAACCAGGGCTTTCGCCAAAGCGCTGCTCATATCCCTCGTAAGCCCGCTCTAAGCGCTCCAGAGCTTGGGAATAGGGATAGCAATCGTCGTCCATCAACCAGGCGTAGTGGGCGCCAAGCCGATAAGCCTCCAGCAAACCGCGATGAAATCCGCCGGCTCCACCTGTATTGGTGTCGAGCTGAACCACCCGCAAACGAGGTTCAAGAGCGGCTTGCGCCATCAACCACTCAGCCGTGCCGTCGGTGGAGGCGTTATTCACCACCAAGATCGTGCTGAGGCGGCTATCCACCTGCGCGCTGACATCGGCCACAACCCGCTTGAGCTTGGCGAGGCGGTTGTAGGTCACGATCACCGCACAAACTCCCCCGTTGGCAGCAGCTGTCATGGGGTTAGGCGGTGATCTCTGTGGAGCAATTGACTGTAAAGGCTGGCATAAGCCGCAGCCATACGGCCGCGGGTGTAGTGCTGCAGCACCCGGGATCGAGCGCCGTGACGCATGGCCGCCAGGGTGCCATCAGCGTGGGCAGCAACAAGCGCCTGTAGCAGCTCCCCAACATCACCAGGGCCAAACACACGGCCACTGTTCGCGTCGAGTAATTCCGGGATTCCACCGGTGCGCCAGGAAAAAACGGGAAGCCCGCAGGCCATCGCCTCTAGCACCACCAAAGGGCAATTATCGGCATGACTGAGCATCAGTAGGGCATCAGCGCCGGCATACGCCTCGGCCAATTGAGCTGGATCAGTGAGGCGCTGCCTATAGATCAAGCTGCACCCACCGACGCGCTGCTGGTGTTCTCCAGTGGGCGACTGGCCAATCACAGTGAGCTCAGCTGGAACGTTCTGTTGATTGAACCAACGGAGCAGCTCAGGCAGATATAAACCACCCTTGCGGGGCTCTTGCACATAGTTGGCCACAAACAACAACCGCAACGGCTGCCGAGCAGGAGAAGAATTCGGCGGAAGCGGCGAGAAGGTTTGTTCGCACACACCATTAGGAATCACATGCACAGCGCGATCGGGAAGAAGTTTGGCAACTTCATCAGCCAGCCAGCGACTAGGAGTGACCAATGTGAGGCCAGGATTGGCCAAAGCGCGACGCCGCCAACGGCTGGCCAAAGCGGTGCGATCCGCAGCCAGAGGCAAGGGCCACTGACCAAGCTGAGGGCAGGAGCCACACCCCTGGAGGTAGGTGCTGCAACCCAGCGGATATAAACAACCGGCGGTGAGCGGTGAGCAATCGTGGAGTGTCCACAAGACAGGCCGCCGTTGGCTGTAGATCACCAGGTCAAGGGGAGCCGCCACGCTAGAGAGATCGTGAACGTGCAGGAGCTGCTGATCCTGGAGGGCCGGATGGGCAGCCAACCAGCGCAGCGGTAGCGCATCCGCGAGCCCACGACGCGCCAACCAACGCTCCAGCCTGAAAACCTGCGCCGCTGACCAATCCTGGCGATAGAGCGCAGACTCAGCTGCAACCTGCCCAGCGGAGGGCTGGCCAACAAAGCGTTGAGACTGCACATCCAACGGCTGCTGCTGTTGGAACGCTGCATGGAGATCCTCAGCCACCTGGCTGGCGCCACCGCCACTGCGGCCCGCTTTGCTGATCAGAGCAACTCGCATCGCTAGAGCTTCAACCCGCGAACAACACGCTTGAAAACGCGGCGCAACACCTGCTTGAGCTTGCGCTTTACACGCTGGCGTCTCTGGCCGATCCGCAACAACTGATCGATCCGATCTGGGCCATGCCAAACCCGGAAACCCTCTTTCCACAGGGAACCTGCCAAGGCCTGCTCGACATCGCGGCGGCAAGGCGTGGGCGGCAAGGGCTGCACAAACCGTTCCGGGGTCTCTTGATCAATGCCGATCATCCACTCACTGTTGAGGTAGGCCTGAACATCGAACCGGGTTGGATGAGCGAGGAACTCCTGCAGAACCTCAAGCATGCCGCTGCGGCTGCCTAGATCCTGCAGCGCAATACCCTGACAGCGGGCATCCAGGATGAACTGCATGACCTCATTCTGGAGCTTTTGGGCGTCAACAAGCTGGCGCTCAACTGCCGGGGTTCGCTGCTCATAGAGCGGCTCGAAGCTGCCGTCCTGCTGGCGGTGGAGACCAATCACACTGGGATGAGTGCCAGCAAACAACGGCTCTATCAGCCATTGCCGGGGAGCAATGCGATGAAAGGGAGTTATTGGAAAGTTAAGATTAAAAGCAAAGCTCTCGGCGTGCACGAGCGGCTTGCACAGCTCATCCTCAAAGATTTGACCGAAATACAGACCCGTGAACTGGGCTGAATGATCCTGCAGGATCGATTCAATACCCCGCTGGAGATTGGCACGCCAGCCAATATCAAACAGACCGATCGTGCGAGCATCCCCAGCTTTCTCCAGCAGATACTCTCGAACCAGCTGCACCCGCGCAGGCGGGTCTTGACGCTGCAGAGCAATCAGACGATGCAGCACCGGTAGAGCGGTCGACCGTGAAGCGGGCTGATCTGGTGGCAGACCCTGTTGCAAGCAAGTCTCTTGGACGACATTCAGGCTCATATCCGGGAAGATCTGGCCGATCGCCTGCACCAGAGGCAGAGAGGGCACTGCATCGAACAAGTGGTTGTAGTGACGCAAAACCTCTTCGGGTTCCAAAGCTGAGGTGCCGTACACCAGCAACTTCCTCGACGCCCACACGTAATCAACGCGATGAGCATGCTCGGGGAACAGATGCAAAAAAGCCCGATGCACAACCTGACCATCACGAGCCAGAAACCACACGCGATCAAGTTCGCCTTGATCGAGACGCCGAGCAATCCAGCGGCAAAGTTCCACCACCAGCGGGCCCAACAGGCAATAGCCCAAGCTCAACGCTGCGGAGTGGCCTCCAGAGACATCAGCCCGATGACCGTAATGAAGGGCAAAAGCCACTGAGCAAAGGCTCGGATGCCGCAACAGAGCGCTTGACGCGATGGCCGGATCGTGACGCTGCATCACATTGGGCAACAGCAGCGATCGCAGACCGGCCCTGGCAGCTACTTCGCCATCGACGTAAGGGTTGTCGCCAATGTGAAGGATCTGATCACGCCGAACGCCCGTGCGAATCACCAGCCAGTCGTAGAGGCGGCCTGTGGCCTTCAGCACGCCCAGTTCGCTGGAGAGGAAAAAATGATCATGACCCCGCACCCCGCATCGCTCCAGGACTGGTTCGAGGAAGGAACGGGGCATGTATTGATCCGAGCAAAGCACCACGCGCTTGCCCTGCTCAAGGGCCAGCTGCATCAAGGCAAGCCCAGGCGGATGGGCTTCGATGAACGCCGCTTCCAGCTCCAGCTCGCAGGCCACCAGGGTTTCAAGATGGGGGCGAGCAGCCGGAAGGATCGCGGCCACAACGGCGTAAATCTCGGCCAGGGTGACTTCGTCACGCCCCTGCAAGCGAGCCCGGTGTAGCGCGAGATGCCAGGCATGAATCCGAGCATGCTGCAGCTGATCCACCCAAGCCTGTCGCGGCTCGAGTTGTGCCCCAAAACAACGCTGCAGCAGGGCAAACAGATGGTCTGGATGGGCTAGGCGCCGGCGAACGAGGGTGTCGAACACATCAAACGACACCAACGCAACGGATGGATCCGCAATGACTTGACGAGCACGCTCGTAGGCAGCAATGCTCGTGGTTTGAGAAGACGGTAAGCGGATGAAGAGATTCGAACTCTCGACCCTCTCCTTGGCAAGGAGATGCTCTACCACTGAGCTACATCCGCGTGTTGCGCTTGGCCCTGGGCCGACCGCCTTGAAACTATGCACTACCGGGGTGCCCTCGGTCAACGCGCGCTGACTGAAGCCGGTGGACAATGGGATGGGAACCTGAATCGGTGGTGATGATCGATGCCGTCGGCCGTGCCCTGGAGCGCGTTTTGGGCGACCGGCAGTGGCACGAAGCTCAGATCACGGCCGCGCCCGCAAGCAACGCCGATGGCTACAGGAGCCAGGAGTGCTCGCCCAGCCTGCGCATCTATGTGGCCTGCAAGCGAGGCCGCCACGCCCTGATCGACGACCGCTCGAGCCTCACCGCTGCAGAACAACAGCGAATCGAGGTGGTGGAGGCAGAGTTCGCTGCCACATCTCCCGAGGCCTTAGCGGGTCTGCCGGCAGGAGCCAACCCACGGATCAGCTGCGGGAGCGAGTGCAAAGGCGAAATGCTGCATCGGTTGGATGCCGACAACCAGCGGCGTGCCGCCATGGATTACGTGGCCTTTCTCGACGACGACATCGCTGTTTCGATCAGTGATCTGGTGCGTGGAACCGAGGCCGCCGCAAGGCGGAGCTGCATGATTTTTCAGCTGCAGCTCAGCCAGGACAGCCATGCCGTGTGGCCACTTCTGAAAGAAAGGCGGGAGGCTGAGGATCCACCCGGCACGGGGTTCCCTGAACTGTGGAGCGATCTGGATTTCGTGGAGATCATGGCACCCGTGATCGCGCAATCCGAGCTCGATCGGGGCCTACTGCGCCTGCTCGCACCCTTCAAAAGTGGCTTTGGCTGGGACTTCTATCTCCTACCGGTGCTGAAGCTGCTCTACAGCGATTTCCGGCCTGGGCTTTACCGAGGTGCCAGCATGCGCCACGAGCGGCCTGTGCAAACCAGCAACACCACCCGCTTCAGCCATGGCCTCACGGCGGTGCAGGAAGAAGAGCTGATTCGAGCTGGGCTGCTGATGAGGCTGCTGGATGGTTCTGCGCAGCTGGAGCGGAGTGCATGGCTGGGGCGGCTCCATGACACCTGGACAGAAGGGTCGGAGCAGCTGCGTTGTGTGGCCAGCGCCTTGAACTCCATCAGCGAGCGCCATTGGCTTGCTCGAAGCCTTGAGCATCAGGTGCGCGCACAACAGCAGCGATTAAAGGCCCAGGATGAGCAGCTGGCGCTACACAACTCCGACTTAGAGGCTCGGCAAGCGGACATCGAACGATTGATTGTTGTGCATCGCGATGAGCAGATCGCCATGCGTGCCCAGGTGGCCCATGTGGACGGCCGAAACTGCGAACTCCACGAAACGCTGCAACGCAGCCAAGCTGAGCTGCAACGCAGCCAAGCTGAGCTGCAGCGTTGCCACGCTGAGATCAACGGATACGCAAGCTTTGTGCGAGATCTGAAACGTAGCGCGACCTGGCGGCTTGGAAGGCTACTGCTCAAACCGTTCAGCGTGTTGAAGAGCCTGGTGAAGCGCAGGCCAACACCGAAGAGTGTGGACGGCTGAAACGATGGCACAAACCGTCGCGAAGACCGAGCGAAACCACCCGAAGCAGATCGCGGCTGCCGAGCTGGCGCCAGTAGCGCAAAGCCAAACCGAAATGGTTGAGCAGCGTGAATAAACAGAGCGGAACGAAGAAAAGGCCCGAGAGACTACGGTTCATCGAGAAGCTATTTCGCACCACGTAGTAATGCTTCCAGATCGGGTTCATCCAGGGCTGTGACAGGCGGAACGTGGCTGTATCATGGACAAACACCAGGCTCGTATCAAGCCAAAGCTGATGGCCGTGGCGCCTCAGGTCGAGTGTGTAGGTGGTGTCATCGCTGTAGATGAAGAAACGACCCTGGGGATAACGACGCCGTGGGTGAGTGGGCAAAGCATCCAAGCGGATAAATAGGCCCACAAAGCTCACAGCATCCACGAGCAAACAAGGCTGCTCCCCGGGCTCCGATGGTTGCAGCTGTTGCAGAGGAACGTGATAAAGATCACGCAGAGAACCAGCTCGCGGCAGCGTATGGCTGAGAACCCGAAGCGGCGAGCGAAAGGGATTGAGAATTGGTCGGTTGACCTCCACCGGCGCCCCATCGGGCGACAGCACAAGAGCCGCAACACCAGTGACGCCGCTGCGTTCATAAAAGCCGCGGCGGGCAAGAAACCGGCTGACGCAGTTGGGCTGTGGATAAGCATCGTCGTCGTAGAGCACAACCCAGCCGTGACCCTGCATCAAGGCATCGGCGGCCTGCAAACCCACCGCAAAACCGTGGGCACCACCAAGATTGTCGGCTTGGGCCAGGAGCTGAAGCCTCGACTCTCCCACAGCAAAACGACGCAACAACTGGGGAGTGGCATCGGTGGAGGCGTTATCCACCACCAGCACCCAATCAAAGGGCTGGGAGAGCGTGGCCATGAGGGTGCGCTCCAGCTGCTCAACCCGGTTATGGGTCACAATCACGCATGCCAGGGCCTGAGCAGAAGCGTTCATCGGCCTGCACTGAGAGCCCGCAAGACGCGATAGGCCAACGGGTTGAGCCGTTGGCGGAGCTGCTGAGGCAGGTGGCGCCATCGGCTGCGAGCCGCACGCTGCAGATTGGGAAGCGGTCGCTTCCAACCTCGACGCCTGGCCGCGGTGAGGCTGCGGATCACCTGCTCATACCAGAACGTTTTACGGAGGTAATAAAAATAGGGCTCCGCAAGCCAAGCCTCAGCATTCACCCAAGGCTTGGCCTCGTAGCCCGCATAGTGGATGAGCTGGGGTGAGGCGGCGGCTGCCTGCAGTTGCAGCCGGCTGGCCTGGGACACAGAGGCCAGGACATCAGCCTGGCAGTTCACGTAGTTCCACGCCTGGGGCAGAGGCAGATAGGAATGGGCAAAATATTTATTGAGAACATCCTGATCCAAAAACCAGAAGCGCTGCTCCAACAGATCGTTCACCATCTTGGGGCCAAGATTGCGTGAACGGATAGCCTCAAGATCCATCACCAGCACACCAGCCTGGAAATAGATGGCGCCATCAAGACCCAGCGTGCGTGAGAGATAGCGCGATGCAGGCTGACTACCCGTGAAATCAGCGGAGAGCGTGTTGGTAATACAGAAGTGCTCCATGATCACATCTGGAACGGCAGCGATAGGCTGGCCCTGCAGGTTGCAATCCCACAAGTCGGCCAGATCGCCCAACACAATAGTGTCGCAGTCGAGATAGATCACCTTAGAGCGCGTCTGCAACAACTGATCGAGCACCAGGCGATAGAAGGTGGTGCGCGAAAAATGCATGTGCACGAAATAGCCGCGAAACTCATCGGCCATGGGCACGAACTGCAGCTGATGGGGTGCTGGAACGAGGCGGCGCAGAAGTTTCCGGTTGTGCTCGGTGATCCCTCCGTCCAACACGAGTAGATCAAGCTGCCGGTTGGGAGAGAGATTGTCGAGCAGCGACACAATCAGGGCCCCAAGGTGAGGGGTGTAATGGTTGTCGCTGGCGATCACCGCACTGATCAGCGCACCAGGGTGAGACGCCGCGGGGATGGGTGGATCCCAGCATTTGGGTTCGGTGTTGTCCACAAACACCCGATCGAGCTCGAGCACGCGCAGCTGCGGCTGTTCAGCGCGGAGCTGATGAATCCAAAGATTGAATAACCGTTCAGACAGGTAGCCGATCACGCGTGCTTCCTGTTGATTATAGGTTTCAATCGGCAATCGCGACTCAATCGCCTCCAATAGTGGGAACAGCCACTGGCAGTAGCGTTCAAAAAGATCACGGCGAAGCACAAACATGTTGTTGAAATAGGCCTGATGCCCGTTCAACAGCTGCTGCCAGGGTTTGAGCAAATGAGGATGCCATTCCGCCAGCACGTGCTCCGCCTGCTGAAGATCAGCGGCATGGTGATGGGGAGAACGCTCGTAGTGGGCGCGAAGGTTGCGGAATCCCGCCTGCCGCACACTCCAGGGTCGAGGCAGGATCAGATCAGCTTGCTCAACAGCCGCTGTAATAGCGGCGGCTGTGAGCCCGTAGCGCTGCTGAAAACCATGGGTGAACGCGGATTCATGAACCACGCCCCATGGGTCGAGGCGGTGATCACCCTGGTGAAAATCCAGAAAACGCCGGTAGTGGAGCAAGCCCAGGTGGGTGGCTTCGGGCGGAGCAGACCGCCACATCCAATATTGGGCGGTCAGCTCGCAGTAGTGAGGATTGCGGTCAGCGATGTGGTCGCCTGTGTTGTCGCGACAAACCACGCCGGGAATCGGAGCACCAGCGCCAACCTGGATGGCACGCAGCACTGGATCGGCCTCCACCAGGTGCGAAGGCCTGTGATGGGTCACGTAAACAGCTGGGCGTACCTCCGTGGGCGACATCAACAGCTGCAACTTGGGGCCAGGCTATCAGCGGGACTCTGTGGCCAAACCCAGCTGGGCGGCCTTCAACAGAACTGATGCCACGACCGCATGCATGTCGTAGTAGGTGTATTCCGCCAAGCGACCACCAAAGACCATGTTGTTTAACACAGATGCTTGTTCTTGATAGCGGCGGAAAATCGCCATGTTGCGAGCATCATTCACAGGGTAGTAGGGCGTCTTGTCACGATGCCAGGCGATAGGAATCTCGCGAGTGATCACCGTACGGTCAACACGCTCTAGAGGCGGATCAAAATGACGATGCTCAATGGTTCGCGTATAGGGCACTTCTCGATCACAGTAATTAACAACTGCATTTCCTTGATAATTATCTTGATCCAACCACTCATCCTCAAACTCGAGCGTGCGATACTCAAGTTCACCGTGCTCATAGCTAAACAGCTCATCGATCTTTCCGGTGTAGACAACGACTTCGGCTTGGCTTTGCCAGTAGTCACGCTCAGAAAGAAAATCGACCCCTAAGCGCACATCGATGCCATGCAGGAGCTTTTGAAAGAGCTGGGTGTAGCCTCCGATGGGAATACCCTGATACTTGTCGTTGAAGTAGTTGTTATTGAACGTGAGCCTTAGGGGCAGCCTCCGAATGATTGACGCAGGCAACTCAGTGGGATGACGCTGCCATTGCTTTTGCGTGTAACCAAGGATCAAGCGCTCGTATAGGTCGGAGCCAACCAAGCAAAGGGCTTGCTCTTCAAGGTTTGCCGGCTCCCGATCAAGCTTCAGGCGCTGCTCTTCTAGTTTAGCGGAAACTTCCTGGGGCCATCGCAGGCCCCAGAGCTTATAAAAGGTGTGCATGTTGAATGGCAAACTAAATAGCTCACCACCAGACAATGCCAAGGGGCTGTTAATAAAGTTATTAAATACACAGAAGCGCTGCATGAAAGCCCAAACGGCTTCATTGGAAGTATGGAAGATATGAGGACCAAAGCGGTGGATATGGATGCCGTTAACATTTTCGGTATAACAGTTGCCAGCGATGTGAGAGCGCCGCTCCAGAACCAAAACGCGCTTCCCGTTATCTGCAGCAATGCGAGCAAAGCAGCTGCCAAACAAACCTGAGCCCACAACAACAAAGTCGTAAGGCTTGGCAGAGGCCTGAGTGGCACGGCCCAAGTCCGTTGACATCACAACACAAGTGCGCTAGGGGCCTGCACTCAGTTTAACAGCACAAGAGCCTTGGAGACCGCGCATGGCGGCTGGTACTGAGCGTAGGCTGGCTGATCAGAATGGATCCACGGAGTGGCTGGATGGCGAGCCCTATTCAGGTTGGCGATTACGAACTGAACTATCAGCATCGCCGCTGTTCGCCAACCCTGATCCCAAGCATCGAACTTGAGAAGAGATTAGACATCCAACTACTTAAATCAGAGCCAAAACACAACAGCACGTGTGAGCCTCCTGCAGGCAAGCAGCACAAGAATCGATTTGCTATCCATATCCACTGCTTTTACCTCGAAGAGCTAGAGCAGATTCTCGCTTTCATTCAAGCAGCTCCATCGTCAATCGATCTCTGGATCAGCACTGATACAACCAATAAACGAGATCAGATTATTAACCTGTGCAACCGCAAAGGGTTGGGCGCAGAGTTGCGTTCGATGCAGATCACCATAACTCCTAACAGAGGCCGGAATGTTGGGCCGCTTCTTGGCTGCATGCTTGAGAAACTTTCAGACTACACGGCCGTTTTGCATCTTCACACCAAACGCCATAGCCACAATCCAACAGCCGGGAAGATCTGGTTTGAGGATCTCCAGAGATGCCTCATTGGATCGAACGGAGAAGTAGAAGCCATTCTAAATGCATTCAGCGACTATCCAGAACTTGGCGTGGTGATGCCAAGGCCAGCTTCGGTGATTCGGCCCCACTGCAACTGGGGTGACAACTTGGCCACAGCCGAACTGCTTTGCAAAACGATCTGGCCGTTGCGCCAACTGAACTTCAACGCACCATTGATCTTTCCAGCAGGCATGATGTTTTGGTTTAGGCCAGCGGCGCTGCAAGGCCTCCAAGCAATGCTGAACCAACTGCAGTATTGGCCACCTGAACCTCTGCAACCCGATGGAACACCCTTTCATGCTCTTGAACGATTGGTGGCTCATAGTTGTGAAGCCGCTGGTTTGAGCTGGGCGTTGTGTCGTCCTCAACAGGAATGGGCAACCCTTGAAGGCCTACAGGCTGCAAATATGAGCGTCTGGTCGTCGTGCGCGGTGGAGTATGGGCAGGCCATTGCAACTGTTGCTAACCGCCTAGCCGCATGCGAAGACCAACGCAATGCCCTGGAATCAGAACTGAATGCGTTAAGAACTAGCCGCAGTTGGGCCCTAACAGCACCATTGCGAAGGATATACGACCGATGGCGGTAGCCGCCTCAACTATCCACAGGTAACTGGAGCCAGGGGTGACGCTGCTGGAGAGTGTTGTAAAGCGCTCTTTGGCTGAATGTGGTGGTTGTCTGAGTCATCGAGTTGGCATGACTGCGATATACAGCCAACACTCTTGGACACTGCAAACCCAACCAGCCTTCTTCAGCAAGTTTGCACCAGAAATCATAATCTTCCCAACCCGCTTCAATCTGGGTGTAGCCACCCACGGCCTGCCAGGCAGCGCGGCGAACCAAGGCCATGGCATCAACGTAGTTGCCGTGACAGAAGCGCTGGCGTTGCCAACTGTGAACGCTGACCAACGCACCTTGATCATCCGCATTCCCCGATTCACGCTCAATCGCCAGCAATGGGTGCACCACGCCGAGCGTCGCTGGACCACTCTGAGCCAAGGCCAAGCAAGCAGCTAGAGCATCGGGATAGAGAGCGTTGTCAGCATCGAGAACAAAACACCAGGGTGACTGCGCTTCGGAAAAGGCTGTGTTGCGAGCTGTCGCAAGGCCTGCATTGCAACCATGACGGATCAACTGCATGCGAACAAACGGATGATCGTCGGCTTCCAACTGGGCCTGCATCCAGGCCTGCACAGCCTCGGCTCCACGATCCGTGGAAGCATCATCAATCACGATCAACTCAAGCTGCTGCTGAGTTTGTGCAGCCACACTGGCCAACGCAGCCTCGATCCGATCGGCGTAGTTGAAGAGGCTCACCAACACGGCTGCTTGCGGCGGCACAACCGAACCAGCTGGCGACGACCAGTGAAACAACAGCGTGTGGGGTGGTGAGGGTCGATCCTCAGCCGACACCATCAACCGCAACCCAGACGCCCTGGCGCGCAGATCTGCCGGCATCACCGGAAGCTGCTGGCAGAGGCGTTGAGCAGGCAGGGGAGCAAGAGCCGCCAAAGCTGGATCCAGCTCCGCCGAGATCCAAACCAAGGCCTGGGCCTGGGCGGCGCCAGCCCACAACCATCCTGCTTGAGCCAAGGCATCGGCCGAATGCTCGATCAGCAGCTCAAACCAGTTGGGGTAATAGAGCAAGGGCTGGAGCGGTGGTTGTTGCGCTGCACAAGCTTCCTGCTGAGCCAGCTGTCGATCCCACGCTGCACCGGCGGCACCCAGCACAACCAGCGCGGTTGCAGCCGGGGCTGCAATCCCCAGACGCGCCACCCAGCTCTTGGGATCGGCAGCTCCTGGTTGCAGCAGCCAACCATTGGCGGGTGCTGCAGCATCGAGCCAATAGGCCGGCAGGCCGAGGCGGCGCATCAAGTGAACTCGGGCCGGATCGGGATCCCAGATCGCCTGTTGCTGACGCATCTGCTCGAGCCATGCATCCGCACGGTCTGGAGCGGGCAACTCGACGTTGAGCGCGATCCGTTCAAACCCGGCTGATGTTGCTGCCTGAGGTGCCACCTGCAAGGCCAACACCTGGGGTGAAGGCTGCTCAGCCGAAAGCTCGGCAGATCCCAGGGCGGGGATCGGCAACTTGTTGCACCAGAGATGGGCCTGCCAATGGCAGCCAGACCTCCCGAAAAGGCGCAGTTGCACCACAGCCGCCAGGGCTGCATCACCTGAATATCGCGGTGCCGGATAGCACCGCCAAGCTTGATGGCAAGCCAACCAGGCGCTCGGAGCAGGGAGAGCCGAAAGCAACTGCTGAGGCTGCAGCGTGCGGGGCAGTTCAGGGCCCGGCCAGCGGTGCACGTGGGAACGCAACAAGCGCCGATGCAGCGCCCTCACCTTCCGCTGCAAAGCGAATTGTTCGGCATGCACCAAGCTGCGGCGATGTTCAGGACGGATCAGCTGCAAGGCCGCACGCTGCTGATCTGGGGTGGCCTGCAATTCAGGGATGGCCTGAAGGAGGCGCTTCAGCTGGAACTCGGGCCTGGAAAACCAGGCTGCGTAATCGAGAACCGGCGGCGCCTTGCTCAATCCATGAACAACCTCGAGATTGTGGCGCCACCACAACGCTTGCGCTCTCACCACATCCATGCCGGTGGTGGAGCCATCCCGTTCCAACAGCGATCGAACCACCTCGGCGGGATCACGCACAGCCAGGATCGGGCGCAAGGGGATAGCCAGCTCATCGGCCAGCTCCAGCCACAGGGGTAAGAGCCTGCTGGTGCGTGGATCCTTGATCGCCCAAGGGCCCTGTTGCTCCAGGGCAACGCGCTGCAGCAGCGCGCGCAACTGTTCGCGCACGTGCAGCGTGGCCGGATGCTGCAGCCAGCCCTCAGGCAGGGGCAAGCAGCCCTGGGCGGAAGGCCACCAGCGATCGAGATCGATCAGGAGCCGCTCCTGCAGATCCACCACCTCCTGCCATTCGTAGTAGCCCTCGGGGTTGTGGTGATCGGCGCTGATCAACTCACCGGGCAGGGCCACACCGAGGGCCTGCAACAGGGAGCCGAGCAGCGAGGTGCCACTGCGGTGCATCCCCAGCACCAGGATCAGGGGTGGCTTGGATGCCGTCATCGACCCCGAGCCTTGAGCACGGTTTTGATGGTTTTAAACAGGATGAGCAAATCCAGCCAGATGGTCCAGCGGTAGAGGTAGTAGAGGTCGTAGCTGAGCTTGAGTTCGGCCTCCTCCACGGAGGCGGCGTAGGGCGCACACACCTGGGCCCAGCCGCTCAGGCCCGGTCGCATCCAATGGCGCTTGCGGTAGTGGGGGATCTGCTGCTCGAGGTCGTGTTCAAGTTCGGGACGTTCCGGGCGAGGCCCGATCAGGCTCATATCCCCGGTGAGCACATTGAGCAACTGGGGGAGTTCGTCGATGCGGAGGCGGCGCAGCAAATGGCCCACAGGGGTGATGCGCTGGTCGCCCGGTGTTGTCCACAGGGCTGGGGCACTGGCCGGTGCCACGGTCATGGTGCGCAGTTTGTAGAGGCGAAACACCCGGCCCATCCAGCCGGAACGCTGCTGGCTGTAGAGCACCGGCCCGCGATCCTGGATCCAGATGGCCAGGGCCGCCAAGAGGGTGAGCGGAAGCGTGAGCAGCAACAAAACAGCAGCCAGCAGCACATCCGCCACGCGCTTGAGCTGGCGCTGCACGCTGAAGCTGTCGGCCCAGGGAATTTCGGCCATCGCCAACCACGGATCGGGCAGCAGCGTGGGGGGGAGCCGCTCCAATTGATCCTCAGCAAGCTGGAGCACAGAGGTGATCGGAATGCCTTGATCGCGCAGGCGGCGCAATTCGCGTTCCTGATCCGGAGCCAAGGCGAGCAGGCTGCCGATCACCAAACCGGAAACGGCGCGCGGGCTCGGCTTAAGCGGTTGCACAGCCGGTCGCGGCCGGGCGAGCGGAAGCGGTTGGGGATGGCGGCTCCATTCGCGCTGCACGTGCAAGCTTTCGCAAGGCGAAGCCATCAACTGCCAATCCTCGCGATTCCAGTGGCGCGAACAGCGACGGAGGCCGTAGCGCACTAGCAACGACCACACCCCCAACAACGACAACAGCAGCACCTGCGCGCGGCGATGGCTGAACACCACATCAGGGCCAAGGTTGAACAACCAATCGGCACCGATCACCACCGCCAGGGTGGCCCCGAGAGTGATCAACAGGCGGCCAGCCACCAAGCGCAGCTGCAGCCAAGGCCAGCGCAGCACGGTGTAGCTGCCGAACAACCAGCCAAACAGCAGATACAACGCCGCAAACAATGGCAGCGCCACACCAGAGCTCTGGAGCTGCAACAGCTGGGCCAACCACAACACACCAGCCAGATCCAGCAAGGCGCAAAACACAAGCTGGCGGCGCGGGCGACGCCACAGAGACAGCAACAGCCGATTCAAGCCGCTCAAAAACCGAGGCTCAAGCGAAACGACCAGGTGGCCGGCAGGGGATTATCGCTGACGCCGTAAACGTTCAACTGGTTGTAGAGGTTCACAGCCCAGGTGGCCCGGAAGGGCACCTCAGCGATGGGGGCATAGGAGGCGCCCACCAGCCAACGCACGGAGTTGTATTCGGTGAACAGGCTGAATTGGGGATTCAACACCAGGGCCAGGCTGCCGCCGGGAGCCCAGCAGAGCTGATTGTCGATGGCGTAGGTGCCAGTGCGATTGGCGCCGGTGTCGATGCAGCCAAAGCGAAGCGTGGTGTCTGATGCAAAGCGGCCGCTGGCCAGCGATGCCGTGCCCACCAGCAGGGGATAAGGATCAGCGCCTGCGCCCAACCACCAAGCCTTGCTGTAGGCAAGGTAGAGGGTGCGGCCGGTGTCGGTGAAGCTGTCCCACTGCACCAGCTGCTCGCCGCCGATGGCGAGGCCGGAGGTGGGGCCGAGGGCCACCGCCAGGCGGAAGCCGCTGGATTGGCCTTCGCCGATGGCGGTGGTGCCTCCTGCTGCCGAGCTGCCCTGATACACGCTGCGGATCGAGTGGTTGATGCCAAACGACCAATCACCGCTGTTGATCAGGTTGGCGTTGATGGTGGCGACAGCATCGCCGTTGTTCCAGGCCCAGAAGGATTGATCCCCGGTGCGGCGGCTGAAGCCGTTCACGCTGGCATCCAACCAGTGATGGGGCGTCCAACGGAAGCCATTGGGGATCCGCCACGACACATCGGGGCCCACCAGGCCATCGCCAAAGGCGAGGCTGCGATTAAAGGCATAGAGGCGCGGCGGCGGTGGCAGCGGAATCGGCTGAACCGGGGCCGGTTCAGCGGCCGCTAGCTGGGGCAGGGCGGCTTCGCCTTCCGCCACCGGTTGCCAGGCAACCGCGGCGGTGGAGGGCGTTTCCACGGGTTCCCACACCACTGCAGCAGGGGCCACCTCAGCGGCAGGCTGATCCACTTGCTCCCACTGCGGCGGCAGGGGCGGCAAGGGCGGAATGGGCTGCCACTCGGGTTGCTGCGCAGCGGCCGGCCCCGCGCACAGCAACCCACCCAGCAGGCACAACGCCCGCTTCATGCCAACACCAACAGGCCCGCCACAGGGGCCGCTTGCAGTTGCAGATTTTGGCGCAGCTGCTGAAGCTGCTCACGGCTGGCAGCGCCAGGGCTCACCAGCAGGAGTTGGCGATCGCAACGGCGCGCCTGATGCAGATCTGTGGTGAGCTGCAGCGTGGCATCACCTGCCAACTGGGCCTGCAAGGCCTGCTGCAGAGCGGCGGCCTGGGGCTGATCACCCACGGGGATCACGGCCACACGGGTGGCACCAGCCAGGGGGCCATCCACCAACAACTGCAACACGGCCGGCCACTGCTCCGGCTGCGCCAACTCAAGCTGAGCCAACAGTGGATAGGGCAATAACCCCTGGAATTCATCAGTGCTAAACACAAGCCCCGAGCGGCGATCCACCACCAGGGCCGCGCCGCTGCCGAGCACCAAGCCAGCCAGCAGGCCGAGGGCCAGGGTGCGCCCCTTGCGCGGAGCCACCGGGCGATCGAGCAGGGTGGGCGTGGAGATAAGCTCCCAAGGGCTGGTGGCGCGTGCCTGCTCGAGCTCGAAC
>Ga0194116_10004106_pt1 | contig 16978 bp, 18 predicted proteins | sample TA2MahsurfametaG_4_FD_148617 | JGI IMG/M metagenome (GOLD analysis project Ga0194116, IMG submission 148617) | Freshwater microbial communities from Lake Tanganyika, Tanzania - TA2015008 Mahale S9 surface | ecosystem: Environmental > Aquatic > Freshwater > Lake | place: Tanzania: Lake...
TGAATTGAAATAAGGTAATTAGGTGTATAAAAAATTAGATTTAATATGTTGAATATAAAAAGTAAAAATAAATGTATTTAATATTTCTTAATAATAAAATTAACAAAATTAAATTTTTATAATAGATATAATTTAATTTCAAAATAATAATTCATAATTAAAAAAATCAAAATTTTTATTTATCGATTTTTTAATAAAATATTCAACTTGAATCAAATGCAAAATACCTATTAAAACAAAACAAAATTTTCAATTATTCAGTAAAACATAATTTTCTAATCTATTTAATGTTAATTATTTTCCCTAATTTAGGAACTGGTTGCTGAATTATTTGAATTTAATGCAATGAGAGTATTCTGACTTATAGTAGGAGTATTAGAAATTTTTAATAATTTAGTTGTTCCTAAGATATTATTATTGTTATTATAATTAATGCTAAGAAAATTGCTATTTGGAGGATTATTAATTATATTAGGATTCATTTTATTTACGAGTTTTAAACTCCTATTGCTAGCAAATTGAGGTTTTTCTAGTAAGTCAACTTTTTGTCGAATATACCCATTAAATTGATCTATATTGAGTGCTTTCTAATAATTTTAAATTCAAATTTTTTAATTGAAAAAATTTTATAAATTATAATTTGAAATAAAAAAAATAAATTTTTTATTATAATTTTAAATTTGTTATAATTTTTGATTATTTAATATTACTCGATAATATTGTAATGCCTCACTTTTCGATCCCATTTTTTCTTTACATAAAGCAAGTATAAAGAATAATTCTGCATCATTTGTTTCATATAATAATAACGCTCTTATAATAGCTTCGGCTTTATATAGAGAATCCTTATCTCCCAATTCTAAAAGAGATTTAGACAATGAGCATTTAATTTCTTTAGAATCCGGATTAAATTTCAAACAAATCTCATATTTTTCTATAGCCTTCTTGTAAGATCCAGTTACAAATAAACAATTTCCTAAATTAAATACTGCTTCCATATTAGAAGAATCATATTTTATAACTTTTTTAAAACATTTTATAGCATCTTTATAATGCTTTTTCACACATAACGCATTTCCTAAATTATAATATGCATCAGATTTTTTCTCATCATTTTTTTTAATTGCTTGGATATAATGATTAATTGCTTGATCATATTTATCTAACAAGTAATAAACATTAGCAATATTTATGTGAATATCAGAAATGTTTCTATCAATCTCTAGAGCTTCAAGATATATTTGTAAAGCTTCTTCATATTTCTAAATTTTTTAAAATATTAGTAAAAATATTCACATTTTAAAAATGATTTACTTCCTCACTCATCAAGGTATTAGCATAACTAATAACAACTTGTAAATCTTTTTTCTCCATTTTATATGCTTTATAATGATTGGATTCTGCCAATTCATAATCTCCTAATTCATAATAAACATTCCCCAATCCAACATAACTCAAATTGAAATTCGGGTTTAAATGAATACATTCTTCAAAGAGCAGCTTTGCTTTTTCAAAATTTTTTAATTCTAATTGAATGAGTCCCATATTAAAATATGATCTAAAAAGCGAAAAATATTAAATATAATTAAAGAAAAAAAATCAACTTAATCAATTGAATGAAAATTATATGAAATTAATAAAATTTGAATACTTGAAATTGTTTGGGTTTTTTTCCAAACAAATAGCATAATTTTCCAAAGCATCTTCAAAATTGCCAATTTGCTGAAATATTTTCGCTATTCCATAATGAGCATAAGCTAAATTAGGATTTACTTTAATTGCATATTTAAAATATTTCAAACTTCTTTTATATTCTTTTGTGCTTGCCAATATAAAGCCAACATGGCAAAGCGATGGAGCATGATCTTTTTTAATATTTAAAACAGTTTTAAAAACAGAAACTGCTTTATTAAAATCATTTATTTTTTCATAAACAACTCCCAATTTAAAAAGTTTATCAGCATTATTATAAAATTCTCCAATCCTATTTGCTTCTTCTAAAATTTCAATAGCTTTATCAAATTCATTAAGTTTTAGATAAACATCACTTAATGTAATATGAATATCAACTTTGTTTGAGAAATTTAATTTAGCACTCTTTAAAATTTCAATTGCAGTTTCTAAATCTTTATTATTTTTAGATTTTGAAAGCTCTTCGCAATAACGAATTATAAAATGCACATTTGATTTATCAAGTTCGTATGCCTTTTTAAAATAAGTTAAAGCTTCTTCTGGTTTACTTTTTTTAGAGATTACAGTTCCTATGTAGAAGTTTGCCCACTCTTGTTCAGGATTGATTTCCATTGCTTTTTTATACGATTCAATTTCCTTTTCTTCTTGGTTTAAAAAAGCATAACATCTGCCAATTTTTATGTAACAAATATCAGTTTTATTTTTCGCATTAGAGTTCTTGTAATTTTCCAATGCTGTAGACATATCTTTATAATAAGTATAATAAATATCTCCTATTTTCATCAAAACAAGGCATAGATTTTGAAAATCCTTATCAATCAACTTATTAAAATATTCTAATGCAGATTCGTATTCTTTTTTCTTATGAAAGTGCATCCCTAAATTGAAAATTGCTTCTAAATTCATTTCATCATTTTTTAAAATTTCTAGGTATATATTAGGATCATCCATTGAATCATTTTGATTCATATTGTTATTTTGAATTTCATTTAATTCTATTTCAATATTTTTGCCTTCGTTGTTGATTTGATTATTATTCATTTCAGCATAATCCTTTACATCATCTGGAACTTCTAAATTATGATATATAAATTTTGAAGTTTTTATTTCTTTTAATTTTTTTCGAATTTTGGACTTTAATTTTGCAATGTTTGATAAAACATCTTCTTCGAGGATTTCTGGGTTTTTAGAAAAACCTCCACTTTTATATTTTTGTTCAAGCGAATCAGCTTTTTTATCTATTTTTTTCAGAAATATTTCTAAATCTTTGTATTTTTTATTCTCTTTTAAAGCTTTTACTAATAAAGCTATTGCTTTTGTGCTTGTGTTATCTATTTGTAATATTCTTTTACATGTGGAAATGAGATCATCCCATTTTTCTATTTTCGATTGGGAAATCATTAATGATTCCAAAGTTTTTAAATTTTCAGGATCATTTTGCAAAGAACTTTTGAAAAACTCAATTGCTTTTAAAAAATTTTTTTCCTTTAAGTAAACGTTTCCTATATTAAATAGAATTTTTGGGTCCTGTGGCTGTAATTCCTTTGCTTTGAAAAGATATATTAAACCTGAACTAAAATCACCATCGATTGAATCTAAAATTCCTAAACTAATTAAAGCTTTTAAATTATTATTATCCAATTCCAAGATTTCCGTATATTCTTTCTTTGCTGAATAATTTTCACCGATTTTTTCGTAACAAACCGCCTTTAGAATATTATAACAAAGAATTATATATTATGCTTAGATATTAAGAAATTGAATTTATATTTTAATTCCTTAATAAGGATTTAACAAAGGAATATCAAAAATCTCTTTTTAAATTAATTACCAAATTTAGTCTGTACATAATATTCCCTGTATCATAATTTACAGCATCTCTAAAGAAAAGTAAAGCTTCCTCTGATTTATTTTGGACCATGTACAAATAACCAATCAAATTTTTAACAAATGCATTTCTAGGTTCAATTTTATCTGCTTGTAAATAACAATCTAAAGCCATTTCAGTATTACCCTCTTCTGAGCATTTATATTGATAACAACTTCCTAATAAAAGTAATGCATCAAAATTCTCTTTAAGTTTGGGATAATTTTCTAGTAATTCAATCTCAAATAAAAAATAAATATAATTTACACTTTCATTTATTTTATTATCTAAGTACAAATCCTCTGCCCTTGTGATAAAATCATCATGCATCATTTCTAATTTTCTTATACGTTTATGTTTTAAGGCTTCATCCATTTGTCAAAGAAATTTTAAAATTAAAATTATTTATTATTCAATAAGAAAATTTGATAAAATTCAAATTATATAAATTCTTGTTATAAATTTTATTTTTATTTGAAAATAAAATTAATAAATTAATTTTTCTCTTTAAATTTATAAAATAATTATCTATAAATATAATTTTAAAATAGAAATTTACTATTTTTAACAATTTTAAAGCTTTTATCAATCAAATGAAGTTTAAATTTTAATGATTATTAGAATAGAAACTATATTATATTACTTAAAAAAATTTTCTATGTATAACTTATAAATTGTTTATTTATAATGGATGAAGAAATTTCTGGTTTTCTCGAAAAGCTCAAATCTAGCGGGTTTAGCAAACTATTGGGAAACACGAATTACAGATTTTTTCAAGCTAACAAATCTTCAAATCAATTTGGGTATCGATCTGATTTGCGTAAAAAACAATTTAAAAAGGTTTACCCATTAAAATCCATTACAGAAGTTATTGATAATATTACTCCAGAAGAAAGAAAACTATGTAAATGGAAATACGGATTCAAATTAAAAATAAACAACAAAATAACAACTTTTTTTGCTGAAAATGCCTCGGAAAAGCAAAAGTGGGTAAATTTTTTCCAAATTTGTTTAGGTTTAAAGTCACCAACAAAAACAAAATCAGTAATGAATGAAGTAATCATAAATAAAGGAAATTCTCAAAATAAAAAAAAAAAAATTAATGATTTTAATAATAATACAAGATCTATTTCCCAAAACGTACCAAACAACATCAATGAAACCTATAATCTTTCTGAAAATAAAAAAGAATCTATATATCTCAGAGAAGAAAATATTCAAACTAAAAATAAAATAAGTAAGATCAAAAATATAAATGATAGTATTGTTCTGGATGATGATATAATTAAAAATGATGATTATAAAGAATATAATAATAATAATTATAATGAAAATTTTAATAAAGTTAATCCAAAAAACAATTTCAAAAATTATACAGAAGATCAAATTAATTTATATTCCAAAAAGGAATCTCATAAATTCGACTTTAATTTCAAAGCAGAACTTCCAGAATTTGAAGATTATGAAAAGGTAGAAAAATCAAAAAAATCAAAAAATAAAATTCTAAATAATTCTGAAGTTATAAAAGAGCCTGATTATACATTAAAGCCTAATCAAGAATTAATAAAATCCAATGATAAGGAAGAAGAAATTGTTTATATTAAAAAGACCAGTCAAGGAATAAGAAATATCAAGAAAAAAGAACAACATCAGAACATTCAAAAAATTAATAAAGATTCAGATATTCCATATTTAACAAAGAATCTTAATAATATTAATATTATTCAAAGTCATCAAACAGATAATAAATCCATTAAAGAAAACATTACAAAAGAAAATATAAATTTTGGAATTATTGAAAGCTCCAAAATAGAAAATAAAATTAACAAAAAAAATTTAATAAAAGAAATTAAAAATTTCGATATTATTGAGTGCGATCAAATTGATAACAATACAAATAAAGAAAACATTATAAAAGAAATTAAAAATTTTGAAGATGCCAATAATAATTTAAGGTCAAAACTTACTGATGATAATTTAATCGAACAAAGTAATAGGAAGTTAATTAAAATTTCTGGCAATAATTTTAGTTTGAAAAATATATTACATGGCAAAAATTTTATTAAAGAAGATGATTTTAAAAAAATTAATGATGATGAAACAAATGATGAAAAAACTCAAAAATTCGAAAATATAAGAAAAAAACTTTTAGAAAAAAACGAAAACACAATTTTAATCAACAAAGCAAATTTGAATGATTGGAATGTTTATGATAAAAATAAAAATGTAATTGATACACAAAAACAAGATGATTTAGTAATAATACAAATTAATTCTTCAAAGACTAAAACTGAGAATTTAAATAACTTGTTTGTAAATAAATCTGAAAATAAGGAAGAATCAAAACTAAATCAAATTAATGTAAAACAAGAAAATAAAAATTTAGATAAAGCTCTTTGTGATTCTGATTTGATAGAAATTCCAAGATCTAAATCTGGAAATACTCAACTACCTAAAGATAATCATAAATCTCCAAATTTAAATGTTAAAGATTCCTTAATGAGTAGCGGAAGAATTTTGAATGAAGCAAATACCAAACCTTATGAAAAAAAGAAATTAGAAAATAAAGATGAAAACAATAAAAACCAATCGATAGATAATTTAAACAACTCAAAATTAAATATTTCTTCTAAGGAAATTTTAGGAAAAAAAAATGATAAAAGTGATTTAAACAATAGTTCTTTTTCACCTTATGTCAATGATTATTACCACAAAAATACCAATCAATCAATAATTATAGGAAATGTTGATCAAGAAGTAATAGATTTTTTTAATAAACCAAAGCCAATATCAAATAACAATGAAAATGAAGAAATCAATATGTCATCTATAATTAATAAGAAAATTTCTGAGAGAAAAACACAATTGGGAAATTTGGTATTTGATAATGATAATGAAGAATTTGAATTTAAAATTAATAAAAAAATTGTAGAAGATTTTTCCCAAATTAAAAAACGATTGTTGATGGAGAAATCTAAGTTTTTGAAGAAAGAAAGTAATTTCAATAATAATGAAATTTTGAATGATTTATCAATTAATGATAATAATATAAAAAATAATCTTGGAGCAAATAAACAAACAAAAAAAATATTTAAGGAAGAATTTGAAAATGATTGGAAATAATTTAGAAGATACTAATATTTTTATTTTAAGTTTAATTAAATCTATAAAATAAATAAGTGTTTTACTATATAAAATCTTTATACAATAAAAAATAAAAAAATAAAAAATCATCAAAAATTTTTTTATCTAAAATATATATTTAAAAAATACAAAATCCATTAAATTTTAATTTTAAATAAAATCCCATAAGATTTTTACATTATTAGTTAATTTTATAATTTATTGATATTATTTTTGAAATTATCGAATTATTTTAATTTGAAAGTTAAAATAATAAAAATTTAATCAATAATTAAATTTGTCAAATGTCACTTATAAACAATCAGATAACGTAAATTTTTTTCTAAATAAAGGATTAATAATGAAAACAATAACAAAAAGGATGCATCTAATTTCGAGTTATTAAAAGAGAATATGAAAAATACAGAGAATCACACACTTCTCAGTCAATACAGTCATACCAATCATCTATTATTGAATAAAAATAAAAAGCCTACTATTTATGATAAAAATGATATTGGCCAATTTATTAAAAAAATTGATTTTGTAAACGAAAATGGTAAATTAACATTCTTTTATTGAACCTATGAAATTCACTTTTGAATTAATAAAGTTTAATATTCCTCGAATGAAAAATAAATTACTTTAGATAATAATAAAAGCAATCTGTTACATATGAAAAATTCTTCAATGAAATCCAATAGAAAATCTGAAATTAATAGTAACATCAACGAATCTGAAATTGTTAAATATGAAGAATTTCTAAAAAGTTGTAATGAAAAAAATAGAATTTTACAAAAGACAGACTTGATAGTATTGAAAATTTATCTAAAATATTTTAAATGAATATATGATTAAAAATTAAGGTTGATTCAGATCCGATAGATTCTAGTTCTGATGAAGAGAAAAATGATAAATGTGTAATATTACCTGACAACACTTTTAAATTTTATTGGGATATTTTGATATCATTGTAAAATTATCTTCTAATTTTTCCAAATTTTAATTATTAGTATTTTACTCATATTAGCTTAAATTTAAGAAAAATTTTTGTTTTAAAAATAAAAATTAGGCTTCTTATTTATAGTGCAATAATTTCTCCTTATCGAATCGCCTTTATTGAAGATGATGATAGTGTTGATGAAGTATTTAACAATATTGACTATTTTATTGATATTTCATTTGCTGTGGATTGTATACTGAATTTCTTCTTTGCTTATAAAGATCAAGATGATAATCTGGTAACAAGTCAAAAGAAAATAGTTTTAAATTATTTAAAACTTTGGTTCTGGATTGATTTTACAACAATTATTCCATTTAATTATATCTTGGAACAAGATAATCAAACAGAATCTTCAAATACAGTAGCAAAAAAACCGAAACATGGAAAAATTAATAGTTTAGGGCGTATTATTCGTCTACCTAAAATTTATAGATTGATTAGAATTACTAAATTCCTCAAAAATACGGGTTCAAACAGTAATAAAAGCAATAGAGGCATGGCAAAATATTTCCTTGAAAAATTAAAATTAAAAGCAAATTTGGAACGTCTATTATATTTTTTATTGGGGTTTTTAGTTTTAACCCATATTTCAGCTTGTCTTTGGTTCTTTATTGCTAAATTAGATAATTTCAGTCCAGATAGTTGGGTTACTCGCTTGGGTTATCTGGATAAGAGTTATTATGATCTATATATAATTGCAATTTATTGGACATTAACAACTGTTACTACAGTTGGATATGGTGATGTCAGTGCTTTTACTACTGCAGAAAAAGTTTACAATTTGTTTATAATGTCATTTGGAGTAATTATGTATTCTTTTGCAATTGGTTCATTAACTACTATTGTTACAAACTTAGATGCAAAGACAGCAGAGGTAAATCAAAAATTACAAATTTTATCCTCACTCAAAAGCGAGTTTAAAATAGACAATGAAATTTATGAAAAAGTTAGAAAAGTAATTAAATTCGATATGTGGAAAATTCAAACAGACAATAATGAATTTTTACAATTATTACCAAATAAATTGAGGAATGAATTATCGCAAATAATACATGATAATGTTATAAAAAAGTTTAGTTTTTTCCATAATAAAAATGGTGAATTTGTTGCTACAGTTTCTCAATTGCTAAGGCCGATAAGACTAAACCAAAATGAAATTTTATATAATTATAGAGAAATTATTGAAGAAAGTAAAATAAAAATAATTATTAATATTATATCTAGTGTATTTTATATCAAGAGGATCTATTGTTTTTTTACTTAATTTTGAAGAAGGTGAGAAAGAAATAAGAGAAGTCAAAAAAAGTATTTTAGAATATCTTAATTTTAAAACTATTTTATTATAGATTTTTTCGTTTATTAATTATATTCTTTTTTTAAGACTCAAATTTTGGTGAAATTGAAATGTGTTTAAATGAAGAGCTATCGTATTTAATCAAAGTAAAATCAAGAAATTGTGAGTTATTCATTTTGAAAAAAAATGTAAAAATATTTAATAAAATTATAATGTTGATAATAATCAAAAATAATTAGAATTTTATAATTTTATCAGGATTTCTTAAGAGTCTCAGTTAATTTTAAAGACATTATCGAAAAATTTTTGAAAAAATCCTTAATGGTATATATTCGATATAATGATCAAATCAAAAAAGTTTTGAAAGATGAAGAACTCAAATATAAAAATTTCCACAATCATTCAGTAATTGATGAAAGTTTAATGAATAAATCGAAAGTTACAAATTCTATTAACAGTCCAAATCGGAGAACATTACATGAAATGGAAATAGAAAATTCTGAAAATGAAAAAAATTTGGAAAAAATTTCTGAAAAAAGCCATGAAGAGAAAGTTGCTTCTTCTGAAGAATATAATATTTACGATCATCAAGATTCTTCTGATGACTCAATTTTCAATTGTGATAATAAATATGATTCATACGGAGTAAACAATCTATATGTTTTGAAGAAAGCTGAAAATATTAGAGTTGATACAAAAGAATTAAATACAGAAAATGATAATAATTTAAATTACAATAAAGAAGTCGAAAATTCTTTTAATTTAAAGTTAGATTCCAATAAAAAAATAAATTCTTTCATATCTAATTTAAATGAAACTCTGACGAAAAAAAATGAATATGAAATTAAAAATAATAAATTATTAAAAGAAAATTCAATAAATAAAAAAGATAAAAACCCTTTAACCAAAAAACAAAGTTCATTTTTGGATAAAAAAGAATCTTTTGAAAAATCGTTTTTCTTTGAAAATGTTTTGGAATCTTCAATATCACAAAGAGTAAATAAAGAAAAAGCAGATTTTGAAGAAATTTTTTATAATAGCAAAAACCATTCTAATAAAATTATTGATAACGAAATTAATCTATCACAATCCAATTTTAAAAATAAGAACGATTTCCTGAGAAATCAATTTCCTAAGACTGATGAAATTAATTTAGAAATGAAAACATATAGTAATAATAATAGCAACAAACTTTCAATAAATAATGAAAACTTCCAAAAATCCAAAAGCGATAATAATAACTTCATAGCTAATGATGATCGAGAAGAAGACATAAAACTCATAAAAGAAATGAATTTAAGAGGTTATTTTAAATTTTAATTTCTTTTAAAATTAGTTAAAAATGATTGATTAAATTATTCAAATTTTTTATTTAATTTATAATTAATTAATTTTTAATTAAAAATAAAAAGAAATCAACTCAGAATTAAGAAATAAATATTGCCCTAAAACAATCATTCCTAGAAGGAAAATTTCTAAAAAGAATAAAAGATTTAGTTTAATTAATGGAACCTTATATGAAAATATATTTAAAAAAAATAAAACCAAGAGTGGTAAATTTATTTCAAAAACAAAAATTGAAAATAGATATAAAAATCTTTTATCTGGTAGTGAACAAAAAATTATCAAGAAAATAAAAACTCAAAGTAGAGCAAATTCTAAAAAGCCCTCAAATCAAGAGGAGAAAAATCTTGACAATTTTATTGACAGTCATAGAAAAAAAATAAATGACCAATTCAATGATAAAATTAAACATATTATCCATTTTTTTGAAATTCTGGACGTAAATTTTGATGATTTACAAGAAGATGAAAATCCACTTTATTTACTTTCCAAATTAACTGATATTAATAATTGTTATGAAAGAAATGAAATCATTGATAAAATTGACATTATTGTTAATAATCTTTAAAATGAATTTCATTTCTGTAATTTTAATTAAAATATTAATATTATTTATCAATTAAGTTTTGGAATTTTTCGTTTTATATTTAAATAAATTTTTAATATGGTTGATAATCGTATTGATTTAAATTGTTTATGGAAAAATCTTGGAATTTGAAAATTATAATCTATTATAGAATTTGTCAGTCTAAAATTATATTGATAAAGTCTAAAATTAAGGTTTTAATTAATTTTATACAAAGTTATTGATTATATTAATAAATTAAATCTAAAAATCAAATTCAATAAAACTACATGTCAAATTTGACAAAAGCGTCCAAATGTGGCTTTTTGGATTTTAATCCAAACATCAATCCTTTAAAAGTTGAGAAGCTTATTTCTAAATCCTTCAATTTTTGGATCTGTTCAATAATTTCGAGCCATGCTTTTTCTGTCCCTTTAGAAGAAATACTTAACAAAGTTTTTAATTCTTCAATCGAGATAGAACCACTATTATCTTTATCAAATAGTCTAAATGTCAAATAGAGTTTTTCTTCGTTTATCAAATTATCTTTGTTAATTGCTGCAATTAAAAATTTATCATATTCTAAATATCCACATTTTTCCTGATCAATTTTTTTTAAAGTTTTTATAAATTCCTTTTCATGTTTTATTTCACCAAGCAAATTTTTAAATCCCGTTATAATTTCCTCATAACTTAATTTCCCATCTTTATTTATATCCAAAATCTCAAATAAATTTGTTAAATCTTTCAACTCTTCTTTAGTAATAACATTGTGAATCATATATGCTACAGTTGCTAATTGAAACTTTCTTTTAGCACTGTAATAAAGAATATTATTATAGCAATCATTTATGAAAAATTTATCCATCTCTTGTTCAGAATTTATCAAATAATCTTGGAACCATTTAGATTTTAAAGCTTCTATAGCAGATGATCTTTTAATTGAATCATATTTTAATAATTTACTAAGTAAGTTTTTGCCTTCTTGAGAACAATCAGATAAATCTTTGTCTATAAAATTTGAATAATTTTAAAAATAATTTTTCAAATAAAATTTTAATTATTTAGATGAATATATTGAATAATATTATTAATTTTATCATTCTATTTACCTATAAATTCAAAAGTTCCCTGGATAACACATTCCAATATTTCTTTCTCTGTATTTCCTTTGAATGGTGGCTTACCACTCAATAACATATACATAATAATACCACAAGACCATACATCAACTTTTTCATCATATTTTCTTTTTAATATTTCAGGGGCAATGTAATAAGGATTTCCTATTTTTTTATTTAATTTTTTTGATTTTTTAAAAGATCTTGCACATTTAAAATCGCAAACTCTAATGCTGAAAAAAGGATGTTCTTGTTCATTTATGATTCGAATCTCCACTGATTCGATTAAAATATTTTCAGGCCTAATATCTCTATTTATGATATTATTGGAATGACAATAAGCAACTAAACTTAGAAGTTGTCTCATGATATCCGCAACAGAATATTCACTAAAACCTCTAGTGCCCTCAATTTTTAAAATTTTAAATAAACTTCCAAATTGATAAAACCTAAATATTCATTTGAAATAGAATCTTATTTATTTATTTAAAGCTGATGAAATTATTTAAATATCAAAATTTACCTAATTATAATTATTAAAATTCATACATAATTATTACTCTGAAAGTAAATAAAAATATTTTTCATCTTGATAAAATTCATAGAGCTTAATGATATTAGGATGATCTAAAGAACGCACCAATGCTAATTCTTTGAAGAATTGTATTTCATCTTCTTCCACTTCAATCAATTCTCTTTTTATAATTTTCATCGATCGTATTCTTCCTGTTATTTTATGTCTCACTTTCTTTATTAATCCATATGGGACTTATTTAAAAAAATTAAATGATTTAAGATATATTTTTTATAATTATGCTATACATAAATAAAAATTTTACTTGGAGCAATATTTTCAATCGTTTCATAAATATCTCTTGGACGTCCTACTGATTCAGACATTAGAATCACTCCTTTTGAATGTAACTCTTTTATATCCGCTATTTCCTCCAAAACATTCTTTATTAGCAAAGCTATTTTATAATTTTATTAAATTTATTCTATGGAAACTGCTATTAAACTAAATTAATTTTTATACCTTTTTTCTTCTGATCATTATCTTCAAATATTCTTTCATTTTTAGTGATGGCAATTAAATCTGTATTTACAGTCATTTGCGTATATTTAGAAGTAAATTTTTCTGTTAGATTTTTTATAATGTTTTTTTTACAAAAACATTTAAAATTTCCCATATTTAGATATTTTTTAAATTAAACTCAATGATGATTTTATAATGAGATTATTTCAAATTTATATTTCTATAATAATAAATTAAACTATTGAAAATGCCTTTTTATATATTTCACTATTAAACTTTATTATTTAATAATAAAATTGAAAATACATTAATAATTATTATTAAAGTTATTATCTCTTAATAAACTCCATAAAATGATATTTTCTATTTCAGGATTCAATATAAATTGAGAATAATAGTCTATATTTTCTTTCAATGGAAAAAGTAAATCAAAATTTTTATTTCTAGAAAATTCCTCTTTAGTATAAATCATGATTTCTTGAGAAGTTTTATCAAAAGGATAATTTTCTAGGTGTTTTTTAATATCGAATTCGCTTTTATTTTGGAAATATTGCTTTTTTATTATTTCCAAATTTGATTTTATTGAGTTTTGATGATGGTTTATGTTACTTTCTTCTTTTTTATTTTTTATTTTCTTCTCATTAATATTAAAATTTTTTTCTTCATCATTGATTTCATCCAAACTCAATTCAAAATTTGCATCATTTTTATCTATTTCTTTTAAACTTGTCTTTTTTCCATAAAAATTATCATATAATTCGATTTCTTGATCAAGGGTCTTAGGATCAATAATTTTTTTATTCACAAATATTTTCCGCTCTTTGTGTGAATAAGGGATTAGTCCAATAATATTTAATATATCTGTCATCAAAGTTGTTTTAATTTTATTATCTAATTCTGTATCACAATTTAATGAAGGATTCAAATTTATTTCAAGTAACCAAGGATTTAATTCACTATCAATCATAATATCAAATCCATACATTTCAAATAGATTATTTCGTTTGTCAGTTAAACTTCTTACTTCTTCTATAGTACGATCAGCGTTTAAAATAATTGCTTTTACAATAATTTCTTTAATTTTTACCCATAAATTCTCAAAATTTAAGTTTTTTTCTTTAAAAAAATTTCGTAAAGCAGATAAACTCCACTTACTTCCTATACATTCATCCATTGTTGAAATATTATAGTTATAATTGTTGGAATTTTTATTAAGAGAGTAATTTGTCAAGTACATGAATTTACTATATTTTTTTTCTTTAAGTTTACTGGAACTTTCATTTGCATTTGCATTTTCTTCTTCTTCGTCTTCATCTTTAATTGTAGCAGAGCTAATATTCGCACAATCGTATTCTTCACTAGCAAACCTCACTAATCCTTCTTTGTAAATGTAAATTTTCAGAGGATTATAGCTTGTTATTAAAACATACAATCTCAAATCAAATTTTTTGTTGTTTATTAAATAAGGATTTGAGATATATTTGGAAATCAAACAGCGTTTAGGAATAGAATTAATATTTGTTAGAAGTTTAATTCCTCTTCCACGTGAACTTGCAACAGGCTTAATTATCCACATATATTCTTTAAATTGATCATAATCAAGCATGAATTTTTCAAAATCCTCTGGAAAAATGAATGTTTTTGGAATGAAATTGAATTTTTCGGGAAATATTTGTTGTAATTTGAAGAAATTTCTCCATAAGTTGTCTTTCCTTCCTAAATCCCAAGTGCATGGAAAATGATTATAACGCTGATATTCGTTCAGTCTCTGAATTAAGACTTTCATTTTATCATATTTCAAAAGCTTCCAAATTAAATTTGCTAATAGAAAACTCTTTGTTCTTGCTATTCCGTTTTTCTCTAGAGGAATAATCAAACATGGTGGAGTATTTTTGTATGCTTTATAAATAATACAAAAATCTGAATTTTTTTGAAATGAATTTTTGAAATTATGAAATTTTCTATTTACTGATTTCTCATTTTCTTTGTAATCATCTAATCATTTTTTATGGAATTTATTATAAATGGATTTTAGCTTGTGAAATACTTATTAAATTATTTTGTTTTTTATTAATCTATTATTCTAAAAAACTTGACTTTACCTTTATTTTTTTGAAAAGAATTATTTAAATTAATATCATTTAATTCTTTAATATTTTTATTCCAAAAAATTTCTTTAATATCTCTGCTTTTAACAGTTGAACTTTCAAATTTACAAATATCATTTTCATATTCAAAATATATAGTTCTAGGATAACTCTGATTGAGAGGTTTTAATAATAATGATTTTTTGTTTTTTAGATATTCAAAATATTGTTCATCATCGAAACTCTCATCAAGAAACAAATCACAAAACTTTTCCAATGAAATTTCTTTTTTTTGATTATTACACTCCATATATTTAAATAATATTCTTAATTGTATTTCAGAAATCAATAATTTCATGATCTTTAGAAATTAAAATCCTGATGTTACTTTAAAAATTTTAATTATTCGTCATAAGTTCTTTAAAGAAAATTTAACTTTAATTCAATAAATATTATTCATTTTATCCTAGTAGAAATAGTTTTAAGAATTTTTCATTATTTTATAAAAAAAAAAATATTTATCTATATTATTTCAAGAGATTTAATGTTTTTATCATATATTTTGACCTTATGAAAATATCAACGAATTTTCAAATAAATGAAAAACTCTTAATATAAAAAAGACCAATTAAAAAATAATGGAAAAAAGAATTTATAAGTTGTTTCAGGAGTTTATTTTGGATTTATTGATTGATTTAAAATTCTAAAATAATTAATTTATATTCTAAAGAATATCTGTTTTTTGGGTTTTATAATAAAATAATCATATTAATTATCTCATGGATTAATCATTTGTAATAAAACATTAGCTTTCTTATTCTATGAATCTCTTATTAATTCATTCTCTTTTTCAAATTCTTTATTGGAAGATAATTTACAGAAATTGCAAAAAACATATTAAATTATTCATAATTTAATCATTTTTATTTTATCAAAATTTGTAGGTACTCAATCAATTCAATTCAATTAAAATAAAAATTTTATTTTATTTTTTTAATTTCCTAGTTTCGTTTTTTGTTTTCATTTGTTAATTCTTTTTTAAAAACTTGATTTGATTTTTTTAATAAATATAAATACAAATAAATCATTCCAATTATCAAGGTTAATTGTAAGAGTCTATAAAATTGATGCTTAATTTTTTCTTCTCTTTGAATTACATTTTCGATTGTTAAACATTCTCCTAATATTCCTATTGGATATAATAGTTTGAATGCATTATATCTTATAAAAGTTATAATTTTATTTTTATTGATATAAAATAAAAATCTTATAATATCAGCAAGATTCCAGCATATAATAACTAATGAGAGTGAAAATCTATCTGTAAATTTATCAATTATATATAATGCAACAAAATTTCTCCCGATTATTTGCATCATACTTGTGAAAATTCCACCTCCTCTGTTAAAAAAGTTAAATAAAATATCCAAGATTTGTTCAATTTGAATTATTCGCAAAATTAAAACGAGATTTTCACTTTTTTCATGAAAATTATTGAAGTTTATCAAAAAATATCCAAAAATAAATGAACAAGAAAATAATTGGAATATATTATGGAGAAAGTTTAATTTATTTAATATCGTCTTCATTTTTATTTATCAATAAATTAAAAATAATAAATGAAAACTTCAATAAAAAAAATTTAATTTAGTTTTAATTTAATATTCAACTATCTCAAAAACAAATTCACTCTTGTGATTTCTGATAAAACATATAAATTCAAAAATTAATGCTAAAATTATAATTTTTTTAATTTGAAAAATACAAATTTGTGTAAAATTGATATTTTTTTCAATGGGGATTGGGGATTGGGGATTGGGGATTGGGGATTGGGGATTGGGCGCAA
>Ga0194116_10004117_pt1 | contig 16946 bp, 16 predicted proteins | sample TA2MahsurfametaG_4_FD_148617 | JGI IMG/M metagenome (GOLD analysis project Ga0194116, IMG submission 148617) | Freshwater microbial communities from Lake Tanganyika, Tanzania - TA2015008 Mahale S9 surface | ecosystem: Environmental > Aquatic > Freshwater > Lake | place: Tanzania: Lake...
TGGGGATTGGGGATTGGGGATTGGGGATTGGGCCCAATCCCCAATCCCCAATCCCCAATCCCCAATCCCCAATCCCCAATCCCCATTATTTTTCAATCAAAAAATTAAATAAAATTAAAATTCATGAATAAATTAGATTTAAAAAAGTTTATATATCATTAAAATAATTATTTTATTTTAAAAAATATAAATATCATTATCAATATTATTAATTAAAAATGAAACATAAACAATCCATAATTGGAGATGTTAAAACAAAATTCTTTTTATTTTTGATTCTATTATCTGGATTAATCAATAGTCAGCCAGTAGCGGCAACTGATTTTACTAATTATCCAGAAGATAGTGTTACAGAAGGAACAGCAACTATCTTTAAAAATATAGATACTAATTTAGAAAAATTATATGGAGCATTTTATTTTGGTTCTGGATCTGATATATTAAAAGATGCCAGAAGTGGATTAGCATTTTCACCAAAAAATAATGTAAAATTGTAGTTTAATTTTTAACAATTTATTTAAGTAATTTAAAATTTAAAAAAATTTAGTGTATAGCAACTGCAAAAAAAATTACTAATTCAACAGTTGTTGATTTATCATCAACTGATTATAAAATAAATGCACCTGTTGATAAAACTAATGATTATTTTTCAAAAAATTTTAATTTTGATTTAATGACTTCCCTATTATCTGCTACAACTACTGATCCATTAGATGCTGGTCTAATCTGTGATTTTGATGTTACAGGATCAATATTAACTAGTGATAATACTTTAAAAATTTATATGTATATGGCAAATAAAGGAACTGGAGCAAAATTTTTATATTGCAACTCTACTGCTATACCTGATCCTAATCAATGTCAAATTACAACAAATTATCCTTCAACAAATGAAATCCCTGGGCTAACTGTAACAGAAGGTGGTTTTGATTTAAATATAATTCAAATTAGAAAAGGTTCACTTGCAAACTCTGTTTCTATCAAAATCAACAATGGAACAGAAGTAATAAAAAGCTTTTTATCAGAAAGATTCAAAATATTGTTTTTAAAAATTATAAAAAATTATTTTTAAAATCTAATAAAAAATTTATTATGATTTTAAATAAAATTTACTAGGTTACTGATATAACTACATCAAACGAAAAGGTATTTATTCGTATTTTACCATCTACAACTGAGACTTTTCCTGGACCATTTGTAGCAACGATCTGTAAATAATTAAGGATAAAAATTATAATATGATTTTGATATAATAATTTAATAATTTATCTATTAGTGAGAAGCAATTCCAATTCAAACGTAAATACAGTAAATGGTTCTTCAAGTTCTTGTAATAATAATAGTGATAAATGTATTGAGGGTTCTTATTGTACTGGAAATTCTGACAGTTGTTCAGGAGTTTGTAATCCAACTTGTTTAAAATGTACCGGTTCTAGTAATACTCAATGTTCTATTTGCTCACCTTTATCTACAAGAGCATATTTGGGACCTAGCGGAAATAGCTGTGGAGGATGTAAAAATTTTGAATTACATTTTCTTTTTTTGAAAGTTTAATAAAATATCTTTTCTTCTATATATATTATGGATTCTAAAAGTTTTATTATATAAATATTTATTAAAAAATTTATTTTAAGTGGATGCATTGCCTTTGAATAAATTGAGTGGAGATCTTTCAATAAATTTAAAAACGAATACCTATTCAACCGCAGGTACAATATCATTCTGGGCTTTTATAGAGGATTCAACTCAATTTAGTGATAAATTATTTACTTTCGTTTTTACCAAGAGATTAATGGTTGCAATAGGAAAAAAAACTGGAATTACAGCTTTTTGTGCATCTAATATTGCATATTATCAAAATATTCAAACCTTAACTTCTTCCTCAGATAAATCATTAGGAGGAATAACTTCTTTAAATGAAATGAATAGTCAAGCAACAGATACAGAAAAAAATATTAAAGAAAAAGGTTTTTCAGCAGACGATAATGATAAAACTTGGTTTCATGTAAGATGTTCTTTTTCAATAGAATCAAAGAAGCAATATGTTTCTTTGCACTCTAAAGATACTAGTTCTGATTTGATTTCTACCCCAGATACTATAAAGTTGCATAATTATGTAAAGACAAAAGTGGTAGATGTATCATTTAGATTCTTTGATACTCCAAGTATTATTATCAAACCAAATTCAATAAACACTATGATTCTCATCAAGAATTTAGCGATATTTGCTGATTATATTCCTAATGATGTCAGATATGAATATTTGTAAAAATTTAAAAATTTTTTTATTCTAATATTTTAAAATAAAGCAATCTTTCTAAATCATCTTCATATCCTTTTCCCTCTCTTATATTCTATGCCAATTTAAGCTCTATCTCAATGTCAAATTCTACAAATGGCTCATTCGGTTACATTTCATGCGAATCTGGAGCAACATCTTGTACAAGTGATACTAAGGGTTTCAACTTTTCAAATTCAAACATTTGGATTCCGAAAGGATATATGAAACTTAATTTATTAGCGCCAAATTCATTTTTTACTACATCTAGTCTCCTTTCAACATCCAATTTAAATTGCGGATCTAATATTAAAACTTGTTATAAAAATAATAAAGCCATAAGCTGCAATAATGGCTTTTTTGTAAAAGCTGATCAGACATGTGATGCTACATGTGATAGCAATACAAATCCTACATATATTAGTGGATTAACTGGTTCAGAAAATTCTGGTTTTTGTAGTTCAGCCTGTAACACTTCTAACACTTGTTTAATGGATTTTACAAATTATAATACAAATTTTACTTGTAAACCAACCTTCAATAAATTGTATTTATATTGTTATAGTGATAATGATAAATTAAAAGGAGCAATTCATTACAGTCAATATTTCAATTCTCCGAATTTCAGTTATAGTGTTTCTCCAACTCTTTCAAAATATTACTTTGAGATTTGGTTTTATCCTGATAAAAGATTTATTCCGAATTCTACTGATTATAATTTATTAGTTTTACTAACTTCAGGAATAAGAATAAAGAAAGCTACTTTAACTTCTGAGAATGATTATAGGCTTTATGATTCAAATGGAAATTCTTTAGGAAATGCTTTTACTTTAAATTTCCTTAATTGGTATAGATTAGCATTTTCTGTAACTCAAAATGGATCAAATTATGATTATAGTTTTTTCTATAATAAATATTCTTCGAGTTATTTAAATCAATCTTCAACTTCAAATCTCTCTTTGAGTAGTATATCATTTTGTACTACATGCTCTCCAAATACAGATAAGTGGTTTTCCGGTTTTTACAGATGGTTAAGGATTTGGAAAGGTGATTTTCTCAACATTAATACTTTAAGAGAAATGGATAAATTGTAAAAATTAAAAATTAAAATTTTTTTAAAAAAGAAAAAAAAATTTTCTATTAAAAATATTTTTATAATAAAGGTTCATATATACTGATATCTTCAAGCTTCAAAGATTCAATTCAAATATTGCATTTTTCCCTATGTATTTTTCTTATTTATCAGATAACTCAATCAAAGATTATAACTACATAAACAACTCGATAAATATTAGTATCACTCCTTATACAGGTGATTTAAATCAATATTTTAATTTCTCTGGAAATTTTGATCAAACATCGGCAGGACAATATATATCTTCAATCACAGATGACTTTTTTGGAAATATAAGTGTAACTCAATCTGCATGTTCAAATAACTGTTCTAATTGTAATTCTCTAGAATGTCTAGCCTGTTCTACAGGATATTATTTGGAAGATGGAATTTGTAAAAATACTACAGGATCCGCTTATTATTTCTTATCTCCTGCGTATGATTCATCTTCTAACGCACCTGTCGATCTCCCACTTTCATCTCAATCTGCTATAACAACTAAAGTGACTGTTAGCTTTTTTATTAAGTTTTACGCCAATTCAAGTAATTTAAGTACTATTGATATTTTCAGATACTCATCAAAATTAATCTTAAAAATGGTTTATACTTCATCTGATGCTAAATTACAATTATATTCTGATTCAGGAATGATCGCTGATGCTGGTAGCTTCATATCTAGATTTGGTTTATGGACTCATATCTCACTCGCTTATTACTATGATTCGGCTAAAATTGCATATTTCCCTGCTATGCTTAATTTCCAAGTAAATTTTTCAGGAATTGCTACAGATTATCAATATTATAAAGGAGATTTAGGTATTAGTCCTTTGAATTTGGTAATTCCAAAAGAACCTATCGCTTTATATGCAAATATTTGGGTGTGGAATTTATATTATACAGGAAGTTGGGCTTTTATGAGTTATGCTTCTAATCCTGCTCCTCTTATTAAATTCATTGATACTCAAAATTCTGCTACTTGTTTAACAATAGCTGGTTACAAAATTAATTGCTATATGGATTATAATTCTCTATTAATTTCAACAAATTATTGTGCAAATCCTTCATTTTATAATGGAACTTCATGTCTGACTGCACAAACAAGCTGTCCATATGGTTTTTACAATTCTAGTTCAACAAGTTGTAGTTGTGATAACAAAGTAAAGGATATGTGGATAAATCAAAGTGATACTAAGCATTATTGTACAAGTAATTACTCAATTTATTTTTAGAAATAATTTTTTATTTTAAAATTTATTTATTTATAATTTTTAATTTTAAAATTTATTTATTTATAATTTTTAATATTAAATAGAACTTGACTATGTAAATTGGTTAAAATTTGTACCGATTACATTATCAAATTTGACTCCTGCAACAACTGAATATACATTAGAATTCTGGATTTATATTAATCTTTATGTTCCTAGTCAATTCGATAAATTCGTTATTGAATGGGAAAAACATCTTAAATTAGTCCTCTCTTATAATTCTGGATATATATCAACTTGCTATCCAATTTTCTATGCAGCAAATCCTAATTTAAGTGCATCTAATTCAGTAAATGTAAATTTTACAGCCAATGGAACTCCCTGGGGATATATCCGTTGTTCAGTAGATTTAGCAAAACAATTATATTTTAGCTTTAATGAACCTCTTGTAACTACTGAAAAAAATTTACTTGGAGGACTCTCTAATATTGCAACAGGAAATACCACTTTAGTTTTTAAAGGAGGATCTGATGATACAAAATTAACTAATCAAGGTGTTATTTTCATAAGGCATCTTCGACTTTGGAAATGCTATTTATGCCAAGATGCTGATACTTATAGACTTGATATTACAAATCAAACTGCAATAAAATATATTGATTTACTTTATTTATTTGAATCTCCCTATATAGACCCAGATAAAATCACAGATATTAAAGCAGTTCAAGATTATAGTTTAACTGCAAATACAAATTGGATTGGGTACAATGTCTTAGATATGTCTACTTATAAAAGGCTCACAACTACTTTATCAAATAATGGAAATGCGTATTTATGTAATGAATTTAAAGATGTTTGCTCTGGATTATTAAAACTTAATCAGGTTCAAAATATTTCATTTACAGGAATTCAACCTCCAATGAATAATAGATTTACTATCGAACTATGGGCTCTAAATACTAATATCAGTAATTTAAACTCAGGCATTCATTTTATTTGGAAAAATGTTGGATCAGTAACCTTAATAAAAGATTCTAAAACCATAACCACCATGAATAGTTATTGTTGGCCACAAGATCATAAATTAAATTTACAGAATTCTATTACTTCAGATTCTATTAATAGTTTAACTTCCACTACCTTGAATTATGATATATTACAAACTTCAAATCCAAATAATTCTTGGGTCTGGATTAGATGTGCAGTAAATTTTACAAATAGACAATTTTACTTGAGTGATAATGCTGTAAAGGACATCAAAGCAGATTTAGTTTATGGAACTGTAAATAATGATTTGCCTTTAAGATATTTATGGCAAAATAATGAAACCTCTACTTTTATAATTGCTGGAGGCTCATTAAATGGTTCGACTGATATTATAGCTAGATCCATATATTTGTTTAACGAATATATCCCAAAAGAATATCTATTTAAATATAAGTAATTTTAAAAAAAAATAATAAAAATAAATTTTAAATAATAAATCAACATTAAATTTTTAGTGATATATCAAGAGTAAATTCATCCAAAATGCCATATTTTGCAATGTCGGTTAACTTTGGAATGTATTATAAACAATTAAACAAAATGGGTCATTTCATTGGATCAACTTGGAGTTATAAAAATATGTTACCTTATAATGGAACAACTTTGAATTATACCCCAAATAGTGCTCTAGCTGTTACAACACAATGTAATGTTGTTATAACTTTCAAATACAATTCTTCTACTCAATTATGTGAATTAATTTCTTCTTGCAATCTTGCAACATTGAATGCTAAATATTGTAAAGAAGAAGCGACAGCTGTTGTTTGTGAAGATAATTATCATTATGGTAATGTTTTTTCATTTAATCTTTAAATATAAACTTTTTTATAATTAATTGTTTAAAAATTTAGATCCAAAATTATTAAAATGTAATTCTGCTTGCTCTTTTAATTATTACAGAGGGCCTGGAAGTTCTACTGTTTCCTCAATTTGTAATACGCAATGTGATAAAAATTCATTAAAATGCTCAAGTTTATCTAGTACGGAAATTGTATCATTGAATACCTATTTTACTTGTTTACCTGGATATGTTAGAGTCGGATATAATTGTATAGAACAAAGCAAAGCATTAAAAAGTAATTTTTATAAAATTATTTTATATAAGTTTTATATTATTGATAAAATTTTAAATTATTATAAATTAGGCTATGTTTATTTCAATGGATGTTTAAATTATCCTAATATGATGATGCTATTTCCAAGTGGTAATGGAAGTATTTTTGAAAGAGGTTATACCATTGAATTTTGGATAAAAATTGATAGACAAAATGAATTCTGTAAACCAACACCTCCTAATTTAAAATATTATTTTATTGGTGATCCGCATGTTATTTATAATGATCCTCAAGATACTTCAATTAGTGATAGAATCAATAATTCAAATTTAGGCTATAATCTTTATTATCAACTATTAACAATGCCTCAAGTTAAAGTTAGATTGACTAATATTTCTCAATTTAATTGGAATCATGTTGCGATTCATGTTGATTTAGTTAATAGAAATTTAAGAGTTTATACAAACTTTAATTTCTTTAATCCTGAAGTAAAATTGGATAATATTGTACCAAATATAGATTTGAATTTTTATAGAATAATATTTTGCTCTACTAGCAATTGCATCAAAAATCAAACTAATTATTTAACAAATATAGCTTGGGGAGCAGCTTTCTATAAATTTATTCGGGTTAATGATGGAATAAATTATAATCCTTGGGATGGATTAGAATATCTTTCTTCAACGTAAAAAAAATTTAATAAATAATATTTAAATTTAACATAAATTAGATTTTATTCAACTTTTTAAAAAATTACTAATTGAAAAAATATTAATGTTTAGTTTTGTTGATAATTTGAATACGCAATTTTTTGATTATCCATTCAATCTTGATAAAACAATTGATAATAATTTTGTAAATTTAAGAGGTTCTTTAGTAAATTTCGATTTTTACTCTTTTTATACTTCTGGAACTCTATTCAACAAAGATAAAGATTATAATTTTAATTATGGATCTACATTTGACTACTCAGAGTCAAATCCCAGTCAATACATTAGCTCACAAGACTATTCTCTAAATACCTATTCAGCAGGTGGTTGTCAAGCAAATTGTAAAAAATGTATTGACAATACTAATAATAAATGCGTTGAATGTAATGATAATGCAAAATTATTTGGTGCTTCATGCAAAAGATTTAGTGGTTACTATTTGAAAATGCCTCTTCTCAATTATAATAATAAATTTCTATCTCTTAATTTAAATGATATAGTTAGAAACTATTATTTCGAACAAGAAAACGAATTTTCTTTAACAATCTGGATTAAATATCATGGGCAACTTCTATCAAATAAAGATGAATGTGTAACTTTATTCAGATTTACTACTGATGGAAAAAGATATATTTGTTATCATTCGCAAAAATTATCTTTATATTTTTATGAAGGTTCAACTATATTATATGAAGATAAATCATTTACTTATAATATTGGTCAATGGACCCTTCTTGCTGTAAGCTCATTTATAAATAAATCTAGGACAATTTCTGATTTATCAAATTACTTTGGTTACTTGTATCGATTTTATGTTAATAATCAAGAAATTGTGAAAAAAAACAAAATAGATATTCCTGCTCCTGGTTGGACTTTTAATGCTTTAGAAATTGGTTATGGATTTTCTGCAATAATAGCAGAAGTCAATATCTACAAAAATTTCATCGTCAATCCATGGGGTTACGTAACAGGACCGAGAAAAAATTTAAGCAAAATATATTATATATCATTAGATGGAAAGAGCTTAAGTTACGATTGTGTTCCTGATCCAAATATTAAAATAGAAAATTATCAAGATATAAAACAAGAAAAAATAGCTTATTCAAAAATTTTAGGAATTCAATGTAAAGGAGATTATTCACCTTATTTAAATGGAAGCTCTTGTTCTTCAGTAACTTTCTTTGACACAACACAGTTTGGAAAATCAGATACTCCATGCACAAATTGTAATAATATTTGTGTAGGAAATTGTGCCAATAGTTCAACTTTAGGCTGTACTTGTGATTTCGTTTCAGGTGATCATGCCCTTAGAATTGATCCTTCTTCTCAAAAGCTTTATTGTGAATATCTTCCATACACTGATTTCGCAAAATTAGAAAAAATGACAATTTCTGAAATTCAAATGGCAAAGGAAAAAGAATATACTATCGAATTCTGGTTTTATCTTTATACTTATACAAATTCTCTATATACCTTTGACGGTCATGAAATAATTTGGGATTATCATAATAAAATTAGAATTTTCAATCAAGATGGAAATTTATTTGCTGGTTGCACTCCAATATTTGATAATGGAAATGCAGATGCTTTTACTAATACAGAACGAAGTGAATCCATTCCAAATGGATTATTTAATTGGGTTTATATTACCTGCTCAGTCAATGTGAATCAATCTACTTTCTATGGAATACGGTTGTCAAATTTTGGAATTGAAACGAACAAAAGTCTATATCCTGATTTTTCTACTCGAAATACAACTAGTTTAATAATCCAACCTGCTAAAGTTTCAAGATCAAATTATGGATTTTTATTTATAAAAGATATTAAGCTTTGGTCATTATATAACATAAAGAGATTTGAAACTGTTTGTTAGTAAATTTATATATTAAAATATTTAATTTAAATTTAAATTAGTCCACCAACAGGAGTTTTGTATTATCCAGAATTATTACATTATTTCAGAAATGAACGATATACTAATGGTATTTATGATGACATCACACAAATTAGAGGTTCTGGAACAATTAGAACTGATTTCATTGGTTATAACCTTCTAACTTTAAGAAAAAGGGAAGAAATGATTCAAAAACCATTTACTATTTGTAAATTTAAAAATAATTAAATATATTTTTTTCTTTTATTTAAATTAATCAAATCTAGGTTCTGTTATTAATGTTTATCCAATTACTGGTGTTATAAATGTAACCAAATTTACAATTCAAAGTAAAGAGAATGAATATATTTCTAGCAATTCTTACAGATTTTATTATTATCTCAAAGGAATCAGCACTAGTCCAATAGATGTTTATAGTGATTATGAAAGTAGAGATATAAATGTAATTTTCCAATATCAAAATATACCAGATGATGTTACAGAAATTACAGTTGAGATGTATATAGACGTAATACCTTTAGATGGAAATAAATATACTTTATTTAGGCCCATTAAAGTTTATAAATCTTTAGAATTAATTGGCCAATACAATTATACAACAATTTTGCAAACACTTTCAATAAATAGTGATATGACAGATGATATGATTTTAGATGCTCAAAAATCTTTAAGTAAATTAGAAACTGATTTGCCAATTAATGTTGATTCATCTTTCAATAAAACTAAAGTAGAAGTCTATAAAAATGGAACAATTGCTCTCTCTTCTGTAGGATGTAATGATTTGACATATTGCAACAATAGAGGAACTTGTTATGTTGTCAATTTCCTTCCTTTCTGTAAATGTTATTCTGGATTTAAAGGAAAATATTGCCAAATTACTGAAAATAATTACATGATTTTGGCCGATTATTCCAAAAATTTATCTCAAATATCTGATTACAATTTATACAATAACACTAATTTCAGCATTCCTAATTCCCTTACAAGTCAAATGATTCAAAAAGTTTACTTGAATCTTGATACAAATCTCAAATTTGTTGAAAATATAACTCAAATGGATTCATATTTTAAAGTTTTCAATCTATTATTGGAAAACAAAGACAAAGGGAATGTTTTAACAAAATTAAATGAAAATAAAGATAAACTAATTGATATCACAAGCAAAATGTTAGCTTTTCTACAAACTTCAATATCTAAGACTAAATATGATAATTTAAATCAAAAAATTAAACAAACCAATGCTTATCAAGATCCTAAAGGAAAATATTATGTAAAATTCCTTAACCAAACAAATTCCACTTCAATTAAAAATAATAATTCAACTAACAAAACAACGACTAATTCAACCACTTTAAGAAGAAAATTAAATAATCGCATAGATAATAAAGATAGATATTTACAATTAGAAGCATTAAAAGATATAAATAATAATACAAATGTAACTATTGAAGATGATCCATATATAATCATAGTAAATGATCCTAAAATTTTTACATTAAATCAAGATCAAATTAATCTTTATCAAGAAAAATATAATCAATTGCAAGCTATTTTAAAAAACCTATCTCAAGTAGCAATCCAAGCTAATCAATATGTTCCTATAAAAATAAATAAAGTGAATGAAATCCTAAACTTTACTTTGGATCATTTTTCGACAACAGATTTTTCCAAATTTGACTTCAGCAATTATTTCAGCGATAGAATGAAAAATAATCAAAGTTATTTTGATGCCAAAAATTGCATTCTTGAAAACATTGAATCATTTAATAAAGATGGAAAAAATATATTCTATATTGCATATACTTTTTATGACTTGCCAATTTCAAATATCTATCCTGATTTGTTTAATAAATCCATTTCTCTTTCAGATTCAATTTATTTTTATGATGTTAAAGGTAATCAAATTGATTTACAATGCAAATCTGAAATAACTCATTATTTAAGTATTTTCCCTTACCAACAAGACTTTTTCAATAAGTACAGTTTATATAATAATAAATATGATAGCTCTGATCCAATATATTCAAGTAAAAATTATATGCCTTTTTATATATTCCCAAATGGAACCATCGATCACATTAATCCTCTTAATGTACAAAAAGATATATATTATAGGCAATACGCTATAAATGTTACTATTTACAAACCAGAAACATCTTATACAAATCTAAAAATTAATATATCAAATTCCAATCAAAATGAAAATTCTTATACCTCTTATTTCAAATCCACTCTAAATAGAAATTATATAGTAGCAGGTTCAAAAACACCTGGAGAATTTGCAGCCTTTGCATATTTCACTCCATTAATAAGCTCAATGGGAAATAATTATTATTTAGATTTTAACCAAATTTTCAAATGTGGAGATAACTATAAAAATAATATGTGCTTTATTTTAATTGTTGTTTTATTTTCTATAAATTTTGCAATATTTATTGGATTTATTTTGTTAAAATCCTGCTTCAGAAGATATAAGGAAATTCATGACTGGAGTAAATATGAAGAAAGATTAATCAAGAAAGATAACTTAATATTTGGAGAAAATAGATATTCTTTCTTAGGATATTCAGATAATAATTTCTACAGTTCACAAATTTACAATAATAATGTTAACATTTCAAAAAATAAAGTAATAGGTTTGAAAAAAGAAGATAATCCTAATCCAAACGATTATAATTCTAATAATTTATTTATTCCTATAGAAAAAGATATAAGTGAAAATAAAAATGAAAATAAAGAACAAGATAGCCAAGAAAATAATAAAATTGAAGGTGAGTTTATTGAACCAGGAAGAAAAAATTCTTATTCTGATCAAGCTGATGATCGAAAAGCTGAACTAGAAGCTTCCAATTTGAGTAAAAATGACAAAATAGTTATGAAAGAAAATAAAACTAATAATAAAAGAAGATCAAAAAAAGATTTAGAAAACAATCTACAAGAATTAAAATCTTCTAAAGATAAAAATATAATAAATGATGAAAAATTCGACAAAATCTCTTTGTACAATAGCCCTGCTCAAGTAAAGAGTAGTAAACTTTACTCAATATTACACTTTATTATATTTAGAAATATCTATTCTTCTCTGTTAATTTTAAGTTCTCCATTCAATCCGAAATATAAAACCTATTCAAAATTAGTATTCTTAATATATCTTGAGATGCTTAGTGTCATTCTTTTGTTTATCTTTGGGCCATTTGATTTCATAAATACAGTATTTTAAATAATTTGATTATTTTTAAAGACTTTTTATAATTATCAATTAATAAAATTATTAATTAATTTTTTAGCCTTCTTCCCAGATTGATAAAGGATTATTAACAAGTTATGTATTTTACTCTTTATTGTTTTCGAATACAATATTTGTTTTAATGAGTTTATTATACAAAATAAACCAAAATACAACTAATCTTGCAAAAATGAGAGAATTTTCTGGTTCAGAAATGTATGTTATTTTTATTTTTTTAATTTTTTTTTAATTTTAGGAAAAATATTATGATTGCAAATATCATTAAAACCGTGATTATAAATATTCTTAATATTGGTTTCCTCGGAGCTTTATTCTACATATCCTTTGGATTTTGTGCTGTTTGGATTGTTTATGCTCCAACTGTTTTAATTTTATGGATTTTAGTATTAATAGGAGATTTTCTCGTGATGGAGATATTTTTGGAATTATTAATTTCATTCTTTTATTGTTTCAGAAAGTTACATACTTGTTTTGCCTCAATTATGAGATTTTTGATTGCTATTAAAAACTTGAGAAATTATCATTAATATAGTTTAGTTTTGTTTTATTGTTATTTCTTAACATAAATAATTATTAAATAAATTATTTTATTATTAAATTTAAGTTGTAAAATATTTTGAATTATTTTGTAGGAATAATTTACAATACCACTAAATTTTTAATTTTTAAATATGTATTTAACAGAGAAGAAAGATTAATTATTTTTTAATCATTAAAGTCCATTTATTAATTTTAAATTAGCAAAATTAAACATTGTATAAACTTAAAAACACATAAAAAAAGTCAATTTATTTTTTTAAATATCTTTTCTATAATGAACAATCAATCATGATCTAGATAAATATTTTAATTTTCAACATTTTATTTTTATAAAAATTTTTAGTTTCTTCAGTGAGGCAAGTCAATATTGAAAAACATTGAGAAACGATATTTATAAGTAATCACTAAAATCATTTAGTTATATAATGACAAAAAAATTTACTTTTAGAGTATGCAACAAAAATAGCCTAAATCAAATTTTACTTATAGAAAATAATTATTTAAAACTTTTTAATTTAAATTTTTTAATGAATGATATAAATCTGAGTAATAAAAAAACTTCTGGTAAAATTAAAAAGATTTAATATGATAGAAAAATACCTCAACTCTTCAAATTTCAAAAGATCTCAATTTAGTTCTAAATTAGTTCCAGAATTATCTGGATATGCTAATTTAATTCAAAAAAAAAAATCATTATTAAATTTATCTGCTAGTAGAGATAAAGGACAAAAGAGTTCCAGGAGTTTTTATGGGAATTCTCTAAATCAAAGTCCATCGAATAATAATTTTTCTCAAAAAAATGAAGAAGAAACAAACTCTAGAAATTCTTCTATAAATAATACATCTAAATCGATCGGGAAATCTTCGAAGCAAACAAAATATGAAAATGGAAAAAAAAGACAATTAGAAAATAAAGAATTCTCTTTAAATGAAAACGAAAGTATTGATAATTTAAAAAGAAACAAAATTCCAAAAAATAATTTTGCAAACATTTCGAATTATAACATAAATGATAAATACATTCAAAGTAATTATTTTTAATAATAAAGTTATATAATATTTTGTTAGGAAAAATTTTGAAACTAAATAGAATTATTTTCGAAATATGATTTTACTAATTATTTATAAAAATTTTTCTGATTAATTTTGTTTTTGATTATTAATACTTATTAATTATATTTTTATATCATTAACTAATTAAAAATTACACGCTTTTTTTAAGTATTAATAAATTAAATTTATTAAATTATTTTACAATTTTTTATTTTTTAGATAGAAAAAATAATGTTGCTAACCAAAGAGAATCTAATAGTAAAACAATTAGTGATTCTTCTCCCCAGTTTTTAATTAATAATAATAAGAACTATCGCAATCCAAATTACACCCTATATGATGATTCACAAGACAATAGTGATAATTTATCCAAATTTATTGTAGATCAGAATAAAATAAATGAAATATCTCTAAATCAACAGATGGAGTCGGAATCTAATTATTATATTAATAATCCCCAATTTTTAGAAATAAACAATAATGTACTAAAAGAAACGCAATATTATGAATTAAATAATCAAACTGATTACCAAATACAAAAAGAATTTAATAAAGGCGATGATCTTAAAAATCTTGAAGACAATCATAATAATCAAAATTATAATATAAATGAGAGGAATAATGAAAATTTTCAAAATTATGAAGAAAATCAAAATCCTGATCAAAAAAATATATATGATTATAATGATTATCAGAATTCTAATCAAGAAATGGCTCAAAGAAATGAAAATTTAACTTATAATAAAAATTTTCATATTGACAGAAATAAAGGAAATAATTTTCAAAATTTCTCCGAAAAAAATGAGAAATTTGATAAAAATCATTATAAAGAAATTGAACAAAAAGAAGAAGATATATCTAAATTTCATTTAAATCATAAAATTTTGAATTATAATTATGAAAGTGATAATAATAAATTTGATAATTTGGATAAAAAAAATATAAACAGTGATCAAATTAAAAGTATTTATACAGCAAACAGCTCAAATAATGATAATGTCATTAATATTTACAATATTAATTCTAATAAATTATCTTCGAAACTTTTGAGCAATGTAGACGAAGATAAAAGTGACAACTTGAAAAAATATAATTTACAAATGATAGAAAAAAATTCTTCCAATAAAGTTTCTCATATTAATAATATAGAAGAAACACAAAATGAAAATTTATTAATACAAAATATTTCAAAAGAAAATCTCAATTCTAAAATTTCTTTATCGTTAATAGATACCTTAAAAAATCATAAAACAAAATTGAATTTAACTGAATGTTCAAAAGATGAATTGGAATTATTAGAAAAATTAGTAAAAAATAATTCTATCAAAGTTGAAAATGAGGACTATTTTCAGAGCAGCAAAAATGAATTGATCATGAAATTTGAGCAAAATAATACACAAAATAAAGAAAATAATGATTTCGGAATGAATTTACTTCGTTCACGTCCTACTAAAAAAGAAAATTTTTTAAATGACAACGAAAAGATTATTTATTTTGAAATTGAGAATTTTAAATCTATTTTAAATTTTCAAATACAAGAAAAAAAAGAAAAAGAATTTGAATTAAATAATTCAAAAGATTTAATTAAGTCTTTAAATAATCAAATTAATGTGAAAGATGAAATAATAAAAAATAATTCGGAAATAAATAATAAATATAATGAATTGTTAAAAGAATTTTATATATTACAAGAAGAAACTAATAGAATTTATAATGAAAATGCTTACTTAAAAAATTCAGTTTTAGAAATGAGTGGTTTAAATGAAATAATTTTAAAAAATTATCATAATAAATTAATTGATTTTGGAGATTTATCAAATAGATTATTATCGATAACTTTGAATGAAGATGGTGATAAAAATTGAGTTTTAATTCATTATTATTCGATTATTTGAACATGATTGAATATTTATTTTTTGTGTTAAATTTTTATTATTAGTATAATTTATATAAATAATTATCAATTTAAAATCTTTTTAGTTATTAAAAATTATTTGAAATTTCGTATTTCAGAATATGCTTTAATAATTATTTAATTTTTATAAACTAATTTAAAATTTTTCATTTTAATTTTTAAAATCTAATAATATATGATTATCAAGAATATTAACTTTCAGAATCTCCACCTTCTTAGATTATTAAAATTCACAAATATATTGAATCAAAAATCATATGAGGAATTATATATGATTTTATCACTAAATATTTTGAGAATTTACTTTACTAAGAATATTAGATTATTCTTTTAAGAATATATCTTTTAATAAAATTATTCTTTCAAGCAACATTGAATTATGTCATTCAAATTTTTATCACTTATTTTAAATCCCACAATAGTTGAAATATCGCCGATATTTTTACTATTTGCAAATATACATCTTTTCTTATCACCAGTTATTTTAAAAATATAAAATTCTCCATTACCTCCAGATTTGGGTTCAAAAGTACTTTCAACATCATATCCTTGTTTATTCAATTGTTTTATCAGCATCGATTTAACCGATTCTGCTTTAGAAGCATATCCTCAGCTTGCACATATTTGAATTAATAGTTTAATTGTAGTTCCATTTGAATTATCTGATTTTGATACTATTTCTTCTTTGGATGGAGAGCTTCCCATTTTAATTAAAAGTAATAAAATTTTAAATTAAATATTATTTTAATTGTTATTTTATAATATTGATGATAAATGTTTTAAGTTTAATTCTTAAATTATACTCTCAAAAAAAACTAAAAAAATTTTATTTACAAAATGTTTATTATAATTTCACTCCAGTATTTTAGTTTAAATTATTTGATT
>Ga0194116_10004120_pt1 | contig 16942 bp, 14 predicted proteins | sample TA2MahsurfametaG_4_FD_148617 | JGI IMG/M metagenome (GOLD analysis project Ga0194116, IMG submission 148617) | Freshwater microbial communities from Lake Tanganyika, Tanzania - TA2015008 Mahale S9 surface | ecosystem: Environmental > Aquatic > Freshwater > Lake | place: Tanzania: Lake...
AAACTCGACCTCGTGCCGCGCGCCCTCGCCGACCTCGGTGTGCGCGAGGTATTCCACAAGATTTCGCAGCGCCCCGGAAAACCCATGTGGTTCGGCATCGGCCCGACTGGCACGGCGGTCTTCGCCCTGCCCGGCAATCCGGTCTCGACGCTCGTGTGTCTCGCGAGATACGTCGTGCCCGGTCTTTATGCGGCCATGGGCGAGACCCCGCGCCCACAAGAAAAAATCGCCATCGCGGCCCCCATCGAGGTGAAAGTCGCGCTGACGAGCTTCATGCCGGTACGCTTGCAGAACGACGAGTGGGGTCGCAACTGGGCGCATCCCTGCCCGACCAACGGCTCGGGAGATTTCGCCGCACTGACCGGCACCGATGGTTTCGTTGAGCTGCCGCCCGGCCCCAACACCTATGCGAAAGGTTTCGTGACCCGGCTTTATCGCTGGTAAGTAGATCAAAGAAATCATGCGCGAACTGCAATCCCCTCGCGATCGTCTTGGCCGTCCGCTGCGCGATCTGCGCATCTCGGTGATGGATCGCTGCAACTTTCGCTGCCCGTACTGCATGCCGCAGCACACCTTCCACGAGGGCTATCGGTTTTTGAAGTCGACCGAGCGGCTCTCCTTCGACGAGATCATCCGCCTTGCCCGCCTCGCCGCCACGCTCGGCGTGCGCAAGTTGCGCATCACGGGTGGCGAGCCGCTGTTGCGGCCCAATCTCACCGATCTTGTGGGCGACCTCTCGACCCTGCCGGGCATCGAAGATGTCGCGCTCACCACCAATGGCATGTTGCTCGCCAAGTACGCCACCGAACTGAAGGCGGCGGGACTCACGCGCATTACCGTGAGTCTCGACAGTCTCGACCCCGAAGTCTTTGCAAAAATGAGCGGCGGTTTCGGTGGTGTGGACGAAGTGCTCACGGGAATCGAGGCGGCACGGCTCGCCGGGCTCGCGCCCATCAAAGTCAATGCCGTGATCCAGCGCGGCGTCAACGATCACACCGCGCTGCAACTCGTCGAGCGTTTTCGCGGTACAGGTGTGATCGTGCGCTTCATCGAATATATGGATGTCGGTAATCGCAATGAGTGGAAGGCTGATCGGGTCGTGCCGTCGCGCGAGCTCGCGGCCGCCATCGCGGCGCGCTGGCCCATGACACCGCGCGAACGCAACTATCACGGCGAAGTCGCCGAACGCTACGCGTTCGATGATGGCGAGGGCGAGATCGGTTTCATTTCTTCGGTGTCGCAACCTTTCTGCAGCGACTGCTCGCGGGCGCGCCTGTCTTCCGACGGTACGCTCTACACCTGCCTGTTCGCCACGCTCGGCACGGATCTGCGAGCGCCGCTGCGCGCCGGCGCCAGCGATGACGAATTGCTCGATCTGCTGCGCGGCATTTGGCGGCGCCGTGATGATCGCTACAGCGAACGCCGCGGCGCGCTCGCCGAGGCGGGTCGCAAGGTCGAAATGTTCCATATCGGCGGTTGAGCCTGACGATGAACCAGCGCAAATCGAAGGCCGGACTCACCCACCTCGATGCCGCACGGCGACCGACCATGGTCGATGTCGGCGCCAAAGAAATCACGTCCCGTGAAGCCACCGCCCTGGCGTGCATGCGTCTGCCCGCCGCCGTGGCCCGCGCGCTCGCCGCCACCGGTCATCGCACGCGCAAGGGCCCCGTGTTCGACACTGCGGTGATCGCGGCCGTACAGGCGGTCAAGCGCACGCACGAACTCATTCCATTCTGTCACCCGCTGCCGATCGATCATTGCGACATCGACATCGACTCGACGCGTAGCGGTCGAATCACCATCCGTTGCACGGTGCGCACCACGCACAAGACGGGCGTCGAAATGGAGGCACTCGCCGGTGCCACCGTCGCCGCGCTGACCGTCTACGACATGTGCAAGGCGCTCTCCCACGACATCGTCATCGAGAGCGTTCGGCTGCTCGCCAAGCGGGGTGGCAAGCGCGACTTCAAGCGCGACTCAACGCGATGATGGATTCGGCGCCACCGCTACTCGGTCTCTTGCTTGCCGGCGGGCGCAGCACGCGCATGCGTCGTGACAAAGCCGCGCTGCAGTACCGCGGTCGCACCCAACTTGAAGCGGCCTATGATTTGTTGGCCAAGGTGACCGACCAAGCCTATGTCTCGGTACGCGCCGATCAGACCGCAGACCCGCTGCGCAGCCGCTATCCGCAGATCGTCGATCAAGCGGATCAGGTCGGCCCCCTTGCCGGGATCCTGGCGGCGCAGCAGCGGCATCCCAAGGCGGCGTGGCTGGTACTCGCCTGCGACCTGCCTTTTCTGGACGAAGCGACCTTGCAACATCTCGATCGCCATCGGGATCGCTCTGCTCTGGCAACGGCGTACCGCTCGAGTCACGATGGCCTACCCGAGCCGCTGTGTGCCGTGTACGAGCCCGCCTCGGCGATGCCGCTCGCACGCTATGCGGCCTCGGGGCGGAACTGCCCGCGGAAATTTCTGATCGAACAATCGGCGAAGCTGCTCGAACCGCTGCATGCCGCCGCTCTCGACAACGTCAATTCGACCACCGACTATTGGCAGACCATGCAAACGCTGTCCGCCACCAACGCCTCATCGCTCACCTTGCGGGTGCAGTACTTCGCACTGCTGCGCGAACAAGCGGGTCGCAGCGAAGAATCGCTTGCGACCGCGGCGCGCACGCCGGCCGAGCTCTACGCTGAGCTGCAGCGGAAATACGGTTTCAGCTTGCCGCTCGAAATGCTGAAGGTTGCGGTCAATGCCGAGTTCGGCGATTGGAATCAGCCTTTGCAGAGCGGCGACTCGATCGTGTTCATTCCGCCCGTCGCCGGCGGTTGAGGGATAGCCATATGGCCCGCTCGCTCGGCGATCACGCCCGCTTTAGTTTCAGCGCCCGAGCGGTCGATGTGCCTGCATTGCAGCGCGAACTCGCCGATCCCCGCTGCGGCGGCTATGCCGCTTTCGAAGGCTGGGTGCGCAATCACAACGAAGGTCAGGAAGTCACACATCTCGAATACGAGGCCTTCGCCGAACTCGCCGTGCGCGAGGGCGAGCGCATCATCGCCGAGGCTTGCGCGAAGTACGGGGTCGAGAACGCGCGTTGCGTGCATCGCATCGGCGATCTGGCACTCGGGGAACTTGCGGTCTGGGTCGGCGTCAGCGCGCGTCATCGCGATGAGGCCTTCAAAGCCTGTCGCTACATCATCGACGAGGTCAAGCACCGCGTTCCCATCTGGAAAAAAGAGCACTACGTCAGTGGCGACTCGGGCTGGGTGAACTGCGAGCGTTGCGCCACCGCGCCGCAGCACTCACACGATCACGCACACGATCACGCACACGATCACGCACACGATCAGGCGCACGATCAGGCGCACGATCACGCGCACAAGCCTGCGCGCGCGCAGCACTCGGCGCTCGCGCCCGATTACTCACGGCAAATGAATCTGCGCGAAGTCGGTGCGGCAGGCCAAGCCAAACTGCGCGCGGCGCGCATTGCCGTGGTGGGCGCCGGCGGACTCGGTGTTCCGGTGCTGCAATTTTTGGCTGGGGCCGGCGTAGGCCAACTCATCATCATCGACGGCGATCGGCTGGAGCCCTCGAATCTGCATCGTCAGACCTGGTACGCGCTCGCCGATTGCGGACAAGCCAAAGCCGAACTGGCAGCCGCTCGGGTGCGCGCACTCAATCCCGAAGTGGCGGTCGAAGTGCATGCACAGCGACTCGATTCGCTGAACGCCGCCAAACTGCTCGAAAACGCTGAGCTGATCATCGATTGCAGCGACAACTTCGGGACCAAATTTTTGCTCAATGACCTCGCCCATGCGCTCGGTCGACCCGCAATCTTTGCCAGCGTTCATCAGTACGAGGGTCAGCTGCAGGTGGTCGATCCGCGCCGCGCTAGCGCCTGTCTGCGTTGCCTGTGGCCCGAAGCCACACGCGACGGCGTGGTGGCCAACTGCGCCGAGGCCGGCGTGCTCGGACCGGTACCGGGCGTGCTCGGCAGTCTGCAGGCGCTCGAGGCGCTGAAGTTGCTGCTTGATCTACCGGGTCGGCTCGGCGACGAAGTTCTCACGGTTGATCTTCTCGGCCTCGGTACCGCGCGCCTCCGCGCGCGTCGGCGCAGCGATTGCGCGGGCCGCTGCACGCTCGCGGCGAGCGCACTGCAAAAAGCCACGCAGCAGCTGCAGACCGAGATGGCAGACGGTTCGCCGGAATTGCAGTTCGATGACCTGCAACTTGCAGTCGATGCGGGCTACGCACTGATCGATATCCGCGATGCCAAAGAAATCGCGGCAACGCCGCTGCCTCTGCCTGCTCTCGCCATCCCGATGAACGAGCTGCTTGAGGGGCGGAACCTGCCCGTGGAAGGCCGCTATCTGCTCGTTTGTGCGCGGGGTGCGCGCAGTCTCGGCACCACGCGAGCCCTGCGCGAGCGGGGCTTGGGCGCAGTGTTTTCTTTGCAGGGTGGTGCGCTTGGGCTCCTGGAGCGCCGCGCGGGCAACTAGCCCGCACCAAAGATAACGCTCAGGGTCTGATCTGCCCCGAGCCGTGCACCACATATTTGTAGCTCGTCAGCTGCTCAAGACCCACCGGGCCGCGCGCGTGAAAGCGATCGGTCGAAATACCGATCTCGGCGCCCATGCCGAACTCACCGCCATCGGCAAATTGCGTCGAGGCATTGTGCAGCACGATCGCGCTATCCACGCCCTCGAGAAACTCGCGGGCTGTAGCCTCGTTGCCCGTGATGATCGATTCGGTATGCGCTGAGCCGTGACGCGCGATATGCGCCATCGCCTCGCGCACGCCGTCGACCACTCGCACCGCGATGATCGCCTCGAGAAACTCGGTATCCCAATCGGCCTCGATCGCCGCCTTCACGCGAGCATCGACCTGCTGCACGCTCGCATCGCCGCGCACTTCGCAACCCGCATCAAGCAGCGCCGTCACGAGCGCCGGCAAATACGCCGGCGGCGCCGCACGGTCGACGAGCAAAGTCTCCGCCGCACCGCAAACCCCGGTTCGTCGCAGCTTGGCGTTGAGCGTGATCGCCAGCGCCATCGCGAGGTCGGCGTCGCGATCGACATAGAGATGACAGTTGCCATCGAGGTGACCGATCACGGGCACCCGCGCCTCGCGCTGCACGCGCGCCACCAGACCCTTGCCGCCGCGCGGCACGATGACATTGATCGCGCCATCGAGGCCGCCGAGCATCATGCCGACAGCATCACGATCGGCGACCGGCACGCATTGCACGCAAGCTTCGGGCAGACCCGCGGCGCGCAAACCTTCGACCAAACACGCGTGGATCGCCGCGCTCGAATGCAAACTCTCCGAGCCACCGCGAAGAATGACTGCGTTGCCCGACTTCAAACACAGGGCACCCGCATCAGCCGTCACGTTCGGACGACTTTCATAGATGATGCCGATGACCCCGAGCGGCACCGCCACCCGCGCAAAGCGCAGACCGTTGGGTCGCGTCCACTCGGCAAGACTGCGACCCACTGGATCGGGCAGCGCCGCAATATCCTCGAGCCCGCGAGCGATCGCCTCGATGCGCGCCCCATCGAGGCGCAGTCGATCGAGCATCGCCGCCGACAGATCGCGCGCTTCGGCAGCCTGCATATCGCGGGCATTGGCTTCGAGCAGCGTTGGCAGCGACCGTCGCAGCGCCGCGGCGGCAGCCATCAAGGCGCGATCTTTCTGCTCACGGCTGGCCCGCGCGAGCACGGGTTGTGCTGCGCGAGCGGCCTCGCCCAGTTGCTGCATCAGGCCCTCAAGCGCAGCCTGAGTCACTGCATCACCAGATCATCGCGATGGATCAGCTCATCGCGACCGGCAAAACCGAGCACGGCGGCGATCTCGCCACTGCGACGACCGAGGATGCGCGCCGCTTCCGAATCGGAGTAGGCAACGATGCCGCGCGCCAGTTCGCGCCCTTGGGCATTCACCACACTCACCGTATCGCCGCGCTCGAAGCGACCCCGCAGCGCGGTAACCCCCGCAGGCAGCAGACTCTTGCCGGCGCGCAGCGCACGCTCCGCACCGGCATCGACCACGAGCTCGCCGGCCGGACGCAGCGTGCCCGCGATCCACTGCTTGCGCGCTGCGACGGGTGAAGATTTGGGTTTGAACCAGGTGCAACGCGCGCCCTGTTCGATGCGTCGCACCGGGTGCCGTGGCGAACCCGGAGCGATGCAAAAATGCGCGCCCGCCGCGATCGCAATCTTTGCAGCGATGATTTTGGTCGTCATGCCTCCGCGACCGACATCAGACGCAGACTCACCACCCATGGCCTCGATCTCTGGCGTGATCTCGCGAACTAGCGGAATGAACTCGGCATCGGGGTGACGGTTCGGATCGGCCGTGTACAGGCCATCGATATCGGAGAGCAGCAAGACGCAATCTGCACTCACCATCTGCGCCACCCGCGCCGCCAAGCGATCGTTGTCGCCGTAGCGAATTTCGGCCGTCGCTACCGTATCGTTTTCATTGATGACCGGGATCGCGCCGCGCTCGAGCAACGCATTGAGCGTGGCGCGGGCGTTGAGATAGCGCACTCGCTGCTCGCTATCCTCAAGCGTCAGCAACACTTGCGCGACCTGCAGGTCCCACTGCTCGAGCAGTTCTTTGTAGGCATGCGCGAGACGGATCTGACCGACCGCCGCTGCGGCCTGACTCTCCTCGAGACGCAACGGGCCCTTCGCCAAGCCCAGATGGCGCCGACCCAGCGCGATGGCACCCGAGGACACCAGCACCACCTCCTTGCCCTGTGAACGCAGCCTCACCACGTCTTCGATGAGGGACTCGAGCCAAGCGCGGTTCAGTCGGCCCGTTGCACCATCGACCAGCAAAGCGGAGCCGACCTTGACCACGACGCGGCGGGCACGGCTGAGCGGAGAGGCGGACGGATTGGATTGTGCGCGGGCGGGCATGCAGAAGAATCCTGAACGCGTGGCACTATAGTTGAGAATCGCAGTAAAATCCCGCACCGGAGCCCATATTCTCCGTGTTGAGGTGAAGCCGTGAGCAGAGATTACGAACCCGTCAAGGGCCAGTGGTACGAAAACGTCGAGGACGATGAAACATTTCGCGTGCTCTCGGTGGATGAAGATGCCGAACTCGTCGAGATCGAATATCTCGACGGCGAGATCGAAGAACTCGATCTCGAAGAGTGGCACGAGTTCGACCTCGAACTCATCGCAGAACCCGAAGGCTGGTCCGACGAAGACGACGATGAGGACGAGGACGACGACTGGGACGAAGAAGACGACGAAGACGAAGATGACGATTGGGACGAGGACGAAGACGAGGACCTCGAACACGATGACGACGATGGCCGCGAACGCTAGCCGTCATCGCGGGCATCGCGCGTGAGTGCGGGCCCCGACAGCTGGTACCACGAAAAGGAATCGGCGTGGCTGTACGCCCGTGTCGCCGCGCGTGAAAGCGATCCGGCGAAGAGTCGGATGTTCTGTCTACTCGGCGAAGCCGCCGCCGACCAGGCCCTCAAATGGCAGGCGATCGAACCGCATCGCGACTACCACTTTCAGCCTTCGGTCCGCGCTCGCATCGTTGCCTCGCTCGTTGATCGCATCGGGCCGCGTGCGGCACGGCACGTGCTCGCGGCCATGAAGCTGCGTGGCGTGTCGGTGTACTCGGGCAGCACGGCTGCAGGCCACGCGATGCCCACCTCCATCTCGCAGGTGGGTCAGCGTCATCGCGGCGTTTCCGGCGGCAATTTGCGCGCCACCGTATTCGGCATCAACGACGGACTCGTCTCGAACGCGGCGCTCGTCATGGGTGTGGCGGGCGCCGGTAGCTCGCCGGGTACTGTGCTGCTCACCGGTGTTGCGGGCTTGCTCGCGGGCGCGCTCTCGATGGCGGCCGGTGAATACGTCTCGGTGCGCTCGCAGCGCGACATGTACGAATATCAAATCGCCCTCGAAAAAGAAGAACTCGACGAATACCCCGAAGAAGAAGCCGAAGAACTCGCGCTCATCTACGCGGCGCGCGGTATGGATATCGACCAGGCCCGCGAAATGACCCGCGCCCTCGTCACCCGACCCGAGCAGGCACTCGAGGTTTTGGCACGCGAAGAACTCGGGCTCAACCCGGATGATCTCGGCTCGCCCATCGGCGCTGCAGTCTCCTCATTCCTCGCCTTCTCGATCGGCGCGGTGTTGCCGCTGCTGCCGTTTTTGATCGGGCCGCTGCTCGGCATCGCCGCCTCGGGCGCCCTCTTTTGGACGATCGGCATCACGGTCGTGGCGCTTGCGGGCGTCGGCCTGGCCATCAGCCTCTTCACCGGGCGCGATGCCTGGCGGGGTGCGCTGCGCATGGTGCTGATCGGCGGCGGCGCCGGCCTCATTGCCTGGTTCGTCGGCAGCCTGCTCGGGGTCGCCGCAGTCTGAGCACAAGGGCGGCGATCAACCGCGCTGCGGGCTACGCCGGGAGCCACTCTCGGCCTGTCGCCAGCCCGTGTTAGTTTTCCGCAAGAACCTTCCGGAGGATGCGGATGAATCTCTCGGTATTGTTATGGGGCATCCCGCAAGCCATGCGGGCCATGTCAAAGCTCTATCCGGCCTACGCCGCGCGGTTGCGCGAACGTAATCTCGTCGCCCAGTTCCGCCTGCGTGACGTGCCGGAGGGCCGCTGGATCGAGCTGCGCGACGGCAAGATCAAAAGTCGTGCGGGGCTGCATGCCGCGCCCACTCTCACCATCCACTTCAAAAATCGCGAGATTGCCGAGGGCTTTCTCACCCCGCCCTTCGACATGCTCGAGCGCATCGACGCGGCAAAGAATTTCAAGATCGGCTTCGATGGCCCGGACGATCTCGCCGTCTGGTTCATGCAGACGCTCACGCGTCTCGAGACCGTCACCTGGAAAGCCGGTACCGATATGGGCGGTGGCGTCACGCGCTACACCAACGGCACCAATAGCGGACCGATCTTCGTCTATGTGAAGGACGGCAAGATCATCCGCACCACGCCGATCGATTTCGATGACAACGATGCGGCCTCTTGGTCGATCAAGGCACGCGGCCAAACCTTCAAGCCCAGCCGCCGCACCACGGTGGCGACTCACGGCCTCTGCCTGAAGTCGATGGTCTATTCCAAAAACCGCATCCTGCATCCGATGAAGCGCGTCGACTTCGATCCGGAAGGCGAGCGCAACATCCAGAATCGCGGCAAGTCGAAATTCGTGCGCATCAGCTGGGACGAAGCACTCGATATCGTCAGCAAAGAAATCAAGCGCGCCAAGGCCGTCGGCCCGGGCGCGGTTTGCGTCGCCAACGGTTCACATCACCAGTGGGGAAATCTCGGGCACTACATGAGTGCCTTCAATCGCTTCTGGAACCTCATCGGTGTGACCAAGCTCGTGCATACGCCAGACAGCTGGGAAGGCTGGTTCTGGGGCGCGATGCACCACTGGGGTAACAGCCTGCGCCTCGGCTGCCCCGAGTTTTACGGCACGGTCGAAGACTGCCTCAAAGAAGCCGAGATGATCGTCTTTTGGTCCAGCGACCCGGATGCCACCTACGGCTTCGAGGGCACCGAGCGCCGCGAGTGGGCCAAGAAACTCGGCATCAAGATGGTGCACATCGACCCCTATCTCAATCACACCGCCGCGCACTTGGGCGGCAAGTGGATTTCGCCCAAGCCCGGTACCGATCCCGCCATGGCGCAGGCGATCTGCCACGTCTGGATCACCGAAGGTCTCTACGACAAAAAATTCATCGAAGGCCGCACTACGGGCTTCGATGAGTGGAAGGCTTATATCCTGGGCGAAAGCGACGGCATCGCCAAAACACCCGAGTGGCAGGAAGGCGAAACCGGGGTGCCGGCACGCGATGTGCGTGCACTGGCCCGCGAGTGGGGCTCAAAGAAAACCTATCTCGGTGCCGGCGGTTGGGGCGTGGGCTTGGGCGGCGCCGGCCGCAGCCCGATGGGCGCGCAATGGGCGCGCATGATGACCATCCTCGGTGCCATGCAGGGCTACGGCCGACCGGGCTCCAACTTCGGCAATCTGCAGTTCGGCGCACCGCTCGATTTCAATTTCTATTTCCCGGGATACGGCGAAGGCAGCTTCTCGGGTGAACTCACCACGAGCGCGAACTCTGCCAACAACTACCAGCGCATGCCGCATATCGTGACCATGAGCTCGGTGCGACAGGCCATCCCGCGCATGTGGTTCCCCGAAGCGATCACCCAAGGCAAGGCCATGGGTTATCTCACCGATGTGTCCTCGATCCAGGGTCAGTTCTTTCCCTTTGGCTACCCCTCGCCCGGCCACGTGCGCGTGCAGATGCTCTACAAGTACGGCAGCTCTTCGCTCGGGACGCAGGTGGGATCCAATCGCTGGATCCAGGCCTATCAGCACGACAGTCTGAAATTCGTCGTCAATCAATCGGTGTGGTGGGAAGGCGAAACGCCGTTCGCCGATATCGTGCTGCCCGCTTGCACGGTGTTCGAGCGTTGGGACATTGGCGAGTGGTACAACGTCGGCGCGGGCTACGTGCATCACATGTACTCGATGAACAACCATCGCGTGATCGCCCTGCAACACAAGGCGATCGAACCGCTCGGCGAATCGAAGTCCGATTACGACATCTTTCTCGCGATCGCCGAGAAACTCGATCTCGGTGCGGTGTATTCGGAAGGCGGTACCTCCGAGTACGACTGGTGCAAACGCGTGTTCGATTCCTCCGATCTCGCCAAGCGCACGAGCTGGCGCGAGTTCCTCAAAAAAGGCTACTACGTCGTCGCCCCCGATCCCGAGTCGGCCCGTGCACCGACAGCGAATCGCTGGTTCTACGAGGGTCGCAAGAAAGACACGCCCGAACCCTATCCGCTGCCCTCCGAATACGTGGCCGGACTCGGCAAGGGTTTGCAGACCCCGTCGGGCAAATTCGAATTCGTCGCGAGCACGCTCAAACGCATTGACGATCCGGACCGACCACCGCTCAATCAGTACATGCCCGTCTATGAAGACGGCAAGCGCGAACTGCAGCTCGCCGAGTTTCCGCTGCAGTTGTTGTCGCCGCACTCGCGTTATCCCTTTCACCTGATGGGCGATGACGAAGGCTGCAGCGTGCGCGACATCCGTGAGCATCGCGTATTCAAAGACGGCCACTATTATTTGGTCGCCCGCATCAATCGCGAAGACGCCGCGGCGCGCGGCATTCGTGACGATGAGCTCATTCGTCTTTGGAATAATCGCGGCTCGGTCGTCTGCGCCGCGCAGCTCACCGATCGACTGCGCCCGGGCGTGGTCTCTGCCTCGACCGCGTCTGCCGAGTACCGCCCGGCGGGCGAGCCCGGCAAATCCACCGACCTCGGCGGTTGCATCAACATGCTGAACCCGAGCAAAGCCATAGCACGCAAGACCCACGGCATAAGGCCGAACACCACGCTCATCCAGATCGAGAGGTGGAGCGGCGTCGACACCTGGCAACCGCGCGCGGAGATCGCCTGATGTCAAAGAAATGGAATCTCATCGTCGATGTCGAGCGCTGCGACAACTGCCGCAGTTGCTTCATCGCCGTGAAGGACGAATACGCGGGCAATGATTTCCCGGGCTATAGCGCACCCCAACCCGCGCTCGGCCACAACTGGCTCGAGATCAAGCGCCACGAGCGCGGCAGTTACCCGCTGGTCGATGCGCGTTTTCAGCCGGTGATGTGCAACCACTGCGACGACGCGCCCTGCATGAAAGCCGCGCGCGACGGCGCCGTCAAAAAACGCGATGACGGCATCGTGATCATCGATCCCATCAAGGCCAAGGGGCAAAAGCAAATCGTCGAGGCCTGCCCCTATGGCGCGGTGTCCTGGAACGAAGAATTGCAGCTGCCGCAGCATTGGACCTTTGATGCCCATTTGCTCGATGCGGGCTGGACCAAGACGCGCGCCGAACAGGCCTGCCCCACCGATGCCTACCGCACCGTCAAACTCGAGGACGCCGAAATGCAGCGACTCGCGGCGAACGAAGAGCTGGAAGTCGAACGCGCCGAACTCGGCACCCAGCCACGGGTGTATTACAAAAATCGCCACCTCATGACGCATTGCTTCGTGGGTGGCACGGTGGTGCAAAGGGTAGGCGGCGTCGAGGAATGCGCCCCGGGCGCAACGGTGGTGCTCAGTCAGGCGGGGCGCGAGATCGGCCGCGCCACCACCGACACCTTCGGCGAATTCAAGATCGACCGACTGCCCCCGGGCAGCGGCCGCTACGACCTCGAGGTGAGCGGAACGGCCGGGCGGGCGAGCACAAGTTTCGAGCTCGGCAGTGCGAGCCCCTACCTCGGGGTATTGACCCTCGCCTAAGCCTCTGAAATTTCAAGGGCTGCCCTTGAAATCGTCCGCGGGGACCAAAGCTCTGGCGTAAGGCCGCGGGCTTGGCTAAATTGTCGCAGCCGGCGAAACTTCGCCACTCGGACTGAGTCCAACTTATGATTACTTCTTTCAGGAGCCTGCCTACCCCATGAAACGCATTGCGCTGTTCCTCATCACCAACCTTGCAGTCGTCCTTGTGCTGTCGGTCGTCATGCGCATTCTCGGCATCGACCAGTACATCGCGGCACAAAACGGCAGCTACTACGGCCTGCTGGTGTTCGCAGCGGTGTTCGGCTTCGGTGGTGCGCTGATCTCGCTCGCCATGTCGAAGTGGAGCGCCAAGCGCATGATGGGCGTGCGCGTCATCGAGCAGCCGCGCGACAACATCGAACGCTGGCTGGTCGACACCGTCCGCAAACAGGCTGGCGAAGCCGGCATCGGCATGCCCGAGGTCGGCATCTTCGACAGCCCCGAGCCGAATGCTTTCGCCACTGGCGCCAACAAGAACAAGGCCCTGGTTGCGGTCAGCACGGGTCTGCTGCAGCGCATGCGCAAAGAAGAGGTCGAGGCCGTCCTCGGTCACGAAGTGGGCCACGTGGCCAACGGCGACATGGTCACGCTCACGCTCATTCAGGGCGTGGTCAACACCTTCGTCATCTTCCTCGCCCGCGTCATCGGCAACTTCATCGACAAGGCCGTGTTCAAGAACGAAAACGGCGGCGGCATCGGTTATTTCGTGATCGTGATGGTCTGCGAGTTGCTGCTCGGCATCTTGGCCAGCGTCATCGTGATGTGGTTCTCGCGCAAGCGTGAGTTCCGTGCCGATGCGGCGGGTGCCCTGCTTACCACCCCGCAGGCCATGATCGGTGCCCTCGAGGCCCTGAAGCGTGCGCAGCAGCCGGAAGGCCTGCCGCAGCAGATGGCCGCCTTCGGCATCAACTCGGGCACGCCGACCGGCATCAAGCGCTTCTTCATGAGCCACCCGCCGCTCGATGAGCGCATCGACGCCCTCAAGCGTCAGCACGGGCTGATCTGATCCCCGAGCGGGCTGGCGTCGCCCCAACACACCGCGCCGCGGACCCCGAGGTCCGCGGCGCGTTTACTTTGGGGTCAAGGTTTGGCATCGTAAACTGTCAAGAGTTTTGGACACATGACTGAGCAAGCCCTTCCCTTCTGGCGCCGCTGGCTGCACGCCTTCATCAACTGGTTCGACACCGGTCCGCTGACTGCCCCGGCCGACGGCGCCCCGTTAGCGGAGATTCCGGATCGGGTGGAGTGGGCGCGCATCCTGCCCTTCATAGCCGTTCATGCCACCTGCTTGGGCGTCATCTGGGTGGGCTGGAGTCCGATCGCCGTCACCGTTGCCGTCATCGCCTATCTCGTGCGCATGTTTGCGATCACGGGTTTTTACCATCGCTATTTCTCGCATCGCTCGTTCAAAACTTCGCGGGCGGGACAGTTCATCTTTGGTCTGCTCGGTGCTTCGGCCGTGCAGCGCGGACCGCTGTGGTGGGCGGCTCATCATCGACATCACCATGCGCACTCCGACAAACCCGAAGACGCCCACTCGCCGGTGCAACATGGCTTCCTGCGTTCGCACATGGGCTGGTTCCTGACTGCGCGCGGCTTCCGTCCCGACCTGCGTCGCGTGCGCGACCTGCTGCAGTTTCCCGAACTGCGTTGGCTCGATCGTTTCGACATCCTGATCCCGGTGGCGCTCGCCGTCGGCATGTTCGGGCTGGGTGCGCTGCTCGAGCGCGTGGCGCCCGACCTCGGCACCAGCGGCGGACAGATGCTGGTCTGGGGCTTTTTCATCTCCACCGTGGCCTGTTACCACGGCACCTACACCATCAATTCGCTCTCGCATGTCTTCGGTCGTCAGCGCTATCGCACCGGCGATGCGAGTCGCAATAACTGGCTGCTGGCCCTGATCACGCTTGGCGAAGGCTGGCACAACAACCACCACCACTTCCCGAGTTCCACCCGCCAAGGTTTCTATTGGTGGGAAGTCGACATCACCTACTACCTGCTCAAAGTCATGTCGTGGCTCGGCATCATCTGGGATCTCAAACCGGTGCCGGTCGCGATCCGCGACCACTCGCCGCGGCGCATCGCCTGAACGATCGCCGGCGAGCGCAACGGTCTCCATTCCTGACGTGAGTCGCATCGCCATCATCGGAACCGGAATTGCCGGCCTCACGGCGGCTTGTCACTTGCGTGATCGTCACGAACTGGTGCTGTTCGAAGCCAATGATTATGTCGGCGGCCACACGGCTACCAAAGATGTCGAATATGCGGGTCGACGGTACGCGATCGATACCGGGTTCATCGTCTTCAATGATTGGACCTATCCGAACTTCATCGCGCTGCTCGAAGCGCTGGGCGTACCCTGGCAGTTCTCGAACATGAGCTTCTCGCTGCGCTGCGAGCGCAGCGGTCTCGAGTACAACGGCACCTCGGTCAATTCCTTGTTCGCCCAGCGTCGCAATCTGCTCAACCCGCGCTTCCTGCGCATGATTGCGGACATCCTGCGCTTCAATGGTCGGGCAAAAGAACTGCTCGCACCGCCAACGACCGCTGGTCATCCCGACCCGCAGGGTGCGCTCACGCTCGGTGAGTATCTCGCAAGAGGCGGCTATTCACGCGCCTTCATCGAGCAATACATCATCCCCATGGGGCGGGCGATCTGGTCGGCCACCGGTCGCGGCATGCTCGAGTTTCCGGCGCGCTTCTTTGTCGATTTCTTTGATCGGCACGGCTTTTTGAATGTGGATGATCGTCCGACCTGGCGCACGGTCAGGGGCGGCTCGCGCGAATATGCCCGCCGACTGACCGCCAATTTTGGCGACTGCATCCGCCTCTCGACGCCGGTGCAGCGGGTACGTCGCAGCGAAGAGGGCGTGTGGATCGGCAGCCGCGCGGGCGATGAGCGCTTCGATCAGGTGTTCTTTGCCTGCCACAGCGATCAGGCGCTCGCGATGCTCGAAGATCCGAGCGAGATCGAGCAGCAAATTCTCGGTGCGTTTCCCTATCAGGAAAATGGCGCCGTGTTGCACACCGATCAGACGATGCTGCCGCGCGCCCCGTTGGCTCGCGCCGCGTGGAACTACCACCTGCTCAACCCCGACAGCGGGCGTGTCGCGCTCACCTACGACATGAACGTGCTGCAAGCGATCGACGCCGACGTGACCTTCATGGTCACGCTCAATCGCGCGGCCGCGATCGACCCCGCGAAGGTGCTGGGTCGCTACACCTACCATCACCCCGTGTACACACCCGCGGCGGTCACCGCGCAGGGACGTCGCCGCGAGATCAGCGGTGTGCGTCGTACCCATTATTGCGGCGCCTATTGGCGCTATGGCTTTCACGAGGATGGGGTCGTGAGCGGACTCTGGGCGCTCGAAGATTTCGCGCGCGCAACCGGCACAGCGCCGCCCCCTGCCCCACTGCTCGAACCCGTGCGTCGCAGCTTGCACGAGAGGCAGCGATGAACGCGAGCTGTCTCTATCGCGGGCATATCCGCCACCGGCGCTTCGGGCCGCGCCGCAACGAATTTCGCTACCGCATCTTCCTGACGTATCTCGATTTGGCCGAGCTGCCGGCGCTGTTCCGCAATCGTTGGTTCTGGTCGATACGCAAACCGGCGCTTGCCTGGTTTCGTCGCGCCGATTTCTTGGGTGATCCGCGCACGTCCCTCGATACTGCCGTGCGCGATCGAGTCGAAGACAGCACCGGCAAGCGCCCGACCGGACCGATCCGCCTGCTGACCCACTTGCGGCAGTTCGGTTACAACTTCAATCCCGTGAGCTTCTACTACATCTTTGATGCCAACGATGAGCGGCTCGAAACCGTCGTGGCCGAGATCACCAATACACCTTGGGATGAGCGGCACGCTTATGTGCTCGAGGTCGACAAGGCCGAGCGGGTGGGAGCGCAAGTCATGCGTTGGCAGTTCGAGAAGGCCTTTCACGTCTCGCCCTTCCTGCCCATGGACATGCGCTACGACTGGCGCTTTTCCGAACCCGGCGACACACTCCACGTCCACATGGAAAACTGGAAAGATGGCCTCGCGCAGTTTGACGCGACGCTCACCCTGCACCGCGAACCTCTGACCGCTCGCTCGCTGGGACGCGCGCTGCTGGCGTTTCCGTTGATCACGTTCAAAGTATCTGCTCTCATTTACTGGCAGGCGCTGGTGCTGTTGCTCAAGCGCACGCCGTTTTTCACTCACCCCGATAAGCTTGCGAGTTGACGAGGGTGTCATGAGCGAACGCAGCGAGAAACCATCGATCATTCCCACCGCGGCCATGGACGCCTGGCGCGACGCCGGAGCCTTGCGCGGAGCCGGCGCCGGTCGACCCTCGCCCCTCGCCGCGCTCGGCCGAAAACTGCTGCTCGGTCAGTTCGCAACGCTGCAACATGGCGAATTGCAGATCATCGAGTGGGACGGGCAGCGTCACCGTTTCGGCAAGCGCACACCGCGCCTCGATCTCGCGGTCACGCTGCAGATCGATCATCCGCAGCTTTATGCGGACGCAGCCTTCGGCGGCACGGTTGGCGCAGGCGAGGCCTACATCCGCGGCCTGTGGCGCTGCGACGATCTGACCGGCCTC
>Ga0194116_10004121_pt1 | contig 16941 bp, 13 predicted proteins | sample TA2MahsurfametaG_4_FD_148617 | JGI IMG/M metagenome (GOLD analysis project Ga0194116, IMG submission 148617) | Freshwater microbial communities from Lake Tanganyika, Tanzania - TA2015008 Mahale S9 surface | ecosystem: Environmental > Aquatic > Freshwater > Lake | place: Tanzania: Lake...
TAACAAAAAATGCCTTAATAATTAAAAAAAAGGCTTAAAACTCAAGACTGGGGTAAGGGTTTTTATTTATTATATAGGTAGGGTGTTGATAAAGTTATACCCTTTTTATAAATTAATAATTTAAAAATATAATTAAAATCTAATACCTTTAAAAAAAGTGTACGATTGTACACCATGAAAATGATTATATTATACTTATACCAAGCAATATGGTTGGGGGTAGAGGTTTTATACCCCTAACCATTCCCCATATTTAATGAAATTTGTAAACCAGCGAAAATAGATACTATGTTAATTGCATAATATAAGACGTAACCCATTATACTATATAGTTTATAACTAGTAAATATAGAGTAAAACAAAGGCAAAACCACTCTATATTAACATACTTTATAAAGCTTTTTTAACATGAAAAATTATATCAATGTAAAAGTGTTACACTGTTACACTAGAGAAAAAAAAAGTGTAACACAAAAGTGTAACAGTCCTAACCTCTTATATAATAAGCTATTCAATGGGTAGTAAAAATGACTGTTACACCGTTACACCAAAAAAAGTATAAACCTGAAAATTTTGTATATGTGGTGGTAAAGTGCACAACTATGCAAAATAGACCTAAAAAAACATTAAAAACAAAGATGGGTGTAGATTTTATCTTACCCTAGTTAAAACAAAGCTATGAAATGGGGTATGTAGAGAAGTACACTTAATATATGATTTATAAAGTTTACTATTAAACTTAAAAAAAAGTGTAACAGTGTAACACTAAAGAATATAAGGGTTAGAAGGATGTTTTAGATAAAAACATAAACAACTACAATCCTTTCTTCTGTTGGTTATTCTTTCTCTGTATGCCAAATGAAAACTAGTGTTTGTAATGTTTTGTTCAGTTGTTGGTTTAAAGATGTTAGATGACGACAAATGATGTAAGTTAGAATACCTATAGGGAATATCACGGAATAAGTGAATTATTAAAAATAATGTCCTCCTAGACAGGGGTGATAAGATTTGTTCCTATCCCTTTTATTTCAATGGCTACAGGCTATGCAACACTTGGACAAAAAAGGGCCATTAAAAAGCAGAAATAGCCAGCTAGTTTACTAATACAAGTAGGTTTTGCTCGCCTATAAAAAAAAGAAATTTAGGAGGTTTCTAGCCACTATAAAAAAGGACGAGTTCAATAGGGATATAGAAAGGAAATAATCTAGCTTAAAGTTAGCTATCGTATTTATTGCATTGTGAGGTTTTCCTACTCTATAAAAAACAGTGATACTAGAAGAATAGATAAAACTACAATTAAATTTAGAGTGATGGAGTTAATTGGTACATACAAAAGTTGCATTAAGAGTTATAAAGTTGTATAATACGACTTATGTTATTTTTAATAGAGTAGGAAACATGGGACAAAGTATAAAAATTTCAGATTACATAATAGATGAGGCGAAGATAGTAGCAAAAGCATTAAACCGATCAGTATCTGGGCAAGTAGAATATTGGGCAAAATTAGGTAAACTGTCGGAAGAAAACCCAGACTTAAGTTATGACTTCATAATGGATATTCTTTTAGCTAAAGAAGAGCTAAAACATAACAAACTAGAAGAATTTGTTTTATGAAAATACTACAAACACTGATATTCAAAAGAAAATATAAAAAATTACAACCCTTAGAGAAACAGATAGTTAAGGAAGCTATAACCAAGATATCAGAACGGCTAGATATCGGAGTTATGAAAAAAGGTGATTTAGTTGGTGTACGTGTTTATAAATTCAAAGCTAACAATCAAGAAATTCTTTTAGCTTATTCCGTCTCTGGTACACAAGAACTAATATTATTGGCTCTTGGAAGTCATGAAAACTTTTATCGAGATTTAAAGAGGTAACTATGAGTATTTGTCAGGTAGAAAACTTCTGCAACTCTTTGCAAAAATATAACACTAAAGAGGCTGTTTTAAAAAGAACGGCTAAGGAAGTAGAATATTTGAACAGTAAGTGCGGTTCTATAGGTAGCTTAAAACGATATTTCTCTATCTATCGTAATTATCTCAAAGAAAACATAAAACAAGATAGGTTGGTTTCTGGTGTTCCATTACTTAATTTACTACTTCAGTCTCTAAGACTTAGTAATGAACAACAGGCAACGTTTATGCAAGCCCAGCGTCAAGAGATTAGCACTTCTCAAGGTAACTTACGTAAAATATATAATGTTGATAAATATATAGCTGTTGCTGTTGGTTTGCTAGGTGCTGTTTCTGTCTATGATAGAATACTAGGTCTGGCCGCGCTAACTGGTCGTAGAGTGGCTGAAATTGCTTGTAGTGCTAAATTACAGCCTATCAAGGATAATAACTTAAAAGCTATCTTTGAAGGGCAATTAAAGACTAAGGGGCGAACAGACGTGCTACCTTATGAAATACCTTTGCTTCATAATTACAATGCTATAGCTAAATCGCTTATAAGCATCCAAGAAAGTAAGCCTCAATTTTGGGGTAACCCTGCTTTATTCAACGCAACGGCCGCTAGCAAATTAAGCGCATTAGTTAAAAAACGTTTTGCTGGTATATTTGAGGGAGAACAAAAAACAAAAGACCTTAGAGCTATTTATGCCCTGCTGGCTTTCAATAATTTTCAAGAACAAGAACAAAGCGAATTTATAACCATATCGGTAAATAAGTTTTTTGCGAACATTCTAGGTCATAGTGTAGATGATGTTGTAACTTGTGGTTCTTATATTGATTTTTGCACCCCGAACAAGAAAGAGGTGTAAATAAAGTTGACAAGGGGATTAACTTTATTTATAGTGGTATTTACGTAAAATCATTAAAAATGGTAAATATCATGAGCAAAAAAAAGAAGACAAATAAAAAAGCCAATGCCTTATCAATTAGCGGAATTGAAGAAGTTGTAAAAAGCGAATTTATTCACCTTGCAATAATTAATAACATAACTCAAGCTCAGTTCTTAGCTACCTTGTTAAACAATTATAAAAATTTCTATGCTCCGTTAAATAAAGAGGAACAAGAAATTATGCAACAAGCTTTAAAACTAGCTCCAAAATCACTTGAAAAAAAAATAAAAAGAGGGGCTTTGCGTTATGCGACAGATATAATAAACCTTCAAAAGGTAGACAAAAGTACTATTGATATTAGTATTAGAAACTCACCGAAGTCAGCGGATTTAAGGGCTGATCATTTAATAGAAGAGATATTTAAACATAATGATACAACTACTAATTGGTACGATAAAATATTTATCAACAAAAATTCTGTATTAGATTATTCAGAAAAACAAAAAGAACTAAAACCTAACACGATCTCTATCGGTAAAGCCGTGTTAGATAGGTGTTTAGAACGTCTTTTTTTAGTAATAAAAGATCATCATAAAAAACATGGCCTAGATATTCATCATAATACTAAAGCGTATTACGAACGCTTAAAATTAAAGAATTTAAAAAATCAAGAAGCAAAACAGAGGTAAAAAATGGCACGAAAAAAGAAACATGACCAATCTATCAAAGAATGGGCAATATTACGCCTTAAAAAAGGTTATATATCTAAACAAATAGCAACAGATATACAAAAATTATACGGAGTGTATGTTGCTATGAATACAGTCTATCGTTGGCGTAAGGCCTATATACAAGATACAGGCAAGCATATTCCTCTTAAACGTAAAGAAAAACAAAAAAAGAAAATTAAAAAATGAAAAGCATCGAAGAAAAAACAGCAGAACTACTGAAAACCCTTGATATCACTAAACTAAAAGAAGAGTCCAAATATACCAATATACTACTGCAACAGTTATTACAAAAACTAATGCTTACTTATGTCGTTGATATAACAAATCAAGTCTCTCAAAAACAAAATGACTTAATTAGCACTTACCCAACAGAACTAATAAGCTCATTAAAAATAATTGCTGATTTGTATCTGAAAATGAAAGATGAAAATAAAACTTTAGAAGTAAAAGAAGAAAAAAATAGCTTTACTAGTAGAAATTGGGTTTTTTAAACCTCTGTACTAGATGTATTCAAATAGGCAGTTATCCTTTGTTGGATAATCGCTTTTCTTTTTGATTGTTCACTTAAAAAACCTTTTTCTTTGTTGGTTTCTTCTTCATTCATTAATTGATCAAAATTTGATATTTGCATAAGGTACGATTTAAATTCAAAAAATCTTAAAATAACTAATTTAACTTGTGTAGTAAAAGCATTTTTGTGTAACTTTATAAAACACCTATTACCATTTAATAAATGAAATTAAATGGACAAAATAGTTGATCGTTGAATTAACGTGTCTAACTAAAACATCGATTAATAATCGTTATCAATCGGCAAAAACTATAAGAAATTAAAATAAGAGTTTACCTGTAAACAAACAGATAAATGCAGGGGAATTAATAATATCTACTCGTTTTTGATTATGGTTTTAGAGGTTTCTTTACATTATAAAAAAGACAAAGTTCATATTTCCAACCTATCAATACAAACTCGATTCATCGATTTACCCGTTTTAAACGTGTTTTTAGCTTGTTCTATAGTTTGGTATATATCTTTGTAGGTTCTTAGCCCTATTTACTCTTCTAAACACCATTTTAAAGGGATATTTATTTTGAGATAAAGTAGTAGGGTTTTTCCCAGTAAATATAAAAAATTTAAAAGAGCTGTATTCCAAGTAAATAACAGCTATACAGCTGGTTTTTAATGGCTTTCCTATTTCGGAAAAACCTATCACATATTCAAGTCAAATTAAATTCGGCAGTAACTCCAAAGAATAGCATTATAGAGCAAGATATTAAAACTATTAAGTCAAGCATAAAACATGACAACAAAAAGCTATAGTAACTCATATAATAGAGCTGTTTTTGTATCTCGTTTTAATCTTTTATAAAAACCAGTTATACTACCACTTTTAGAACGAATTTTAATACTATCCTTTCCTACTTCTATAATTTTATCCGTTGGTTTAAGCAGTAATAACAAACCCATATTATTAAAACTATTACATGGATTATTAAGACTACATCCGTATATATCATGCAATGACCAATCATGACTTACAATCGCTTTTAATAATGCAAAGTTATCGGCGTAAAGAATATTGCAGGCTTTGTTTATTTCTAACCAAAAACTCATGGTAATGTTTTTTGGTTTTTGAGTATTGCGAAGCTTAACAACCACCTCAGCCCATTCAAAAGGTAAGTCCATATCGCTTGCTAAAATACAAGCTCTTTCCTCTACTACTTCTTCAAGTTCAGGAACTTCGAACTTAACCTCCTGAACTTTCTTGTTGCAAAAATTCAAGATCACTGCTTTACGTTTTGGTCTTTCAGATACTAACTTCCAGTCAGTATTAGCAGACTCTTGCCAATACTGATTAAAGCCTCTTGAGAAATAAGACATTATTAGTCCTCGCCATAAAGCACAGAAGCTGGAATAACTATAAACCTTTGTGAAGCTTCTTTGGTTGGGCGTCTTATACAACCGTACCCCTTCATCCCCTCTTTTAAAAGATAACCATCTTTAACCAACAGAGGGAAGAAAGCTTTTTTATCTCTACCTTTTATAACCTCTCTATCAAATACTGACGGATACATCCAGTATTCAGATACGACCCAAATTAGCTTTCCTTCTTCATCTTGAACTTGCTCCATTTTCCAATAACCAGCTTTGTCTTTCGGTAAATTTTCTCTTTCTTCTTCTGTTGGGTGAGCATTTTGGAATCTTGAATATTGTTTCTCTATACATAGTGTTTTAATATCAGCTTTCATCATCTTAAGTTCATGAGGATTATCACCTCCAAACCTTTCTAACCAGTTTACGAACATAGCATCCACGCATTTCTCTATTTCCTCAATAGAATGAGGAATAATGCCAAGTTCAACCGCTATTACTCCAGTAGCAAAAATAGTTGAAAATCGTTTAGCCATTCTTGCGACCTCTACACCCTCACTACCTCTTAGTTTACGTTCTAACCATTTACTTTTTGCTTCTTTTAACATTCCTATATAGTTTTCGATATTAGGAACTACGGCTTTTAGAAAGCTATCAATCACTACTCCGCAATTTTCTTTAGCATGAGTTTTTAAATATTCCGCTTGCTCTCTTCCTGTAACAAAATTGGTGTTAGTGTCGGGGTTTTTGTTTAGTACATCAAAAGTATTTAAGCCTTTACCTCGATCAGCATCTAGCTCAGCCATTCTCATAAATTGCCCACCTTTAGCTTGTATCCTTTTCTCTGCAAGTTTAGCTTCTAAGCCTATTTCCCCTGTACTTTGAGCCAATACTGTAAAATAGGTTACAACCTTTGCCTCTCCGTTTCTATCGGCTCTCCCTTTGGTAACTCCGTTAGCTAGCATATAGATTGTTCTGTGTAATGCATCTCCTTCGATTTCGTCAATTTCATCAAGAAATAAAACCCCATCATTAGAGTTTTTACAAATACCTTCTAGGTTGTTATCTGTAGCTCTAAAAGAGCCCAGTTCATTAAAACCCCATACGGATTTTGCAACTTCCAAAACTGTGCTTTTTCCTTTGGAAGTACCCCCTACATAATGAAAAAAACCACCCTCTTCACCTAGTAACTTTAATGCTGGAGATGTAAGAGAAACTAAAATAGCAAAAGTGTGTAAATGATTACCTCTGCACACTTGTCCTACTGTACGCTTCCACTCTTCTAAAGAGCCTTTTTTCTTTAGAACACGAGGTGTGGCACCTTTTTGTTGAAGAATATATTCAATTACCTTTTTATCTTCCTGCTGGTTGTTGTAACTATTGCGTGGTTCGTTTGCAAAAGGTAACATATAAACTGTGTTATTGCCTTGCCAACCTACCATATCAACGCCTATCGCATTAAATTCTGGTTTAAAATTATTTAAGTAAAAGTTTAGAGCATAACAATTAGCTGGTTTTACATGGGGAATCTTTAACCCCTTTTTTAGCAATATCTTGGTAGTATCTTTTTCCGAAGCGGTTTCGTCTCTAGAGAAAAAACATTCTACAGTTTTATTTTTACGAGTAACTATTTTAGCTAGAAACCCATGATCGCCGTTTACATCTTCCATACAATGAGTTGGTTTAACGTAACCAGAAAGTAGTATCCAAGTTTTTATGATTTCTCCAGTTCGCTTGTCTTCCTTTACTTGCTCCCACCAAAGCATACTAGTTTTAGAATTTAACTTATAATTTATACCCTCAATGTGTAAACACTCTTCGCCTTCTCTCGGCAAATCTCTAATAGCTTGCACGTCTCTTACTACCTCAAAGAAAGGGGCGAAGTCTTTATGCTCTTTCCACTCATTAATTAAATCAGCAGTCCAGCCGTCATTTGCGATGTCGGCTAAATCATATTTATCAGGAACTGTCTCATCTCTGCTTTGAGGTTTTCCCTCAACTATTATATAACGTCCAAGTTTTTTAGCGTCTAAACCCCTTATACTTTTAGCTTCGACTCTTTGTAATATATCATTTAAGGTTCTAGCGTATTTAGCACCTGTTGCATCATTATCTGGAGCAATAATTACGTCTCTATTCTTTAAAAAACTCCAGTTACTAGCACGTGGGGAGCTTGAACCCATACAAGAGGTGGTAATTACATAATCAGGGAATAATATTTTAGCGGCTTCTGCTGTTTTTTCACCCTCTACTATCATTATAGTAGCATCAGTTCTTGCTACTATCTCTGGCAAATTATAAAGAGGTTTTCCTTCTCCGCTCCAACTACTCTGCCATTTTTCCTTTATTCGATCATAAGAGAATTGAGCAAATGACTTAACCCTATCACCCTCAATATTCATATCGCATCTAACAACGCAACCTACTGGAACACCTTTACTGCTATAGTAACGATAAAAAGTTAACTCTCCGTCTTTAAACCTATCTTTTGTTCTGCGACCTATACAATCTTTGGTAAATTCAGGTACGGGTTTTTGAAGCGGTAATTCAGCTTCACTAGTAACAATAGTGGATTCTAATGGCTCCTGTCCCTCTATTCCTGCTAGGTTATCTTTTTCTTGTCCAGTGTTCTCGTTTAAAGCCTCTAGAGCCTCTTCCGTTTCTGCTTGTGCATATTTTATCTCTCTATCTTTCTTTACGTCCCTAGTGCCGTTTAAACTACCTTGAATAGCGTCTAGTACATCATCATCAATAATATTGGTTTCTATTAGTGCTGGAGTTTTTGGAAATTTTATTATATCGCTTTTAGATTTATTATTATCAGGTCGTGGCACACCAATATAGAAACAAGCCTCAACGTTAGATATTCCTTTGACATAAGCAGTGATGCTTATTAAATCATTACCAGCATTGCCAGTAGCGAAGTCTGACCATTTGCCAGTAATTACATTAATAGAGAAAGAACCAGCTTTTCCATCGTTTCTAGTTGGATTTAATACTACATATTCTTTGCCTTGGTATTTACCAGCAGGGAGTAATTTTTGAATGTAGTTTCTAAAACCTATTTCTTTTAAAAGTTGATGAGCTTCCGCAAAATAGTCACGTTTATATTGTTTTGGTAGCATAAAATTCTCCTTGTTTAAAATTAATTTAAAACAGAGAAAGTCTGGATTTGAGAGCTTTTAAGAGACAATTTTAACAAAAAAAGTCGTGAAACATGTTTCACAGGGGGTAGACAAAACAATATTATTTATTTATAGTAGATAGAACAAATAATAGAACCTCGTGTTTTATCTCTTGTTTGTTAAAATTGTTTGCTAGAATTAAAAGCTAAAAACTTTGCGGTAGTCAGCTATTAATTCACTAAAAAGTCCTCTGACTTTCTTTTAAAGCGTCTCTAATATAGAGGCGCTTTATTTGCATCTGATAAGATAACATAAATTTTAATAATCAACAACCTATTAACCTAACTGTTTTTAGAAATATTGAGTTATCACTAAAAACATAGCTCTAAATCGAGTTTAAACGAGTATAAGGGGTTATATTTTTATGTTTGCCTACCCTAACTACGTTTTTAGATATTTAGCGTTCCTTAGTCTTGTTTTGTGGTTTTTGATATCTAAAAAACTAATTCCTGTAACAACAAAATGTACTTGCTTCGTGTTCTTATATTTAATAAGCTAAAACTGTTAGTGATGACTAGAAACCATCATTGCAAAATCAATCTTTCAGCCTTTAGTTTATGCTAGGGGGTTGCTGTTATAAGTACCTTTGGTATGAAGTACAGTAGGTAGTTGTTTTTAAAATGACTGTTTCTAGCCCCTAGCACCAAATTAACAAGCTAAGAGGTTTTATGACTTTTCAATTTACCAAAGAAGAGATTAATCAGCTAAAGAATGTTTCTTCTATTACCGAACTTTCTAATTTAATAACTTACAAAACAGATAAAGTATTTAGTCTAGTTCAGACAAAGCTAGTTCAAGAACTCAACGAAAGATTACTTGATAATATTCTTTATATTACCAAGCTCAATGAATATTTGTACGATAACTGGAAAGAGCTAATTAAGGTTAACAAAGAACTAACGAATAAGTGGCAACATGAATTAGAGATATTTAGAACTGATTAACTGCAATCAATAAAGTTAGCTTTAAATTAAAAAATTATCTATATCAAAACATTTTGACTTGAAGGTAAAATACTCGTTAAGATAAGTATTATTTGATCGTTCTCAGTTGTAGAGAATAAATTTAACATTAAAAAAATATATCTATGAAAAATAATTTTAGTGACGAATTTAATAATAAAAATCCCAATCCTTTTGAGAAGGTAGCAAAGATGTTAGAGGAACAGCTTTTTCAAAGACCAGTTCCTCAGTCAAGAGAGACCGTTTTAAGTTATTCTAATAATGCATGGGTAAGGTGTGAACAGTTAAATGAGAAAATCAAATCTACTGATGACGATTACTTAAAATCTTCTTTAAGACGACAAAAAAATCTTATTTCTGAAGAGTGCCAAGAATATTTAAGAGTGTCTAGCAACAAAAGTAATGTTGCAAAAGACAAAGAAGATTATCAAGCCTACAGAATGAAGTTTGTAGAAATGATAGAAAACGACATGGATTTAGTAAAAAAGCATTTCGGTCATTTTGAAAAAAGAAATTCGGAAACTGGCCAGTTTGAAAATGACATGTTATTGGAAGCGAGGAGTTTTTATAAAGATATCAAGGAAACAATTCAAGAACGGTTGGTTAGCAAAAATGTTAGTGAAAATTCTATCGGTCATGCTTGGCAAGGTAATAATCATTCAAGTTATTTGAAATATTTAGATACGTGTAAAACTTATGAAACTCAAATTGAGAATTTACAACAAAAGATAATGTGGTGTGGAGTTTGGAATACTGGAAGGAATAATGGAACAGAACGTCTTATTTTTACCGATACAATACCTCTAGAGAAACAATTAAACGAACACCATACAAAAGGTATAGATTACTTAAACAAAGCAAAATATGAATTAATCACCCAGATTGTTGATAAAGGAGTAATGCATCAATCTTATACAGATTACAGAAAACTTTGCGAAGAATCTGATCAATCATTAGTAGAAAGCAAAACATTATTAGAAATTGAAAACCTTCAAAAAAGTTTTAAAGAAAATGTTGAGCAAAAAATAGATGGTTATAATCTCAATGAAGAAAGCAAAGCTTATGCTTTAGACTGTTTTTATTCTCAAAGTAAGAAGTATTTAAATAAATTAAATAATATTAAGCAATCAGTAGAACAATTAGAGAAAGGGTTACTTGACTTAGGAACATCTGAAAATACTATTCCTAATTTTGAGAAGTTTGAGTCTATTACAAACTCTTTAAGGGAAGAGAAACAAAAAATAATTGATTGGAAGAATGAAGCGGGTCATTTAACGGAAGAAGTTATTATTACTATTGTAAAACTTGTTCAAGACGAAGATGAAATTATATCAGAGATTAATAATATTTACAAAAACCTTGAAGCGAACATAAACAAAACTTTAGTTGATAAAAACATTGATGAAGAAGTAAAAGAGCAAGTTTGGCAAATGCCTTTCTACCAACTTAAGTACGAGAAAGTGTTAGGTAAATTTAAGGAGCACGAAGATTTTGTTAGATCCTGTCAGGAGAAAATACGTAACAGTGAAAATTTATCTCAGGCAACTAATATCAACAATGATTTGCAGAAGATTCATAAAGAAGCGATGGAAGAGTTGAGTTTTCATAAAAGCCAACTTATTAAGCATTTTGTTACCAAAGGACTCTTATTATCAGGTCTTCCAATAGAAGAAAGTCCAATAATGCGTGATATCAAAACCATTCCTGAAAAGTTCAAACAAGAAGTAAGTAAGAATTATGATAAAAACAATATTAGCAATAAAATCAAATCTAATGTAGACGATTTATTTTCTGATAAATGTAATCAGCATTTAGATAAAATAAAAATGGTTGAAAAATCAGTGAAGCAAGATGAAGATAAGTTGCTAATGTGCGAAAACTTTAAGGAGTTCAAAGGGATTCTTGAATCTTTAAATAAAAAACAAGAGGATATAAGTAGCTTAAAGTTTGCATCTCATAAATTAACACAGGAAATTATTAATAAAGCTATTGAGTTTTCTTATCAAATGCCACATTTACAACACGTATTAAATGAACCGCAATTAATACAACCAGTTGTTAATATGATACCGAATCAGCAAAACAACTTAATTATCGAAGAATCAGAAATGGATTCAGCTATTGAGGATAGTTTATCAATTATTACTACCCATAGCGTAATATTAAATCAATCATTATCACATATCGTTAATCCAACTATACCAAACGAAGAAAGTGTAGCGATATTAAAAATTAAAAGTCTTTTTGCTGGATTTGAAAAAAAACTAAATGACAGTTTGAACGATAATGGTGATATTATTAATGAAAAAATTAAATCTGCTATTTATAAAATATACCACCCTAAATGCAAAAAACATTTGGAAAAATTAGAGCTTATTGAAAAATCAATTAAAAAATATGAAGATCTACCAAACTCTCAAAAAACTGAAAAAATTATCAACCATTTAAAACAAAGATATAAACAGATAGATAAGTGGGAGGTTGATTCAGATGATTTAATTGAAACAATTACCATGAAAGCCCTTGAACTTTCATGTAAAACAGAACCTGAGGTAAATCAACAAAACAATTTACACGTCCAGAAATTAATGGATGAAATGGTTGAGCTAAAAAATATGGTTAAAATGAATCAAAACCATTTGGGAATACCTCCTATAAACTCAGCGCATCAGGAAGATGACAGTGGTTTTGAGCATATAGGTTTTCTGGATGATTCTAAATTTGAAAAGTCTATTTCTTCATCATTTCAAGATATAAAAGAACTTTCGGAAAATGATGTTAATAAAGAAAAGGGACTTAAGAAAAACAATAAAGAAAAAGAACTTAAGGAAATAAAATGGAAATCTGATGTCAAAGGAGAAATTAAACTTATAAAAATTGGTATTAAGACGCATTTTAAAGAAGATGAATTAAAGGAAGAACTTAAATATACAAAAAACCATTTATCAGAAATTAAAGAATATTTTAAGAATCACAATGACGATTTTGTAACCAAAGGAAATGAGAGCGATCTTATTGATATCTTGGGAGAGTACATCTCAGATTTTTCTGAATAGTAAAAAGATATATTAAATAAAAACTATTTACATAGAAGTTAATTTAATAATCTCAAGTCCAGCATCAGCAACTTTAGTTCCTGCTTGAAGAGTTGAGATGGCGCTCAGTAGCTTCTTTACAGAAGAAGAAAAGTGATTCGATGCTTCAATTAGGTCTGTATCTAAATAACTAGAAGAAGCATCTTTAGTAATTGCAATTGTAGAACCAAGACGTATTGTATGCTCATTTAGACTTTCATTATATCCTTGTAGTTTTGTTTGAGCTAATCGTACTGAATTTAAAGCATTAGTAATAACCTCTTGAGCTGTTTTGACGTTTTCTTTACTTAAGAGATCTAAATTTACTACATACTCATTTCGGTTATTGCGATATATCTTTTTTGCACTGATATTCGGAATAAAGAGTTTTGAGCTGTTATATACTTCGCTACCAGTTCTAATATCAAGACCAGATCCTATTTTCATTAAAGACTTCTTTATTCCAGATGCTATTAATGAGTAATTTTCAGGAGATAAATTTTTTATTCCATTTTTGCCGATATTAATAGTTAAACTATTTCCGTTTAAAGCTTTTAAAGTAAAAGCCCTACCTTCACTCAATTTATAACTAATCGCACTACAGCTAAATTCTTCTCCGTTAATGGTAGCAGTTAGTATAATATTGCCTTTAGTTACTGGGTCTTCTTTTATTGTAAAGTCTTCAAATTGCTTATTATCAAAATTACTTGAACTTAAAGATACACTCATGTCTTTTGTATTACCGATAACTGCGCCGTTGTTATCTATAATCTCAGATTCAGAATTTTCGATATCTATATCTCTAATTTGCATAAACTCGGTTGTTGATAGTAGTTTTTCTATAGGTTTTACTAATGTCTCTATACTATCTTCTAAAGTAGCAAGATTAGCTCCTAGGTTTTTAGTATTAATGCTAAAATTCTCTCCCGTAGAGACTTCCGTAAAAACTAGTTCTTTCTTGTTTAGATCTGTCCCGTTACCTTGCCACACAGTTGACTGAAACGTTCTGCCTGCAATATCTGCCTGCAATATAGTTACCACGTCTCCGTTGGCAGAGACTGTAGGTAATTCCCCGCCTCCTTTTACCTGTTGGTATAAGTTTTTAGCTGATTCATTACCGCCAATAGAGGTTGCTTGTTCTATTAATTTAATGCTAACTTTCGGTTTTCCTATAAATTTATCAAAGTTGCGAATATTACTTACGTTAACAGCGGGTTTTATTTTTGATACGTCAGCTATAGAAATTGGTGCTGGGGATATTATCATTCTTGGATCGGCAGGATTAACTGGTACATACTGGAGTTGCATATCATAATTAGTATACATAGATACAGTTTTTTTTGTATGATCACGTGTAATACAAAGGTTTTCTTGATTCATAAGACCTCCTAGATTACACCCCATATCATTATCATATATAAAGTGGTTATGTGTATAGTCAGCAAAGTCATTAATAGTTTGATTATAAATATGATAATCTTGGATTATTCCATTGGGTTTTATATATCGTATAATCTCACCAACAACACCAGATTTTGTAAACTGCATTTCATAGGCATAGACTGTTTTTTGAGATATTTTAAATATACCGTCATTTAGATCAATAGGAACAAAATTCATTTCTAGTCCTAGAATATCTTTATTAAAGATACTTTTAATCTTTAAACCCACAGTAGTATTACTTTCTATAGATAAAAAATTTCTATCTATTAAATCCTTAGTAATAGGATGTTTTTCTATTACTTGACGTAGTGATCTAAGAGATGCACCTCTATTATTTTTCTTTTCTACTTTTGTATTATTTTCACCAGCGGTACCATTAGCTACAAATTCAAATGTAACACCACCAATAGTTAATTTAGAACCGATTGTCGGATTCTGATGTAATCTAAAAGAATAATGGGAAGAATCCGAATTATCACACACCCCACCATTTTCAGAATTAATAACCAACGGAATATGAGCAGTTGAACATGACCTCTGACGAACTATTACTTGTTTGTTGTAAGTGGTAATGTCATATAACCTCATACTTTCAGAAGAATGATTGTTAAGGCAAGTTGCAATATTTGCGACTGTTTCTTCTTCAGTGCTTCCGATGATTATGTTGGCTTCATTTGGTTTATCATTTACCCCTTTATTTTTACTAGCATTCTGAGCCTGAATCATTTTAAACGTAACACCATTGAGGTTTATAGTATCACCCTCTTTGATCTTACCTACATCTTGAACATCAATGATTTTTATGGCTCTAGTTCCTTCTCCTTCAAATAAAGTACCAGCTCCTTCACCTGTTTTTCTAACATCAACTATTTTTGTATTGTATTTTGATTTGATAGTCGGATCAGATCCAAACTCACCAGTAAGTAATTTTACGCCGTCAAACTTAACTGTATTTGTTTGTTTCTCTACTTGTTGCAACTTTTGTTGAAATATATCGTTCAATGTTCTAATAGAAGTTTGAGAGCCATTCACAGAGTTTGCTATGCCTTGCATCTCTAACAGAGTACTTGCTATAGAACTTAATCCGTCCTCAGCGGTGCGAATAATATTTGATCCATAACCGATACCTTTATAAATCGTATCTAATATTTTAGATTTATCAGCAAGGTTATTCCCTAAAAAATTACTTACCACATCGTTATTCGTATTAACACCAGTACTTAAACTTGTGCCATGAATAGAAATAGCTTTTTTACCGAGAGTAATATTATTTGCAACGGAATTAATAAGTGGGTTTTTGATAGAAAGATGAGACATAATATTATTTTAATTTTCAACAAATTGTTTTCTTACAAAGAATAATAAATTTTTTTAATCATGTCATCTTGTATAAGAAAAACCATCAAAAACTATACTATGCAAATTCAGCCTCAAATACCTTAAACTGCTAAACTAACGCCAACCTAGTTTCCTTTTTATAGACTCCAGAAACTCTAGAATCACTGTTTTTATTAGCAAGACAGCTAGCTTGGGGTTTTAAATAAAAAATAGTAGCAGTAGTATCACCTTGGTCTATCAAAGCTCTTAGTTTTCCAGCTACTTCTCTTATTCATGTAGCCCTGTCTTTTTTATAGAGTAGGAAAACCTCACAATGCAATAAATACGATAGCTAACTTTAAGCTAGATTATTTCCTTTCTATATCCCTATTGAACTCGTCCTTTTTTATAGTGGCTAGAAACCTCCTAAATTTCTTTTTTTTATAGGCGAGCAAAACCTACTTGTATTAGTAAACTAGCTGGCTATTTCTGCTTTTTAATGGCCCTTTTTTGTCCAAGTGTTGCATAGCCTGTAGCCATTGAAATAAAAGGGATAGGAACAAATCTTATCACCCCTGTCTAGGAGGACATTATTTTTAATAATTCACTTATTCCGTGATATTCCCTATAGGTATTCTAACTTACATCATTTGTCGTCATCTAACATCTTTAAACCAACAACTGAACAAAACATTACAAACACTAGTTTTCATTTGGCATACAGAGAAAGAATAACCAACAGAAGAAAGGATTGTAGTTGTTTATGTTTTTATCTAAAACATCCTTCTAACCCTTATATTCTTTAGTGTTACACTGTTACACTTTTTTTTAAGTTTAATAGTAAACTTTATAAATCATATATTAAGTGTACTTCTCTACATACCCCATTTCATAGCTTTGTTTTAACTAGGGTAAGATAAAATCTACACCCATCTTTGTTTTTAATGTTTTTTTAGGTCTATTTTGCATAGTTGTGCACTTTACCACCACATATACAAAATTTTCAGGTTTATACTTTTTTTGGTGTAACGGTGTAACAGTCATTTTTACTACCCATTGAATAGCTTATTATATAAGAGGTTAGGACTGTTACACTTTTGTGTTACACTTTTTTTTTCTCTAGTGTAACAGTGTAACACTTTTACATTGATATAATTTTTCATGTTAAAAAAGCTTTATAAAGTATGTTAATATAGAGTGGTTTTGCCTTTGTTTTACTCTATATTTACTAGTTATAAACTATATAGTATAATGGGTTACGTCTTATATTATGCAATTAACATAGTATCTATTTTCGCTGGTTTACAAATTTCATTAAATATGGGGAATGGTTAGGGGTATAAAACCTCTACCCCCAACCATATTGCTTGGTATAAGTATAATATAATCATTTTCATGGTGTACAATCGTACACTTTTTTTAAAGGTATTAGATTTTAATTATATTTTTAAATTATTAATTTATAAAAAGGGTATAACTTTATCAACACCCTACCTATATAATAAATAAAAACCCTTACCCCAGTCTTGAGTTTTAAGCCTTTTTTTTAATTATTAAGGCATTTTTTGTTA
>Ga0194116_10004122_pt1 | contig 16939 bp, 13 predicted proteins | sample TA2MahsurfametaG_4_FD_148617 | JGI IMG/M metagenome (GOLD analysis project Ga0194116, IMG submission 148617) | Freshwater microbial communities from Lake Tanganyika, Tanzania - TA2015008 Mahale S9 surface | ecosystem: Environmental > Aquatic > Freshwater > Lake | place: Tanzania: Lake...
AGGTAGAATCTCAACTCTCTTTCCTCGTAGATGATTGATTGACTGATCAATAAGTTCAATGAAGTTGTGTGGTAAAAATTTACAAGCTAAACCAACTGCAATTCCTTCTGCTCCTTGTGCTAGCAACATTGGAAATTTCATAGGCAACTGCTCCGGTTCTTTGTTTCGACCATCATAACTTGCCAACCAATTGGTGGTTTTGGGATTAAAGGCAACGTGCAAAGCAAATTTCGATAAGCGTGCCTCAATGTAACGTGGAGCAGCAGCGCCGTCTCCTGTCAAGGTATTTCCCCAGTTTCCTTGGCAATCGATTAATAAATCTTTTTGTCCTAACTGAACCAACGCATCACCAATGGAAGCATCACCGTGGGGGTGATATTTCATTGTATTTCCGATTATGTTAGCGACTTTGTTGTAGCGTCCATCTTCCATTTCCTTCATGGAATGAAGAATTCGACGTTGGACTGGCTTCAAACCATCTTGTAGGGAAGGAACGGCGCGTTCAAGGATAACGTAACTGGCGTAATCCAAAAACCAATTTTCATACAAACCACCTACAGGGACGATATTTTCGTCCACTTTCTTGTTCTCAAAGGGATTGTGATCCTCTTCGTTTGCTTGGTTTGTTTCGTCGATTTCGTCCTCGGCCATAAGTTATGAAGCAATATCTAATTCATCAGATGCAGATTCCAAAACGGTTTCTTCCGCAGCGTCTTTTTCGACTCTCAGGTTATCAATTATAAAATCTTGTCGCTCTTGCGTGTTTTTCCCCATAAAATAGGAAAGTATCGAATCGATGGATGCGTCTTTGGTTAGTAAAACCGGTTCCAAGCGTATGTCTTCTCCAATGAAATGAATGAATTCGTCCGGTGAAATTTCTCCCAATCCTTTGAATCGTGTGATTTCCGCAGATTTTCCGATTTCAGCGATGGCATTTCTGCGTTCCTCTTCGGAATAACAATAAATCGTTTTCTTTTTATTTCTAACTCGGAATAACGGCGTTTGCAAAACATAAACGTGGTTTCGCTTCACCAAATCCGGGAAGAATTGAAGAAAAAATGTCAACAAAAGCATTCGAATATGCATTCCGTCGACGTCGGCATCAGTTGCTATTACAATTTTGTTGTAACGCAAATTATCCATTTCTTCTTCAATGTCCAAAGCGGCTTGGATGAGGTTAAATTCCTCATTTTCATAAACCACTTTTTTGGTCAAACCATAACAATTCAAAGGTTTACCACGCAACGAGAATACCGCTTGCGTATTGACATCTCTTGATTTTGTAATGGATCCACTCGCCGAGTCTCCCTCGGTAATAAATAGTGTTGTGGCTTCACGCTTTTCATCTTTCAAATCAGTCAAATGAACACGGCAATCGCGTAATTTCTTGTTATGTACATTCGCTTTTTTAGATCGTTCTCGCGCAATTTTTCTAATTCCTGCCAACTCCTTGCGTTCACGCTCCGATTGCTTAATTTTCTTTTCAATCGTTTCGGCGACATCTGGGTGGCGGTGCAGGTAATTATCGAGTTTATCCTTTAAGAAATCGTTGATGAAAGCTCGCATCGACTTGCCTCCTGGTTCAATTTCTTGTGAACCAAGTTTGGTTTTTGTTTGCGATTCGAAAACGGGCTCAATAACCTTAACCGAAATAGCCGCCACAATCGACTGACGAATATCCGATGCTTCGTAATTCTTGTTGTAAAAATCACGAATCACTTTCGCTACCGATTCACGAAAAGCACTTTGATGTGTTCCACCTTGTGTTGTATGCTGACCATTCACGAAGGAATAATAGTCCTCACCATAGGTTCTTCCATGCGTGAAAGCGACTTCGATGTCTTCGTCTTCGAGGTGAATGATTGGATAAAGCGGATCGCCATCCATGTTGTTTTCCAATAGATCCTTAAGACCATCCTTGGAATTGTAGCGTTCTCCGTTATAATGTATTGTCAATCCGCGATTCAGATAACAATAATTCCACATCATTTTATCCAAATACGCAGTCTTGAAAGCATATTTCTTGAAAATCGTTTCGTCAGGATTGAATTCGACATAGGTTCCGTTTCCTTCCGTCGTTTTCTCTAAAGGATACTCCTTAAGCAGCTCTCCTCGATTGAATTCCGCTTTTTTCAATTCACCTTCACGAACCGAATAAACCATGAAATGAGATGAAAGCGCATTTACCGCCTTAGTTCCTACCCCATTCAAACCAACCGATTTCTTAAATGCTTTGGAGTCGTATTTTCCACCTGTATTCATTCGGGAAACAACCTCAACAACTTTCCCTAATGGAATTCCTCGACCGAAATCACGAATGGAAACTTTGCCATCTTTGACTTTAATTTCAACCTTTCTCCCATTTCCCATCACAAATTCATCAATGCAGTTATCCATGACTTCCTTCACCAAAATGTAAATTCCATCATCAGCGGCCGATCCGTCCCCAAGCTTACCAATATACATTCCCGGTCGAAGTCGGATGTGTTCTTTCCAATCGAGCGAGCGTATGTTATCTTCCGTATATTGATTTTCTGCCATTGGGTATTTATATGAGCAACAACAAATTTAACTGAAACAAGCGCTGAAAAAGCAATAAATGAAGCTGAGTTATGAACTAAAATCGGTTGAAAAGCCTATATTTTTTGAGTGTTTGCAGAAAATTTATTCGAAATCAATAAAACACTATCTTTGCGCCAAAATAAATTTTATGGCAACTACCGCAGATATCAGAAATGGATTGTGTATTCGTCACAACGATAAATTGTTTCAAATCATTGAATTTCAGCATGTAAAACCGGGAAAAGGACCTGCTTTTGTTCGAACCAAAATGCGTCAAATTGAAACTGGAAAAGTAATAGACAATACGTTTTCAGCAGGACACAAAATTGACCCGGTGCGAATTGAAAATCGTGAATACCAATATTTATATCAAGAAACTGAAAGTTATGTTTTTATGAATAATGAATCGTTTGAGCAAGTAAATATCCCATTAAAAATGGTTGAAAAACCAGGTTTTTTGCAAGAAGGAATGACCGTAAATATTTTGTTCCACGCTGAAGAAGAAACACCACTCGTTGTCGATCTTCCGATGTATATCATTTCCGAAGTTACATATACTGAACCGGGAGTTAAAGGGGATACCGCAACTAATTCGATGAAGCCTGCAACCATTGCCACTGGAGCTGAAGTGAAAGTTCCTTTGTTTATTGATAATGGAGAAGTGATTAAGATTGATACGAGAACGGGGGTTTATGTAGAGAGAGTTAAGGGTTAAGGGTTAAGGGTTAAGAGTTAAGAGTTAAGAGTTAAGGTTGAAATGTATAATTGATAATGTAAAATTGAAAATTATTGGTTAGAATTCAATTTCTACATTCTACATTCTACATTCTACATTCTACATTCTATATTTTAAATTAAAAACATGAAAAATACCGCACTATCACAAAAACATATCGCATTGGGAGCTAAAATGGTTCCGTTTGCTGGATTTAACATGCCTGTTCAATACGAAGGTGTGAATGCTGAACACGAAACAGTTCGAAATGGAGTTGGTGTGTTTGATGTTTCACACATGGGTGAATTCATTTTGCGTGGACCAAATGCGTTGGCTTTGATTCAGAAATTCTCTTCGAATGATGCTTCTGTATTGTTTGATGGTAAGGCTCAATATTCGTGCATGCCCAACGGTAAAGGTGGAATTGTGGATGACTTGATTATTTATCGTGTAAATGAAAATGAATACTTCATTGTGGTAAACGCCTCGAACATCGAAAAAGATTGGAATTGGATTTCTTCTTTGAATGATTTAGGAGTTGAAATGAAAAATGTTTCTGACAATTATTCACTTCTTGCGATCCAAGGTCCTAAAGCTGCGGAATCTATGCAATCGTTGACGGATGTGAATTTATCTGAAATGGTATATTACACGTTTACCCACGGAACATTCGCTGGTATTGAAAACGTGATGATTTCTGCAACAGGTTACACCGGTTCAGGTGGCTTTGAGATATACGTGAAAAATGAAAACATCGAGCAAGTTTGGGATGCTGTTTTTCAAGCGGGATCGGCTTTCGGAATTAAACCAATTGGACTTGCAGCAAGAGATACTTTGCGTTTAGAAATGGGATTCTGTCTATATGGGAATGACATCGATGATACAACATCACCGCTCGAAGCCGGACTAGGTTGGATTACAAAATTTACAAAGGACTTCGTTGACTCAGATTTTCTAAAAAAGCAAAAAGAAGAAGGGGTTACCAGAAAATTAGTTGCTTTTGAAATGATTGACCGTGGAATTCCTCGTCACGATTACCCAATCTTGGATTCTAACGGAAAGGTTATCGGAAAAGTAACTTCAGGAACCATGTCCCCGAGCATGAAAGTTGGTATTGGCTTAGGTTATGTTACCAAAGAATTCTCTGCATTGGATTCTGAAATCTTCATCGAAATTCGTGAAAAGGGCGTTAAAGCGAAAGTGGTAAAATTGCCATTTTATAAGAAATAATCATAAAGCGATTAAGGTTTTCTAATCCCTCTTCCACCCTGCTCCTTTGTGTTTTGTGTACGGAACATTCATCGCGTCCAACTTGGTTTGCAAGATTTCTAAACGTTTGATTACATCATTCAATTTAGTTCGCATGGCGTTGTATTGCTCCTCAGCGATTTCCTTGTTCGCACGATGCGTTTTCGTTACGCCACTAGTATTGTCATAAAGCTGATATTCAACCATTCCCAAGCGCGAAGAAATACTCGGTTCAAACTCAAACTCGTGTTTTTCCTTGATTTTATCTCCCCACATCGCAATTGCGCATTCGTCGTAAATCAATTTCAATGCTCTCGTTTCTTGTAAAAGCGACAAATCGGTATTTGGATATTCAATCAAGGCTTGCTCGATCAAATCCAATTCATCCTTCGTTTCATTCATCAAACGTCCTGATCCGCTTACTTTTCGGTTTAATTCCGCTACCTCAGCCCTGAACGTTTTTAATTCTTCCGGATTCTTTGCTACCAAAGTTTGATTGTTCAATCCTTTAACATTAAAAGCTTGTTTTGTTATTAATTGCTCTACAGCACCATTTTTGATCAAGGCAACCGAAACGTAGTAAGTTCCTGGCGTTGCCAAAAGACCCTTTCCTCCTGAATTTATTGGGTTGGTATTGTTGTTTCTAAGATCCCACGTTGCTCGGCTAATTCCTTTGCTTGGAGTACTCGTCATTCTTCGAATTTCCTTTCCTTGGGAATCGCTGATTGTCCAAACCAATTGAGCCGCATGATCTTGTTGTTCTTTTCTCAACTCATCAAAACTTGGGTAAAAAACATCTTTTTTATCCTTTTCTAATGCTTTTTCTTTTTCCTGACGAATGTCTTTCAATGATTTAGACTCTTCTTTCAAATGAAGTGAAAAAACTGCTCCGAACTCTGGATTTTTAGCCGACCACAAGTTATGTCCTTGAAAACCGGTCCCATCCAAGCCAAGCGGGTCAGCAGGAACGTATAATAGAGCATCTTTCACAGGAAACAAATGTGCCATTTTATCTAAATTCTCAGCTTTCAAATCGCGAAGTGGAGAATAATTATCCAATACGTAAAATCCTCTACCGAAAGTCGCTGCAACCAAGTCGCTCTCGCGTTTTTGAATGTCTAAATCATATACAGCAATTGTTGGAAGACCGCCTAATTTCGTCCAGTTTTGACCACCATCATTTGAGAAATAGGCTCCAAATTCAGTTCCGACGAACAATAAATTCGGATCAACAAAATCTTGTTTGATGCAATAAACGTTTCCTCTTTCAGGTAAATTGGATGCAATCGAAACCCAGGTCTTTCCTTTATCGTTCGATTTCAATAGATATGGTTTGAAATCTCCTTGACGCTGAGAATTAAAAACGGCAAAAACGACATTCTCATCAAAATTGGAAGCAGTCACCATATTAACGCGTGTGTTTTTTGGAACTCCCGAAAAAGTTGCGTATTTCGTCCAAGTGGAACCATCGTTTTCAGAAACCTGTATCAAACCATCATCCGTACCAACATACAATAAACCTTTCTTTTTCGGGGATTCATCCAAAGCAATGACGTTACCATAAATAGTTGTCGAAGCGTTTTTCATAACGGCATCAATTGTCCAAACTTGACCCATTACTTTTTCTTTGTTTCGGTCAATTTGTTGCGTTAAATCAGGAGAAATAACCTGCCAATCATCTCCTCGATTTGTTGATTTAAATAACTTATTTGCAGCGAAATAGAGTGTGGAAGCATCGTGTGACGAAACCACCAAAGGCGCATCCCAATTCCAACGATAAGCAGTCTCATTTTTTCCCGGCATTGGCTGAATTGGCACTTTTTCTCCGGAAGCTCGATCGTAACGAACCAACCATCCATATTGCGCTTGAGCATAAGTAATGTTTGGATTTGACCAATCAGTTGCCGACTCAAAACCATCACCTCCATTCGTAATGAACCAATCTGAGTTCAAGACACCAGAAACATTGATCGTAGCCGCTGGACCGCCCATCGAATTATTATCTTGTGTTCCGCCATAAATATTGTAGAACGGATATGCGTTATCGGTAACCGCTTTGTAAAACTGAATGATTGGCAAATTGGCGTAATAATACCATTCCTTAGCGTGCGAATAGGTTTCATAAACACCGCCATCACAGCCAACTAACCAATGATCGGTATTTGAAGGATCAATCCAAATACAGTGATTGTCAACGTGCTTATTTGTTTCGCCAGTTGGCTTGAATGTCTTTCCACCATCTTCCGTGTGGTGCATATACGTGTCCATGGCAAACACCTTGTTTTTGTTGTATGGATCGCAAATGATTTCTTGGTAATAGTTACCACTCGTGCTAAAATCGCCTTGTTTCGACCAATTTTCACCTTTGTTTATGGAACGATAAACGCCACCTTTTCCGTAACGACCTTCAACAATTGCATAAACGTAATTCGCATCGGCATGAGAAACAGCAAGTCCAATGCGACCCATATCCGTTTTAGGAAGGCCAGATGCAATTTCACGCCACGTTTTACCGCCATCTACTGATTTATAGACTGTTGATTCAGGTCCGCCACCGATGTAGGTTGCTTCATTTCTTCTTCGTTGATGCGCTGCGGCATACAAAATATCCGGATTTGTTGGATCGATGGCTATTTCCGAAATCCCTGTTTCATCGGAAATAAACAAGGTTCTTTCCCAGGTTTTACCTCCATCTATTGACTTATAAACACCACGTTCTCCCCCACTCTTCCATAGTGGACCGTAAGCAGCTACCCAAAGGATGTTTTCATCTGTCGGGTGAATGATAATATTTCCAATATGCTCCGAATTTTTCAAGCCCATATTTACAAATGACTTACCACCATCAAGTGATTTGTAAACGCCATCTCCGTATGCAACAGAACGTTGGTTGTTGTTCTCCCCTGTTCCTACCCAAACCGTATTCGGATTTGATGGAGCCAACTCGACACAAGCAATGGAATACGAACCGTAATTATCGAAAATCGGTGAAAATGTTATTCCGTGATTATTCGTTATCCAAACACCACCGCAAGCAGCCGCTACAAACCACTGATCTTTATTCTTTGGATTTACCGCAATGTCAACCACACGACCTGAGGTCAAAGCAGGCCCTACCATTCGAAAGGAAAGCGAAGAAACCGTTCCTGCGTCAAACAACGGCTTCGGTTTTTCAGTTTTATCGGTTGTTTTGGTGTTTTTTTGAGCGCAAAGTCCAACGGAAATTAACGAAAAGAGAACGAAAATCTTATACATAAGAGGATTTTTAAGTCCACTAAATTAATTGAAAATTAAACCTGCAAATTGGTTTTTTGATATTTATTACAAATTCACATCCACAAACGACTTGCAATAATCTTTTATTTGCTCACGAACTAATTTGAATTGTTCTGTGATTTCAGATTCAGCTCCAATTGCCTTTGCGGGATCGGGAAAATTGTAGTGAAACTTTATTGCATTCGTCGGAAAAAAGGGACAGCGTTCTTTGGCGTTATCGCAAACCGTAATAACAAAATCAAAATCGATGTGCGCGTATTCAACAATGTGGCTGGACGCGTGGTTTGAAATATCGATTCCATCATTCTTCATTGTGGCAATTGCTCTTGGATTTACGCCGTGCGTTTCCACACCTGCACTAAACACTTCCGCTTTGGTTCCTGCATAAAAACGCAGATAGCCTTCAGCAATTTGACTTCTGCAACTATTCCCAGTGCATAGAACCAGTATTTTTTTCTTTTCCATAATTTCAAAAGAACAACCAAATGATGTTTATTAATGTGAATTTCGGATCAAAACCAAATATCAATTGAAGCAAAATGACAGATGCAGTTATTATAATTTGCTTTTTGTATTTAACTACTGTTTCTTTCATTATTTAAAAGAACCAAATACATATTTGAAAATTAAAGATTTGATATTATACAAATCAGTTTAATTTTTACCCTTCTTTTCAATAATTTTATTATAGGCTCCATCCCAAAGATTAATCCGTTTCTGCAAAGATTCAATGGCAGCATCCTCGGCTTCCATCCAATAACTGAGACCAGAATCACAAAGATTTGACGTCATCTGTAAAGCTAAATGACTATGATGGTCACCATCAACCTCGATATGTCGCTCTAGATAATATTTGAAAATTGATACATTATCGGGAAAGGATTTATGAATGTCTTTAACAATTGACACAAACATTTCAGGAATTAAGTCCTCACGGCCGAATGTAAATATTGCCGACTGTAAATAAAATTTATTGCTATCAATAATCTTATAAGTAAAATTAACAAAATCGCAAGCCTCCTCAGGTGCACTAGATGCTTTCAAAGCGGCATTAACATCAGACTTAGATTTTAAAGCCTCAATAAACATTTCAATTTTTGAGCAATCGGCTCCACATTGATGCATTGCATCTAAATATAATTCGAAATGGCTTTTTCTTTCACCAAACAAATCAAGATCTGATTCCTCACCTACAACTATTTCATTAATAAGATATCGAGTGTCTGCTGAGCCCTTGGGAAACCAAGGAACAGAAGTGCATGTCAGATTATTTTGTAAGGTTTTTAATAAAGACATAAAATCCCAAACTGCGAAAATGTGATATTCCATAAAAACTTTAAGGTCATCAACATCTTTTATTACTGTATATAATCTATGATTAATGATTTGTTGACGTAACGGTTCAATCGCCTTTCTCAATTTATCTATATGCTCATTCATATCTGTAAAATTCAATCCATTTCACCATTGATAACATCTACAAAACTGGTGCAAACAAGAACTTATTTGGAGACACCAGATTAGTTTTCACGGCATACATTACGATACCTGCAGTATTCTTAACACCCAGCTTTGCCATAATGTTCTTACGATGTGTATTTACGGTATGCTTGCTCAAAAAAAGTTGCTCAGCAATTTGTTCATTGGTATGTCCTTCAGCAATTAGGACGATAATTTCATTTTCACGTTCGGATAGAATTACTGCCTCACAGGTATAGGAATCGAAATCCAAATCGTTTACATCGATATTCGCTTTTTGAATAGCTTCCAATATCTGGCCACAGAAGAATTTGTAACCTCTTGCAGTTTCTGAAACGGCGTTTACTATCTCGGTTAAATCGCAATCTTTTTTAACATAACTCGTTATTCCTGAACGCATAGCATCTACCAATGTTTGGGCACTTTGCTCGGGTGTAATAGCTAAAAAACGTACACGTTTGTATTTCTGATGAGCTTTGGGTACTATATTAATATCAAAGCCTGGTGATGTGTAATCAATGATTACTATTGAAGCACCAAACGAATTTAATTGCTCAAGTAGTTCCTCGTTATTTGTTGCTTCACCAATTATCGTAATGTCAAGTTGTGCCGAAAGTATTGTTCTCAATCCGATTCGAATCAAGTCATTACTATCAGCGAGAATTACGTTCATCTTATTTAGAATGGATTTAAACAAGGCAAAGATAAAAAGGGAATTTGAAAGAGCAATGATTTAGTAAGAAATAGTTTTGGTGGTAAGATGACGTTAGGACTTTAGGACAAATGACTTTCAATCATTTTACATTCTGCATTATCTAATTTCAACATTTAAACCTTCAACTCTCAACTCGAAGAATTTTACCAGCAGCGCAAACCAACTGCCATAACGCACGTGCACCAACATTTGCATCCCAATCACCTTCTGAACCTGGGGCAACTTCATTCAAATCAAAACCGATGATCTTACGACCTGATTCCACTAACTTGAAGAACAGATAACTGATTTCTTGCAATTCAAATCCACCTGCAACGGGCGTACCGGTATGTGGGCATAATTCTGGTTTAAGGCCATCAATATCAAAAGAAATGTAAACGTTTTTTGGTAATGCTTCAATGATTTCATCTACTTGTTGAGCCCACGTTTTTCCAGTATAGGATTCATTTTTTAAATTCCAATCGTAAAATGTTTTCACGCGATTCTGTTGTTCTGAAAGCTGAATTTCTCGTTCCGAAACATCACGAATTCCTACTTGAACCAATTTCGACATGTTTGAACAACGTTGAAGCACATTAAACATTATACTTGCATGAGACTGCTGAAAACCTTCGTAGGCATCACGTAAATCTGCATGAGCATCAACTTGCAGAATTCCAAAATCGGAATAGGTTTCATTCAACGCTTCAATCAATCCGAGCGGAGTGGAATGTTCACCACCCAAAACAGCAACCATTTTTCCTTGTTTGAGCAATTTAAGACTGCGCTCCTTTAAATTTTGTCTGAGAGCTTCATGCGCTTCATTGACTTCATTGACATCCGATTGGAATTTTTCCAAAGCCAATTCTTCTCCGTTTTCTTCCAAAAAGTGGATGTAACGCATACCTTTTTCACAACAAATGTCATTTATTTCTTTCCATTCCTTTGAAATCGGAGCCATGTAAACTTTCGTATCGTAAGCCCGTTCCAACTCAGGATGAAAAAAATCCAATTGGGTCGAAGCATTCAAGATGGCTTGTGGACCATTGCTTGTTCCTTTACCATATGAAGCTGTCGCATCCCAAGGAATAGGAATAATTACGATATCTGCCTCGTTCTCCGAATACGGAAAACCAAAAATATTACCATTGGCAATTCCAACGCCGTTGGGATCAAATTGTGTCATTTATTTAAACTTTTATAGCAATCTACCGCCTTTCGAACGGAACCGTTTTTTTGAAGAAGTTCAGCGGCTAAATCGTAATCAATTTTTAATTCATCTGCGACCATTCGTGTTCCACGGTCAACTAATTTGTTATTGCTCAACTGCATATCAACCATTTTGTTTCCTTTGACGCGACCTAGTTTAATCATCAACGAAGTGGAAATCATATTCAAAACGAGCTTTTGCGCCGTTCCCGATTTCATGCGTGTGCTTCCAGTTACGAATTCTGGTCCAACTACTGGCGTCATCGGAAAATCAGCAAGATTAGCGATTGGTGAATCGGGATTACAGGATATTCCACCAGTTAAAATTCCTTCCGATTTGGCTTTTTCCAAGGCTCCCAAAACGTAGGGTGTGGTTCCAGAAGCTGCGATTCCAACCACTGTATCGTTTACATTAATGTTGTATTCCCATAAATCTTTCCAACCTTGTTCTCGATCGTCCTCTGCAAATTCAACAGCACGACGAATAGCTGTGTCTCCACCAGCGATAATTCCAACAACAATTCCATGCTCAATTCCAAACGTTGGAGGACATTCACTGGCGTCAACAATTCCCAATCTACCGCTTGTTCCTGCTCCCATGTAAAACAATCTTCCTCCGTTTTTCATTCGCTGATAACAAGCCTCCACAAATGCTTCAATCGCCGGAATCTCTTTTTCAACTGCCAACGGAACCGATTGATCTTCGCGATTGATATTTTGCAACAATGAGCTTGTAGCCATTTTTTCAAGGTCATTGTAATTCGAGCTGGATTCGGTAATTCGTTTCATTCTAATCGATTTTTAGAGTTTACACTAAATACGCTTTCATTTCAGAAGACTTCATATCAATCTCAATTCGATCCTTCAAGGTTGTCGACAAACGTAAACCAATGAAATCAGTTTTAATTGGATAATTGCGATGCTGGCGATCAACCAAAGCGACTGTTTTAATTGCTTTTGTTGCTTGTTCCAAGAATTTCATAAGCGCGTATTGCATCGTTTTTCCTGAGTTCACGACATCATCAACCAAAATGATGTAGCCTTTTTTCAAGGACTTTTGATCGATACTCAATTGAATCGGCTGACTCCACGGCTCCTCCTTGTTCACTTCGATTTCAAAATAAACCACTTCCATGTTGGAATTTGTTTGGATGATTTCTGCTAATTTACTAGCCAAAATAGCCCCATTTCCAACTATTCCTCCGATGAAAATAGTCTGTTCTTCAAAACAATTTTCAAGAATTTGGTGTCCAAGACGTGTAATTTTTTGGTCGATTTGCCGATGATCTAGAATAACTTGCATAACATTTGAATGTAAGCAAAGATATTTGTTTCCCGAGAAAAACGAATTGACTTGAAAAGAAAGAAATGAACAAAGATTTCGAAAGCGTTCTTTTTGAATTGAAATAAGCTAATTTCGTAACATGTCTCGATTTCAAGATTCGAAAAACATTCTGCTACACCTGAACTTACTCCGAGTTTGGAATTTATTTCTGCTCAGAAGCAGTTATTATTTGTCTAGAATTTTGAAACGTGAAATCTCATTTGGCTATCCGGCATCTTTGAGCATTGAACCAACCACCGCATGTAATTTAGGTTGTCCAGAATGTCCAAGTGGATTGAAACAATTTACTCGACCAACTGGAAAAATCGATTTGAATCTTCATCAAAACATGTTGGAGCAGGTCAAACAAAGCGTGTTTTACATCAACTACTATTTTCAGGGAGAACCTTTTTTACATCCACAATTTTTGGAACTGATCAAACAAGCTAAGCAGGCTAAAATTTATACCTCTACCTCCACGAACGCCCATTTCATTGACCAGCAAAAAGCAGAAGAAATCGTTGAATCGGGGTTAGATCGCTTGATTATTTCCATTGATGGCTTAACGCAAGAAACCTACGAGCAATATCGCGTTCACGGAAACTTGGAAAAGGTAATTTTAGCTAGTAAAGAATTGGTTTCGGCTAAAAGAAAATTGCAATCAACTACTCCTCATTTGATTTTTCAATTTCTCGCTGTGAAACCCAATGAACATGAAATTCCTCAAGTGTTTGAATTAGCCAACGAAATAGGAATTGACGAAGTACGAATCAAAACGGCCCAACTTTACGATTACGAGCATGGAAATTCCTTGATGCCTGAAAATGAAAAATATTCTCGTTACATCAGACAAAAAGATGGAACCTACAAAATAAAAGGCAGTCCTGGCAATCATTGTTGGCGGATGTGGTCGGGAAGTGTTTTTACTTGGGATGGAAAAGTTGTTCCATGTTGCTTCGACAAGGATGCGAAGCACGTTTTAGGGGACATCACTACTGATCCCTTTCAATCCATTTGGAAATCACATAAATACCGAGCTTTTCGTCAAGCGATTTTAATAAACAGACAAGAAATTGATATCTGCAAAAACTGCTCGGAAGGAACACAGGTTTGGAGCTGAATTTATTTATTTGAATAAGAACGATTAAATTTACATTATCTAATAAAATGTACTATTTATGAAGGTGAACTATTTTAAACATATAACTAAGTCTTTGATGTTTTTCACTTTACTTAGTGTTTTAAGTTGCTCAACTGACAAGGGGACAACTAAACCTGGAAACGTAGAATTCTATGAAACATATTTTGCAAGTGAAATATTAACAGAATGGCAGGAGGCATCTTTAATTTCAAGTAGAAGAGAATTAGAATTGAAGGATTCATTAGTTCAAAAATCAAATTCCAGCTTAAGTTCCACGGTTTCCATTCAGAAAGGATTATCTGACTTAATTAGACCATATGGAGAATATGCAATTGGTTCTGCTTCAAAGGAAAACAAATCAAAAGTTGAATCTTTGTTAAAAAGAAAGGATGTTATCGGTGTATTCCCCAAGAATCTCAAATTTATTTGGTCTTCAGAAATGGAAGAGCTAGGTAATTTTGTAAAGGAAAAAGGATATATTCTATATGCTATTCGAATTCCTGAAAATAATGAGCCTTATTTGAGTGGAAAAGAAATAAAACATGCCACTACAGGCTATGACGATAATTCTGGAAGGATCACTATTGATATTGAAATGACCTATCGCGGAAGAGATAAATGGGCTGAGATGACCACTATGAATATTCAACGAATGATTGCTCTAACACTTGACGGTAAAGTTATTTTTGCGCCAATAGTTAATAACTCCATTTCAACTGGTCGTACTCAGATTTCTGGAAATTTCACAATAGATTTTGCTGAGAGCTTAGCAAAAAGAATTAACGCATTTTCTGAATTGAATCAGAAAAGATAAAACTTTGGCTTAATTTGAAATCACTTATCACCTATTCAAAGACATTAAAGTGGATATCATTCGTTTTAGCAGGTATTTTCTTAGTTGTACGTTTTCTTTATGGAAAAAACAATGAATTCGATGCAAATGGAGATTTTCAGCTTACAAATAAAGGTATTGTCCTTACTATTATTGCAGTTTTATTTGTTATTCTTGGTCTAGCTTTTGATTTTCTTAATTCCTTCAAGAAAAAATAAAAAACAAAAAAAGCTGCCCTTTCAGACAGCTTTTAATTCTGATTTAAGCTTTTAATCGCTTAGAAAAATCGATCAAGATTGGTGTTGCAACACACAATGATGAATATGTTCCGATGATTACTCCAACCAATAGCGCAAACAAGAATCCTTTGATTGCAGGTCCACCGAAAATGAACATGATTAATACAACCACGAATAGAATCATGGACGTATTGAATGTCCTACTCAACGTCGTATTCAATGATTGATTGATAATTTCATTATGGTGATCTTCTGGGGTACTTTTTCTCAGATTTTCACGTATACGGTCGAATACAATTACCGTATCATTCATTGAGTAACCAATTACAGTAAGGATCGCAGCAATAAACGCTTGATTTACATCCAAACTAAACGGAAGGAATCCATGTAGCAACGAGAAAACAGAGATTACAAAGAAGGCATCATGCGCCAAACCGACGATCGCACCAATGGAGTATTGCCAGTGACCAAATCGTAATAAAATGTATGCGAAAATCGCAACCAAGGACAATGAAATCGCAATTGCAGAAGATGTCCACAACTCACTTGAAATAGATGCGGCAATACTTCTAGATTCAACTACTTGATAATTACCCAAACGATCTTTACAAGCTGTAAGTCCCTCGTTTAATTTCTTATTTACTTCTTCATTAGCACCATCTTTCTTCAATAAATAATTGGTGATAATCTCAACGTTGTAATCGTTGGATTTCGTCTTCAAATCGATAGAAGCTACTTCTTTATTCTCAACGAACACTTTTGACAGATTTCCTCTGACGTATTCGATATCAGCTTTCTTTTCAAACTTTACAACAAAAGTTCTTCCTCCTGTAAATTCAACACTTTGTTTTAAATTTCGTGTGAATAAGCTAATAACCCCAAGAATTGTCACAGTGATTGAGAAAATGTAGAAATATTTTCTTTTTCCAACCCAATCAAATTTGAAATTTTGGAATAACCCTTTCGAGTAATTTGTGTTAAACGAAATAGGTTGATTTTTCGCTAACCAAGAATGAATGATTAATTCAGAAATGATAATCGCAGAGAACATAGAAGTAAAAATACCGATTATCAAAGTTGTAGCGAACGATTCGATTTCACCTGTTCCAAAGATTTTAAGAATGATTGCAACCAATAAGTGAGTTACGTTTGCATCAATGATAGAAGGTAGCGCTTTTTTAAATCCAACGTCTACGGAAGATTGCAAATCGAGAAAACGATTTTGTTCTTCACGAATACGTTCAAATATCAAGATGTTCGCATCGACCGCAGTACCAATTGTCAAAACGATACCAGCAATACCTGCTAATGTTAATACTGCTCCAAAAGAAGCAAGACATCCAAAAATTAACACCACATTAACTGTAAGTGCAATGTTTGCAGCCAAACCAGCCTTACCATAGTAGAAATACATATAAATAAGAACCGCTAAGAATGCAAAAGCAAATGAAATTAATCCTGCTCTTGAGTTTTCCTTACCGATTGTAGGACCAACTTTTTGCAACTCCTTGATAACACATGGTGCAGGAAGCGCTCCTCCGTTCAATAATCCAGCAAGATCTTCAGCTTCCTCAAACGTAAAGTTCCCAGAAATTTGTGTGCTTCCAGTGGTAATTGCATTGATTACACGAGGTGCACTATAAACAACGTTATCCATCGTAATTGCAACAATGCGATCTTTGTTTTCAGATGTCATTCTACCCCACTCATCAGCTCCGTCTGGTGTCATCTCCAAGTTAACTGTAATTTTTCCATCACGCTGATCATAACCCGTTTGAGCTTTATCAATGTGAGAACCATTTACACGTGCTTTACCTCCTTCAGGAACACGGCAAGCATATAAAATGTAAGCTTTCTTTTTAATTTTCTCACTCACTTCTTCTGGTTGTGCTGACCACATGAATTTCAAATCCGGAGGAAAAACAGACATAACATCTTTACGCTTCAGAATTTCGTCAATCTTGGCTTTATCATTTTTTTCAGGATTGTCATCGGCAAAAGCAAAACCCATTTCAAAATCTAAATTACCACGTGATTGAAGTAATTGTGCTAATCCTTTTTTCTGACCAGCATTGTTTGTAAGAGATAAGGACTCAATTTTAGTCTTCAAAGAATCCACTTTTGTAGAATCAGTCGATGTCGAATCATTCTCAGCTAGAAGCTCATCTACATTAACCTCATCACGAAGGGAAATATTTGCAGCTTTTGCCCATTGCGTTT
>Ga0194116_10004124_pt1 | contig 16937 bp, 20 predicted proteins | sample TA2MahsurfametaG_4_FD_148617 | JGI IMG/M metagenome (GOLD analysis project Ga0194116, IMG submission 148617) | Freshwater microbial communities from Lake Tanganyika, Tanzania - TA2015008 Mahale S9 surface | ecosystem: Environmental > Aquatic > Freshwater > Lake | place: Tanzania: Lake...
CGCCGCTTGAAGTGCTCCACGCTCTTGCCGTAAGGCACGCGCAGCATGTCTGTGGACTGGCTGAGGAACGCCTTCACCATGCCTGCGTGCTGCTTGCCGGTGAGGTGATCCAGCTCTGCCCACTCCATGATCCAGCTCATGTGCAGGACAAGCACGTCATCTTTCGACTTGATGTCGCGGAGTGCATCAGAGAAAAATTCACCGCCGAGCGCTCCCCAAAACGATGACTTGCGAGCGCCTTGCTCACCCATCAATACGGTCGCGCAGTCATGCTTACAACCAGGGCAGAAAGCACGTTTGACTGCTGCAATTAAGGTGCAACGCATCATCTCGTCGTAGAGCGTTGGAGCAGGCAACTGCGCGTCTTGAGGGCGCAAATAGGTCGATGCCAGCCGATCTATGTAGGTCGGCTCTTTGTTGGCTGCTGCCCAGTTGAGGTAGTTCTGAATGGGGTCGTAGGGGTTGTCCTTGGCGATCTTGACAAGGCAATCCATTGCGACTTCTTTAGCAATCTTGCCACCGCGTTCTGCAATTTCTAGGTAATAGAACTCAGCGCCCTCAAGGGGTTGGCAGTCGCGTTCAATTTGCTGGGTGAAGACGTTGTAACGGAGGTTGCCTGCATCGCGTAACTGATCGAGCAGCTCGTTGGCTTCTAGCTTTGCAAGCTTTTGGCCTGAGGGGATGATGGACGTTTCGGGGTGGTCTACAACGACTTGAGGGACGATGTGTGGTGGCTGCCAGCCGTAGTGCTTTGCCCAGTAGTAGAAGGTGCCCGCGTTGATATGGTCACCACCTGAGGCTGCAACCTGATGGGCCTCGGTGAAGTTAGGGCTGTGCCTGAGCATGAGGTCAATGGCCATGGCATCGTCACCACCGGCTTCGTTGACGGCATGGATGAGGCCCCAAAGGACGTTGCGATAGATCTGGTAGGTGCCGGTGCCGGGTTGACGAGGTGGGATGCAGGCGAGGGCCTCCTCAATTTCAGAGATGGTGTGCGGGGAGTAGGCGGTGTCTTGACGAGCTTTTATGAGGTGATCGTGGATCTGCTCATCAGGTAGGCAGCGATCAAGGGCTTCAGGGGTGTAGTAGTGATCGGTTTGATGGATGATCGCGGCGATACCACCTGAGGTGCCATTGGCTGACATGTGATGGGTGCCGGGTAGGCGCATCACACGGGATGGATTTTTGAGGCTGCGATCAGCGTCAGCGTGTTCTAGGAGGCGTTTTTGGAGAGATCGCCATTGATCAACGGGTATGGGCGGATCAAAAACCCAGTAGGTATGAATGGATTTACCACCAGTGTCTACTTGGATGGTGGGCTCTGGGAGGCCGAGGTGCTGCCAGGCTGTTACCTGCCAGTCTTTAGGGCGGTCATCCCATTCACAAAAGACAGCACGGCAGGAGGTGATGGTGGAGTCGGTGTCACCGCCATCGTTGATGACGACATAAACGCCGCGCCCCTCAGATTGCCAGTGCTCAACAGTTTGCGCTTTAGGGGGGCCTTTGCGACCAGAGTCAGCACCTTTGAAGGGATGACCAGCGGGGTAGAAGGCACGAAGGCGGATGTCGTCAGCAGTTTTTTTAAGCGCACGAAGAAAGGTGCGAATTTGATCGAATTGGATTTCGCTCACTTGTGGCCCAGTGATTTGGTTACTGGAAGGAAGCCATAGTGATGAAGCTCCATGGCTTGGTGAAGATGGAAGCGGATGGCAGCACCACGAGACATGCGATCACCACGCCAAGCATCAAGCCATTGGAGGAGATCAGAGCTGAGGCGGATGTGAGTTGGATTAGCGAGCTTCAAGGCGCTTGGTTGCCTGCCCGGCAAACGTAGCAGCTTCGGCTACGCTGTCAAGCTTGATCTCGGTCTACAGCCACATCAAACCCAGCCAGACGGAGCTGTTCATGCCGATACTCTTGGATCTTGGAGAGCCGCCCAGATGCTGATTTGACCTCCACAAACCTGATCTGATCTGGTTTCATCAGAACAAGATCGGGGATGCCTGGCTTGTTGGTCTGGATCAACTTCAGCACATACCAACCCTCCTGCTCGTAACGCTTGATCAGCGTCGATTGATAGCTGGCTTCGGTCCTTGCCAAAGTGCTTCAGCGTGTAGGTCTGCTTGTCCTTAACAAGACGATACACGCGGCTTTCAACTGACCGCTCAGCAAAGATGAAGTGAACGCGGTTGGCACGGTCGCGGCCTAGATAGCTGGCCCGGTCTCGCCCTTGGAGGTACGAGAGGGCGCTGTAGTCCACACCGATGAAGATGAGATCATCGGCGCTGGATAGGTTGACGCCTTCGCGGCTTGACTGCACTTGACCGATGTAGATGGACTGCGGATCTGCGTTGAAGGTTTCTGGGCTGCTGGTGTGCCGTCCTTCAAAGGTGTCGCGGAGCATTTTGCCCTCGGCGTCAAAGCAATAGAGGATTGCGATCTTGCGTCCGGCGAAGTGATCGCGGATGTAGTGAGCCTTGCTGCGATCAAAGATGACGGCGCCATGTTCCTCGGTGATCACGGTGCCGGAGTAGATCTGGCGGAGCTTGCTCATGGCCTTGGCGCCAGTGTCAGCAAGAACTGAGCGGCAATCCGGGCGCCCGATGACGCCATTGTTAATGATGCGCAGGGCAAGGCGGTAAGTGCGCCTGCTCATTTTGACGGTGTGAACCTGCTCGTCGATCGTGGTGGTGAAGCCTGCCTGCTGCTGCGTGACGGTGACGGTAAGGGGCTCGATGTCAGCAAGGATGCGGGCCTCGTTGGCGTTGGTGTAGTCATTAACCTGCTGGCCCGATCCAACGTATTTGGTGCCGATGGTGACGTAGCCAGCCTTGGCCCAGCTGTAGAAGTTGGTGTAGGACCAGGGTTGTGGCGCCAGCGCGAACTGGTGGTAGAGCTGGGAATATGACTCTGGCGAAGGCGTGCCAGACATAAGGATGATGTACTTGTAACGAATTGTGTTGAGGTCATGCCAGCGCTTGGATGGCTTTGGGTAGGCGCCAACGCCATGGGCCTCATCGACCACCAACACTTCGTAGAAGCGGTTGGCCCGCTTTGGCACCTGCTCAAAATTTGTCACCTCAACGGTGTCTGTCAGCCCAATGGCGTCACAATCCGCCTCAATGGATGGGATCGCCTTTTTTTTGGTGACGATGAGGCATGACTGGGCGCCAAGCCGCTTGAGGGCATGAAGGACGGTGAGGGTCTTGCCGACCCGCACCTCACCGCGCAGGTAGGCGACGCGGTGCTGCTGGAGGATGGCAACGAGGGCCGTGGCTGCGTCAGTCTGATATTGCCTTAGCTGCATAGGGTTGCCTAGGGTTACCTGATGCTATAGGATGCCAGAGCAACCCGCAAGACCCCATGGACAACGCTGAGTACCACGCGCACCCAGCGATCAGCAAGTCGCATCTTGACCTGATCGCTCGCAGCCCCTTGCACTATTGGTCTACCTATTTGGACCCTAAGCGAGTGCCGACAGAGCCAACGGCAGCAATGCGGCTTGGCACTGCCTTGCACACGCATGTTCTGGAGCTTGACCGCTGGGATCAAGACATTGCCGTATCCCCGTTCGGCATTGATCGTCGGACCAAGGCAGGCAAGGAGCTATGGGCAGCATTTGAGGCTGACACCAAAGGCAAAACCTTGATCACAGCAGACGATGCTGAGCAGGTGATGGCAATGGGCCGCGCAGTCTACACCCATCCTGCGGCAGCAATGCTGCTAAGCCTGCCCGGCAAAGCAGAGACCAGTCATTTCTATTCAGATTCTGTGCTGGGGCTTGAGCTGAAGTGCCGCCCTGATTGGTTGACCAATGACGGCAAGATCGTGGTTGACCTAAAGACCACAGAGGACGCATCGGCCCGTGGGTTCGCCAAATCGGTTTCGCAATGGAGGTATTGGGTCCAAGCCGGGTTCTATGTGAACGTGCTGGAGGGCGCCACAGGCATCAGGCCAGAGCAGTTTATTTTTTGCTGCGTGGAGAAAAAGGCACCTTACGCCGTCTCAGTGATGGCAGCCGATCAAGAGATGATCGAGCAAGGGTGGCGTCAGGCGCTGCGTGAGCTTGATGTGCTTGCCACCTGCAAGAAGACGAACTCATGGCCTGGCTACAGCGATCAGATTGAGACGATCAGCCTGCCGAGCTGGCTTAAGCCTGGCAGCACCCAGCAACCACCAACTGAGATTGAGTTTTACTGATGACTGACTCCACAGCACTAGCCACCACCTCAGTGTTTGGTGGCATCCAGCAGTTTGAGGATGCGCAACGCATCTGCAAGGCGCTTGCTAGCAGCACCTTGATCCCGCCTCAGTTTCAAGGCCAGCAGGGTTTCGCCAATTGCTTGGTGGCGCTTGAGATCGCTAACCGGATGGGCATGGGCATCTTCCAAGTGATGCAAAACTTAAACATCATCCATGGCCGCCCAAGCTGGAGCAGCCAGTTCATCATTGGCCTAATTCAGGGCTGCGGTCGCTTCAAGGATTTTGACTTTGTTGTGACGGGCACTGGTGATGCGATGGCTTGTTACTGCACTGCTGTCAACGTATCTACCGGCAATGAAGCCAAGGGGCCAACCGTGTCCCTTGAGATGGCCCGTAAAGAAGGCTGGACTAAGAACGCAAAATGGGGTTCGATGGGCGAAGTTATGCTTCGCTATCGAGCAGCTTCGTTCTTTGGCCGGATGTTTATCCCAGACCTGCTGGTGGGCATCCAAAGCCAAGAAGAGGTCATTGACGTGCAGGAGGTAAAGGTCCAAGCTCAAAAGCCTGCGATCTCTTTAAGTGACCTAAACGCCAAGATTGCTCCGACTGAAGACGATGACCTCCTCTGAATTTCTTACGACACCCCAACTGGCGGATAGATGGCACATTCACCAAAACACTTTGATCAAATGGCGCAAGGTTGGTAAAGGGCCATTCTTTACCAGGATTGAAGGCAACGTGCTCTACTCCTTGGCCGAGGTAGAGCAATACGAGCAGGCCAACCTCATTACTCACGAACCATGACTTTCATCGCTAAGGGCGCAATCTTTAAGAACACCCGCGAGAAGCTGCAAAAGCTAATGGGTGACAAGTTTGACGAAACTAAAAAGTACCCCGAGGTCGATGGGAGCTTTGGCATCAAAGACGAGGACCGGCTGGCTTTTGCTAGCTACATCATGAACGCACCTCTTAACGACAGGAATGAAATTGCTGTCAAGGTGTCGGGCTACAACAATGTTAGTACCAACGGCGTTAAGTACATTGGCTTGACAATTCAGCCTGACTACAAAACCCAAAAAGCTGTGGAGCAAAAACTTGCCGCAGGTGAGGCTGCAACCAACTTGGCAAAAGCATTTCCGGGCAGCGCAATCAGCGAACCTGAAATGGACTCGTTTTTCTAAGCATGAAATGTCCTAACTGCGGGTCAAAAGATATGCGGGCTATCTGCACTGACAGGACACCGGACGGTGCAACCATGCGCAAGCGTCGGTGCCATGATTGCAATCATGTCCAGAATACCCTTGAGATACAGGTGCCAGACAGTTGCTATGGCTGGCCCTCAAGCCAGGCAATAAAAGACACTGGCCGCAAGATAATCATGCTTACTAATTTAGCTGACATCTTGCAGGACAAGTTAACCCGACTTCGTTACACCATTGGAGCACAATGACTTTGATTTTTGACGGCCTAACAATGCGCCGGTTTTATTTTGAGATTCCATCCGCTAATGTGTTGGAGTGTATCTGGGCACACAGCCTCTTTGAGGCTAAAGCCAAGGCCTCACTGACTTGGATGCCTTGGTGGAATGAGATCAAATGGATTGACCCCCAATGAGTGCTGACTTTCTTTCTCCATTAGAAAACGCATTTTTGCGTTGGGTTTTGAGCAGCCCTCGTGTTGGGTTGATCGCTGTCAAGCAATTTGGCACCGACACAGTTAGTGTCTTCCAAGACACTACCGATCCGTCCTTCGATGAACAAACTAATGAGCCGCCAAGCATGTTGCTTGAGAAGATTTTTCATGCCCCTGCATACGGCGAAGACGAATGATTTGCTTGCGCAACGGTCGGTTAATTATTGAACGACTAAAGTTATCAGAGAACTGGAGTGCAAGGTACAAGTTCCCTGGCACTGACGCGATTGTCATTGACTTATGCACGCCCGACATCCGGCAGGCTTTTGTCCGGGCGCAGTATCATTACATTGCTCTGCGGGACAAGTTGCCGGTTGAGCAGGCGCGAGAGGCAATCGACGCAAAAGCACGTTGCTGGTTTTGCCATCACTGGTTGCCCCGCACCAATGAGTGCAGTCTTGGGTTTCCTGAAGCGCTGCAAAACAACGGGCTTTACGCATCAAGGTGCAGTCTTTATGAACAAAACAAGAAAAGTCTTAGCCCATATGGACAGGGGCGAGGGAAAATGGATTGATGTTCTGTGCGATTCCAGCGGAGAACCCTTCTATCAAGCTTGCGGACGCAATGGCACAATTTGTCGAATGACAAACGATTTGTGGCAAGCGGAAATCTACGTTCAGTATTACTAGCTATGTATTACGCATTTTGTTTTGGCTTATGGCACGCTGGCCCATTTGCATCAGCAGCGAGTGTTCAACTGTTTGCCGAACAGCATGGTATCGATGATTGGAAATTAATTGAGCTGTCGCATGTAAATTGCATATCCTGCATCAATGGCTAGCAACATTGAGGCGGCTAGGGCTCGTGCTGCATTGCCAAGCAACTGTTCTCAATGCGGATCGTTGGCCGTGTTTGTTTTAGAAAGCAGAACTACTGCTTTCGCAAGACGCAGACGCAAACTGTGCAGTCGCTGTGGGTTTCGGGAAACGACCTATGAAATTAGTCAAAAACTTTTTCAAGAATTAACTGGCAGAAAGCGGTTCTCATCAGCACCAAAGCCAAAAGTAGAAGCGAGCCTGACATGTGCATCTTGTATCCATTGGGCAAATGGCAGTTGTGGATTTGACTTCCCTGAGGCTGGAGGCTGGTTTGCTGCGGATTGCTCCTGCTACCAAAGCAGCTAATCGCCAGGTATTGTGGTTTTAAGCCGTGAATGGTTTTTGTGACGAGCATTTCGCCCACCGGGCTCAACCTCATCAAAGATTTTGAAGGCTTGCGGCTTAGTACATACAAATGTGCAAGCGGAATCGATACGATTGGTTACGGCTCGACTGGCTCGCATGTCAAGCCAGGGATGCAGATCACGCAATCAGAAGCTGAGGCGCTGCTTGCAAAGGATTTGGTGCGCTTTGAGCAGGCTGTAGATAGTGCTGTCAAGGTTCCAATTACGCAGTCACAATTTGATGCATTGGTGAGTTTTGCGTTTAACTGTGGCATTGGTGCATTGCAGCAGTCAACCCTGCTGAGGCTGCTGAACCAGCGTGACTACATCGGTGCAGCAGCACAATTTGACCGCTGGGTGAAAGGCCCCAATGGTCCGTTGCCTGGCTTGGTGCGTCGCCGTGATGCGGAGGAGGCGCTGTTTCGCAAAGAGGGTTTGACTGGCGCCGCTGCCAAGACACCACCAGAGCAGGAGCCTGTCAAGCACAACGTTTTTAAGATCACCGCCAAGCAAGACACGGTGTTGAAGAAAGCACCTATCGTTAGTGGCGATTTGGATGATGACCAAAAATCACCCGTCAAGGCTGGCAAGGAACTCCAGTGCATATGGCGTGGGAAGACAGACAACGATCACGTCAAGCTGTCATTGGACTACGGCCTTGGCAACTGGTACGTCTACGCGCCGCATTGGAGTGGTTTGGCTGATGCTGCGCCACCTTCCAATTTGCCACCAAGCAAGATCGCTGGTGAGGTGTTGCTGCCAACGCCGTACTACAGCCAACGTGACAACATCCCGTCTGGGAATGACATGCCATACAGGACATGCTTCTCCAGTAGCTGCGCCATGTTGGCTGTCACTTTGAAACCAGGCTGCATTACTGGCGACGATGACTACATCAAAAAACGCCAGCCGCGTGGGGATTCCACGGACTCAACAGCTCAAGTCAAAACCCTGAAGTCGCTCGGCATCAATGCCCGCTTTGCTACGAATTGCAACAATGACACGATCAAGAAGCAAATCGACAAGGGCATCCCTGTGCCGGTTGGCATTTTGCACCATGGGCCAGCCGGTGCTCCATCAGGTGGGGGGCACTGGTTAACGGTTGTTGGATACAACAGCAACGGCTTTATATGCAATGACCCGTGGGGTGAGATCAATCACGCCAATGGCACCTACACCAAGACCAACGGCAAGCAGGTGCTGTACTCCTACAAGTTGTTTGACAGCCGCTGGACAGTTGCCGGATCGTCTGATGGTTGGGCGATTTTGGTGGATTGATTACTTGTAAACCTTGGCTTCAATACTGGAAACCTTGTTTTCAATATCCCGCAACCGGCCAAAGATTTCTATGCGGTCGGACTTGAAATCTGCGTGAAGTTCTGAAAGGCGTTCGCCTACGGTTTCTACGGCAATCGTCAGCCTCAATGCGCTATCTCGCATTTCAGTTGCACGTTGCGAGCTGCTTTTCCACAGCATGGCTGCCGCAGAGATGATGGCCCCGAGCGCCCCGCCTAAAATTGGGTCCACGATAATCCTATTGCTGCACCCATTATGGCAAGGGTTAAACCGCCAAGCAGTACCAGGATCGGGGAGTTAGTCCGCTTGTCAGTTCTTAGCTGGAGCGCCACGTTGCTGACAGCTAGCTATGCAGGCATCCTGCCAAAAATGGACCCAACGTTCATCGCGTCAATTTTTACCGGCAGCCTTGCGTGGTATGGCATCGAACGCCGTGACCGCGACCAGGATGATGCCTCTAAACGTGTCACGCCTAAAGTGGTAGCACCACCTAAAGGTCAGCCATGAAATGGCTCCTCTTATTGCTACCGTTTTTGCCCGCAGACGCGATGGCTCAAGCAGTCACGCCCAATTTCACCACCGGCACCGTCAACAGCACCACCACCAGTACGCAGACGGTTGCGGAGACAATCAATATCAAAACCTATGGCGGGACGCAGTTCAGCGTGACAGGCAGCAACGTAACTCCAGCCGGAAACCTAGCAGCAACCACAACCTATACAGTGACAGATCCAACCAAGAACTTTTCGTACAGCGCGGTGACCTTGCCCGCCGGGATTATCGAGACGCAAGACGTAACAAGAACTATTACCACCACCTCTACTACGCAGTCATTATCTGTCTTCTCGCAATAGCGCCAGCAATGGCAGAAGGTGAGACTTCTATTGTAGCCGCACCGCAGTCCAGCTCGACGGGTAGTGTCACCAATCAAGCAGTCCAGATCAATCAAGGCAGCTACAACAACCAGTCGTTTGGCAGCGGGTTGACTTGTTCTGGCCCGACGTTGGTGCTCACGCCGTTTCTAATTGGCTCTAGCATTTATCACGAAGCAAAAGGCAACGCTAACTACGGCTTTCAGGTCTCTCTTTCAATGCCGCTTGATCAAGAAGCCGTGAGCCTATGCAAAGCACACGCTCGTCAAAAGTTAAACAAAGAACGGCTGGACTACGAGTTAGTGAGAGTGCTGAAGTGCAGTGAGTTTCTAAAAACTGGCTTTGTCATTCACCAAGACTCACCCGTACACGTCCTCTGCTCAGACGTTTGGCCCGCGCCCAAGTCAGGGTCGATTTTCCGCGTTTCTTCTGAATCTGCTTCCAAAGCTGATTGAGTATTGGCTTGAACAAGCTGACCAGTCGGTTAAAAATGCTTGTGCCGATGAGCGCAGCGCCAACGCTGACCACTGAAGTGGTTGCAGCCGCCGACAAGATTTCGGCTGTTGGCACTGGCACCTGTACGCTTGTGCCAGGTATTGTGATGGAGGTTGTTTCTGCTGCTTGCTGTGGAAGATCCGTGGGGGCAGCTTCAACGGCAGCTTCTTGTGATGGCGGTTCTGGTGGCGGGATTTCTATTTGTGGCAATCGCACCACTGGCATTGGTGGCGCCTTTGCTGCTTGAGCGGGCGCAGCAGGCTTCTCCTCTTTCTCCTCCTCAGCAGCGGTAGGGATATCAGTGTCGTTCTGCATAGGCAGCACTGGTGGCGTAAAGCTAGGCAACTCCACACGCGGCAGCTCCAGCATCGGTGCAGGTAGCTGGACTGGTGGCGGCAGCGGAACGACAGGTGGCAGAGGTACGCTGTTCATAACGTTGCCACTGGGTTAATGGCTGCCCTCACCAATGCTGTAATTCTTCGAGCTGCCAGCTTGTGCCGTGATGTGTACGCCCATGAGCGCGACTACATCGTAGACACCAGCATCCCAGGCTTCACGATCATTGCAGTAGAAGGCACGTCCAGCGCAGGTGATTGGCTGACAAATATTAAGTTTCTATTCCGCAGCGATGATACGCATCGTGGGTTTAAGGAAAATGCACTGCGGCTTACTAATCAACTGTTCATGCGCGAGCAGATTGATTTCAAAACGCAGCTTGTGGTGTGCGGCCACAGCCTTGGTGGTGCTACGGCAACCGTGCTGGCTGACATGTTGCGTCAAGGTGCTGGTCGTAATGTTTGTGTGATCACGCTTGGCTCACCACGGCCAGGAGGTAGACGATTGCGCAAGCGGCTAGCTGACCTCACCCATATGCGGTACGTCCATAGCAATGACGTAGTGCCTAAGTCACCGTTGTGGCTAGGGGGTTATGTGCATACCCATCAAGCTATCAAGCTGGCTGATGCCAATGGCGAGAAATGGTTTGATGGCGTATCCGATCATGATGCAGGGGCATATTGCAAAGCATTAGCCCTTGCCTTGGCCGCGTAGTTTTTTGCGCCCATGACTAGGTTTGCTGCGTTTGCCTTGCCCTTGGCGGGTAAGTTTGGGATTGCCGGGCTTGAACTCGACGCGAGCGGTGCCGGTTTTACTTTTGACTGGCATCGTCTACCTCATCCGCCGGAAGCGGGGTGTTGCCGTCCTCCAGCCAGCGCAGGTACGCCTGGTAGTTGGTGTTGGCGGGTTGGTTGCTTTAAGTGTGCTCATGGGGTCACCTCCCGGTTGTTGTAGTTGTAAGTCATGGGAGTCATAGGTGAAGGGGACTACGCGCTCTCAAGGGCAGATAAACGGGCTTCAAGAGTTTCGATCTTGGTGATGGCTTCCTGCAGCGCAGCCGTCAGCAGGGGCACCAGCTTCGACTGATCAACACCTTGTGGGCTGATGCTGCCATCTGGATTAACAGCATCTTTCTGTCCGGTCACAGCTTCGGGTATTACTTCCTGTAGTTCGTGAGCAATAAAGCCATCCATTCGTTCATCTGGATACCCTTTAAAATTAAACCTTGTGGGTTTAATTTGCTTAAGCCGTGCGATGGGCTGCGGAACAGGCTCGAAGTCTTCTTTTAGTCGGTAATCTGAGGAAGTGTTATAGGCAATAGTGGTAGAACTAGCGCGAGTAATGCTTCCAATTCTGGTTCCAGATGAGTTGCCAAACTGGATGTAGATGGCACCGTTAGTATTGTCAGTAGTCGAAAAAGCGGCCCCCGCTATTCCATTGTAAAAGTCGCCGTGCGCTGTAAAGCGGCCACCACCTGCCATAACGGCACCTTCAGTTCCGCTATGCACATTTTGACTGGCTGAATAAAGGGTCCCTCCGCTATTTATGCGCCACCGCTCCGTCGGAGAACTCGCTCCGTCGGCGGTAGTCGAGAACGTTAATACACCTCCTTGCTGGTTAGCAGTAGAACCTTCTTGGCCGCAAACAATACTGGCTCGACATCTTTTTCCATCTGTATTGCCGGAATTGAAGAAAGTGATAGCTCCGAGATATTCACTTGCTCCCTGCGCTCCGCCAAGGCTTAGTACTGCGGGTCGATTGCTAGTGGATGCTTGAACTTGCAGTTCAGCTCCGTTTCCGCCGCTAACAACGTGGCTATCGCCATCAACATATCCATTGCCGAAAACAGCCCTATAAAGAGAACTATTAGCTTCGATTGTTCCGTTTACTGTTAGAGGCGCGGCAGACGTAGTAGTCGTGCCAACTAACAGGCGTCCGCTGGAGTCGATGCGGGCGCGTTCTGTGCCATTGTTGTAATTGTTGCCGCCAGTAAGCAAAATTAAACCGCCTCGCCCAGTCAGGCTTAACGAAGAATTTGAATCCCCACTAGCGGCAATATATTTAGCTCCATTGGCATAAAAATTAAAATAATCTCCATTGCTACCAATCCCGCCATTGACGTCAAGCGTGTGGGACGGAGTATTGCCAATCCCTACCGCATCTGCCGAGGCGTCAACAAATAGCAGGTTTGGATTCGTATCACCTTCAACGCGGAAATCATAGTTGTTCCCACCATCGTTGAACACCACCTCGCTGGTGCCCCATTCGACGCGCTCGACGCCGTTGGTGCTGATGGCGAATTGATCGGTGCTTGGGCGGAAGATGCCGGTGTTCAGGTCATCGCGGAATGCCAGGCCAGGTGCAGAGACAGTGCCATCCTCGATGGTCAGCGTGCCGTCGAGCTGCATGATCTCGATCCAGGCACTATTGGCGCTGTTGCGCAGCTTGAGGGTATTGGTTGTCGTATCTGCCCACCACTGGTAGGCGTAGGTGGTAGCTGGTGCGGTGGCGCCACTGTTGTTTGAGACGATGGCAGCAAGCTGACCGTTGAGATCAGCGCGTACTGCTGCACCAGTGCCGTTGCTTACAACGTAATCAGCTTGTGCCATGAGCCAGACCGCTTGACGGCAGTGTTTGTCCTACTTTAACCGCCTCTACCATAGCCGACCGCACTCCAGTTGAAATTACGACTGACGGCAGTGCCGCCCGAATTTTTGAAGGTAACGGTGAATCCAGTGCCGCTGACGCTGGTCACCTCAAAAAAGTCGCCTGAAGCCATGTTCTGAGCGGTGACGCCAACGCTAGGCAGGTATGCATTTACTCCACCAAGGCTTGCGGTGCCAGTAAAAAATGAATTGGCGAATGTGATGACCTTTGCCCCTGCGCCGCTGCTGACGGCACCATCGCTATTTTCTGTACGGCGCTGGAATGTCGCGTCATAGCCCAGTTCGTCTACCAGGATGTTCTGGTCAACGGCAGAACTGGTCAAATCAGCACGAAACTCGAAAGCACGAGCGCGAAAAGTACCGTTGACGAACTCTTGATAGGCGCTCCAAGTTGGTGTGCCAGCAGGGTTATCGTTCGTCATTCGTAGCATTAGCTTGGCATTTACCTTGTCGTTAATAGCGCCATCAAAATCGCTCCAATCATCAAGAGTGTTAGTGCGCGAGTCAATCAGATCTGACGGGAAGTAGCCACGGGTAACAAAATAGCGACGCAAATCAAGTGCAAAGATGTTGCCAAGATCTAATGTATTTAGGAAATCATATGTGCCTGAGCTTGTAACATCGCCTATCAAATCAAAAGTAGGCACCAAATCCACGTCAACAACGTCATCAAACAGCGATGTGCCCTCTAGCGTAAGGGCATCAAATTCATCGCTATAAAAGACATCGGTTCGTACCCCTTGGAACGGCGGGGTGTCTTGATCCTCGCGGCGGGTTTGGATTGATAGTGGTGCAATCGTATCTGGCAGGTCAATAATGACGCTGGTTTCCGTCGCGCTTTGACGCCCACCGTCGTCTTCGTACTTGACCAAAACTTCACCTTCCACTAGCGGAATGATGGCTTCGGTCGAGCTACCGGATTTAGCGGGAATTAGGTCAACACTGTTGCTCCAAGTCGCCGTGCCATCGGTGAGGCTGCTGTGGCGTATGTGGATCTTTCCACCAACTTTTACATCCAGATCAACGGTTTCGTCCCAACGTAGGCGACCGGAATTGTTGTTGATCGCCTCAAAAGTAAGATTCTGGACATTGCCTGGCACTTCTGTCTTGCCGAGTAGTTCAAATTCAGCAATGGCAGCGATGCTGACGGCACCAAAATTATTGACGCTGCGAATTTGCACATAAAGTGTTCCATTCCGCAAGCCTGTTAGCCGCGCCGATGGGGACGTGGTACTTAACTTAATCCAGTTATCATTATCAATGCGATATTCAACTTCAAAACCAGTGACACGAGTCCTAGGGTTGATCCAACTTAGTTCAAATGCACTCAGGACGCTTTGACCGTCTTGATATAAATGCTCAGTGCCGGTAATCGCTGACGGCGGATCAGGCAGCGCTGATAGATTGCTGATGTCGCGGAACTCAAGGTTGATGTCGCTCTCGATTGCGGCATATAGAGATTCATTGTATTGAAGTGCAGTGCAAGTAAACACGCCGCCTTCGCCTTCAGCCACGCTTACAACGCGAAATAGATTTGCTTGAATGTCATTAGTTTCTACTAGAAATACAGTCTGTGGATTTGGCGCTTCACTGAACGCAGCACTTACTGTAAATACACTCCCAGAGATGCCGCTAATAGTGCGCGTTTCAACTAAACCTGTTGGCAGCAACACCGAAATAGTCGGAGCATTTGCAGTTGTTGTCGGCAGTCCGCTTATCGAATCAACTGTGACGGTAGTAGTTGTCGCGGTATTGATGCGTCCAGAGCGCCGTGTGCCACTTTTTACTGGGTCAGCAATAGAGATAACAACACCAGGGCGCAAAACGATGCCACTCTCAATGCTGACAACGAATGTCACGGTATCTGTAAGATTCTGCTCCATTAGCAATGCCCATTTGCCTAGCCGATGCGCTTGTCCACGGCTATAGCATCCAAATGCTTTGATGTCTTTGTTAATGACACCAAACTTGGTGATCGCATCAGCATCTTCTACATACTCAAATTCAACCTCGCCTAAGCCGTCATAAGTTTGATATGCCACTGTGGCAGTCGTATGACGCGACTTTTGCGAGCTGCCTGAATAGCTAAAGTTGCCGTCAATTACATTTGACGGACCAAGCAAGTATTGCGGATCTGATGGTTTGTCAGCCATAATAACCATTGACCCAGCGCCGTAGTAAGCAATCCCACGAAAAATTGAAACAAACTGCTGAATGACGTTGTAAATCTCTTCTCGGCTATTAATCAGAAGGTTGACTTGAAAGCGTGGCTCCTGCCCGCCAAAACCATTACTAACCAGTTCGTTACAGTATTGAGAAATGGCAAAAAAGTCATAGCGATCTAGGCTTGCTTCTGGTATAGATGGGCCGTATCTAGTGGAGGTAAGCAAATCCCACAGGCACCAAGCAGGGTCAGCGCACCATGTAGCCGCGCCAAAGCTGCCATCCCACACGCCTGCATAGGTAACGCGGCCTAGATGCGTCGTGGTGTCTACCGTTGCATTAGAAGGCAACCTAACTTTTATGCCTCGTATCAAATATTTGCGGGTCGGGATGTTTTGAAATTGCCGTGAATCAAATCGCAAGAATGACAATGCGCTGTTTGGGTAGCGCAACTTCTCGTCAATAATTTCAGTGAAACTAAACCAGAATGTACGGTTTTGACGCTTGGCGCTTGATTCATCTGGCGACACCCGCACCATTCGGATGTCAACTGGAAATGCTCCAGTCAACGCGATGATGTAGTCACGCTGATAGCTGTTGGTGGTCTTGCCACTAATTGTATCGTTTATGACATCAGTAAAACCACCGCCATTGTATTGCACTTGAAACTTGATATCGACGCTATGGCCAATAATGTCGCCATTGTCCTCAAAAATCTGCAATGCTGGGAGTTGGATGGTGACGCGAACACGATCAACATCTGTATCAGTGATTGACCGTGTTACAGAGCTTGATGCCGTTGCCTCAATGTTGACACCAGTCTCAGATTCAATGCCTTGAGTACCAGCAATGTATGTCTGCGCTTGAGTGCCAGTCTTAAATTCAGTTGTATAACCGGTGAAATTGTTGGCGCCGCTGCTGGAGACTACAGGTGTATCATCCAGAAAGACGCTTCTAAGCCCATTATCAAGCCCTTCAATTTCACCTTCAGACAAAAGATCAAGAACACTGGCAAACTGCGTGGACTGGAGCGAATCATCGGCTTCTGTTGGAACCCTTTGCGAACGACCGCCGCCACCCTTGCCACCCTTGCCACCGCCTGCGCCAATGATGCGAGTCATACTGCCACCTGATCTACGTCAAGACCGCTGGAAATTACGGCAGAGCCAACAAATGCACGTCCATAACAAATTGGCACTGCCATTCCTTGTTTGCTTGTATTAACAATTCCGCTAAATGAGAATGATTCAAGCCGTGCCGCTTCTTTGCCTGATGTAAGCCCGGCCATGTTTGGCATAGGCGAAATTAATCCTGCAATGCCGCCTAAAACTAGACTGGCACCAAAAGAGAAAAGCGCGTTACTTAAAAATGGAACACTACCAGCGGCGGCGCCGCCAAAGATGCCGCCAGCAGAAGTAACCCCAGCAAGAGCGCCTGCGAAAGGTATAAAAGAAATCGCAATTAACGCAATACCTGCCAAAATCCGTCCAATACCACCTGCGCCGACAATTACTGGCGCAATGCTGAAGACTTCACGTTCAGACCACGGCAGCACCAGCCCCTCAGGTGCTTCATTTGTGATCCTGTCGCGGCCACGGGTGACACGAAATGCCATACCCTCTGCCTCACGATCCAGCAGCCACTGCGCCAAACCAGGAAAGTTTATGCACAATGCCTTCATGGCTTGCGCTGGAGTGTCCGCTACAAATTCAAAACGGCACTGCCCAAGGTACTTACGCAGTGGGCCGTAGACCTTAACGACTTTCATGCCTCACGACCATCGCCGTATTTTTCACATAATAACCGCCGAGCACATCACGGCTAGACAGCCGTCCTTGAACGTGATGCAGGATCTGCTGGTCGCCGACGTAGATGGCAGCATGATTAGGCAAGCTCGCGTCAAGGTGCATAAACAACAAATCGCCATATTGCAGCTCATCAAATGGCACCTTATGGAATCCTTGACTTTTGTAGCTGTCTAGGTACAAGTTTTCACCTCGCTCCCAGAAGCGGTCACGCCTGGCGAAGTCGGCCAACACCAAACCAAACTCA
>Ga0194116_10004127_pt1 | contig 16925 bp, 19 predicted proteins | sample TA2MahsurfametaG_4_FD_148617 | JGI IMG/M metagenome (GOLD analysis project Ga0194116, IMG submission 148617) | Freshwater microbial communities from Lake Tanganyika, Tanzania - TA2015008 Mahale S9 surface | ecosystem: Environmental > Aquatic > Freshwater > Lake | place: Tanzania: Lake...
TAACTTAGTCTTTATAATTTTTCAAATAATTTTTTTTTATTTCAAGCTTGAAATAAATTAAGCACCCATTAAAACTTATCAATATTTCAAGGAAATACCTTGATATCATAATTTTTAACTTAACAATTCAATAGGATAAAATAGATTTAGTTTTCAACAATTAGACCATTATATAATGAGATATTTGAATTAAAAAATTTCAATTCATTTTTTTGAAGTTTAAAATATTTCTAAGAAATTAATAAAAAATGAAGTCTTTATATACTTTAAATCTAAGAGGGAATATGATTATTTTCTTGATCATTATTGTATCAATAAATTGGATTCAAACTGCTACAAATAAAATTCAGAAAAAAAATGAAGATATTCTAATACCTGCAGTTACAACCGTAATTTTTAATTATTAAATAAAATTAGGATTCTTGTTCATGTGCTCTGAATTTCCCTCCTTGTTGTACTCCCGAATTCTCAACTGTAATTAGTTTTCTTATATTTATAGATATACAATTCAATAATAAATGCATAATAAAAATTCTAGTATGTATGTCCTTGTGCTGCTGTTAAACCAATATGTGGGACTTGTCCTGGAACCGATAACATTTTTGTTAATATGCATGATAATATGTTGAAACTAGCAATGAAAGATGCGTTCAATCAACAAGATTTAGCTAGAAAAGCCAAATTACAAGTAGATCTATTTCAAAAAGCTCAAGAATTCGCTAAAGAAGTAGGAATTCAAGAAATGAAAGCTAAACAGTATGCAAATTTATTGAACGAGAATACCAAAAAGGCCCAATATTCAAGAACAATGATGTTCAATGTATTTTTAAATTATTTTAAGAGATTGGAATATTTTCAAAAGATAATATTTTTATTTATAATTAGAATAAGTTATTTGGAGTATAATATTAAATTCAGGCTGCTAATCAAGTTAGATATTTGGCCGACCAAACTTTAAGAGCGATTCAGCCAATGAAATGTATAGGAACAAGATGCAACAATTCTCAGATTGTTGTTGATCCAATTATAAATTCCAACCCAATGTTAATGACAAATACAGATTTTAATTCTTTCATGTTCAAAGAATTTGATAATAATAATAGTAATAATTTTTATAATTTAAGAGGTTCACAATAAACTTATACAAATTCAATTAAAAAATTTAAAATTTCATTAATCATAATATATAAATATTGAATTTGTGAGTTAAATTTACAATAAGAATTATATTTTGAGAAAGATTATTTAAGAAAGTCTATCCTTTACAAATTTAATTATTCAAACAATTATGAATACTTATGAATTTATCCAGAAATTTTATTACATTATAAATAGACAATTTTTCATTTATTTTAAATGAATTTTTAGATTGACTCCATTTTACATTAACAATATTATCATTTCTTATTATATTCAAATCACTATTATTTAAATGGTATCTATATAAAAAAAGTATATTTTTATTTTTTTCATTTAAATAATATTCGAACAAACTTTTCAAATCAATATTTTGGAAATTAGCATTATTATTAATTCGGATATTCAAGGTATTTGTGATTTTAGAAACATTTAAGCTTAATCTTTTTAAAGAATTATTTATAGAAAAAATCATATTTTTATTTCTTGTATCATAATCCATATTTAAAGACAAAATTAACTGTGTTTTATTTTCCAATTTTTCAAGTTTTTCAAAAGATATAATCTTATCATTTTGCTCTCCATTCTTCATTACTTCTTTTAAATATAAGTCTTGTTTATCCTTATTATCTATATTTAAATTTTTGCTGGCAACATAATACTTATTGTCTTCACATTTTAGTTCTTTAGTACAATTATTTAAAGAATTTTTTTTTGTAATGTTAATCAAATAGCTTAAATATTCATATAATTCCTTTTTGATTGAAATATTATAATAAAAAAGTACACGCTCAAATGGAATTTCCATTAAATTAGGTGGCATGTATGTCTTTATATCTAATGAACTTTCTACTGTTTTTTGAAACCTTTTCATGACTTCAACATCTCCATGTACCAAAACCAAATTTTTTGGATTCGCATTTTTTATTAAACTCAATATTCCCTTTGCATCAGCATGAGCAGAAAAAGACATATAATAAACTTCACAATGAACTTCTACATTTTGTTTTTCTATTTCGACAATTCGTTCTCCGGAAAGTATTTTATTTCCAACTGTTCCTTGTGTACAATAACCAGGAATGATAACACAATTTTTTGAATCTGGAGCGATTTCTTTAAATATCTGTAGTGATAACCCTCCATGAAGCATGCCTGGAGTTGCAAATATAACCATAGGAGTATTATTTTTTACTACACTCTTATCTCCATGTTTAACGAAACTAAAATCAAATACATTATGATTTAAAAATATATTTTTAACTGCATTATTTGTCCAATTAGTAAAAGTTTTATAATAGAAATTCGCCTTCTCTGCCATAGGGCCTGCGAAATAAATTGGAATTGTACAACCTGTTCTTCTCCAATGTGTGTCAAGCAAAATGCACAATTCCTGAGCTCTTCCCAAAGCAAAAATAGGAATTAAAACTTTTCCCCCTCTTTCAATGACAGTTTGAATTTTTTTTAAAAATTCTCTTTCCCTTACTCTTTTTGTATCGCGTACTGTATCTCCATATGTTGTTTCAGTAATAAAGACATCTGGGAATATTTTTGGAATATATGCACCTGATAAGTGCCTGTCTGTTAGAGTGTTGTAATCGCCAGTATAAACTACAGTATACCCATCAACATCTATGTGATACATTCCAGCTCCTAAAACATGACCAGCGTAATAAGGTGTTACTTTGATACGATTTTTGATTATCCTTGTTTCTCCTATTTCTATAGTTTGGATTTTACTTACACAATCAGTTATTTGTTTTGGAGTTAAAGGAGATTTTTCACCTCGATAATCTGATATTATTTTCCTGAAATCTTCTAGAGTCAATGGTAAAATTGCCTTCGTTGGTTGGGAAGTTAAAATTGGACCGTTATATCCACAAATTTCTGTAAAGTAAGGTAAAGCTCCCACGTGATCCAAATGGAAATGAGTTATTATAACCAAATCAAGGTTTTTAGTGTAGTCTATATTTTCATCTTTATTTTTTAAATTAGCGTACATTATATTGTAATCATCTCCTATTTTTACTTTATTTTCATTTGATGAATAAGGCAATTTTTGTTTATTTATATCTTTATCTTTAGATATTTGATTGGAATAGTTTTTGGATTTATCTTTTGTATATTTTATGTTGCTATTAATATTTTCTTCATAATTATTTTTAGAATCTGGCTTTCCAATATCTAAAATCTTACGAAAATCAGGAAATTTTCTGTGATCGTTGTAAGCCATGTGTACTCCACAGTCAAACATTATTTTGACATCTTTTATTCTTACAATAACGCAACTTCTTCCAACTTCTTGACCTGCACCTAGAGCTTTGAGGCTAATTGACATTTTTTATAAATGATCATTTGATTTCAATTCTTATTAAATTTTTTTAAAAATTTTACCTAAAAAATTCTTTATTTAAGTTATTTTTTCAACAAGGTTTTATAATTTTGATTGAAAAAAGATTTACAATTAAGAAATTATTTAAATTAAATATAATCTAATCCAAATCATAAAGAAAATCTCAACAAATTTTTATATTAAACTTATTCTTTCAAATTTTTTATTTAAAATAAGTTAAATTCTTCAAATGTAAAAAATCTGTTAATAGAATAATTATAACACTTTATGTATTTTAACATGATAACTGCATATTAGTTTCCCTTATAAAAATATAAGAAAATTCTAACACAAATTTATTAAAATTAAAATTTAATAGATAAATAAATAAATAATTAATAATTCTTTTTAATCCCAAATAAAAAATTAAATTTTTGATCTCGCATTCTGATCAACTTTGTTCAATAATTTGTATTTATAAGGCATTATATGGCAATAGCCATTTGGATTATTTTCGAGATAATTTTGATGATAATCTTCAGCTTCCCAAAATTCTTTTGCAGATGAAACTTCAACTACAATAGGATCATGATAACATTCTTTAATTATATCAATATACTCTTCAACTAGATCCTTATCTTCTTCATCATAATAATAAATCCCAGTTCTGTATTGTGTTCCAACATCCATACCTTGTCTATTCAAAAGAGTAGGATCTATAATAAAAAAAAAGTGTTCTAATAAAATGAACAAGTTTGTTTCATTTGTGTCAAATTCAATTTTACAGGCTTCTGTATGGCCTGTTATTCCTGTGCAAACCATTTCATAAGTTGGGAATTTATAATTTCCGTTAATATAACCCACAAGAGTACCTCTAACACCAGGGACTGATTTAAAATAATGTTCTACTCCCCAAAAACATCCACCTGCAAAGACGATTGATTTCATGAATTTTTTAATTTATTATTAAATATTAAAAAGAATTGATTAACAAGAATTTTTATTCAATAATGATGAAAATAAAAATTTAGTTAGATGTTTTCCTTCCATCTAATAATAAAATATCAATAAACAAGGCTAATAATTATATTAATAAAAGGAAATTTTACGATAATTTTATATTCTATTTATAATCATCTTTTCAATGTTTTCCTAAAGTCATATGATTAATTTATTTAACAAAAAAGAATTTAAAAAAAGTAAAAAATCTATAAATAATTTTAAAGAATTCTATCATTTATATATAAAAGATAATCTGCATTTAAATTTGAAATTATAAATATTCTTGTATATTTTATTTTTATATAAAATTCTTTAGAATTAATATGATAATTTTACTAACAGAAACTTCTATTTATAACAATAAACAAATTAGATTTAAAAATTTTATATTTTAAATGTATAAAAAAATGATTGTATTTTTAAAGGTAAAATTCAATTATCCCGATCTATTTTTCATTAGTTTGAGTTGATATTTTTATTAAAAATACATTTTATTATATATCAGTCTTTGATTCATAAAAATTATCATTGATCATTTTAAAATTTTCAATAATGAACAAATAATAACTTATTTTTATTCTATTTTGAAATTATTAGAATCAAAACTTAAGCTTAATGGTTATGATTTACTAGATCTTTCATCTTATCCAAATAAAATCTTCTTTCAAATTCATTCTTTGCATATACACTCTTGAAGGTATTTTGAACATTTAGATAGTGTTTAACGTAGGTTAATAATCCAACTCCTAAATATAATTCAACAGCGTATTTTTTAATGTATGGGAATAATTTTGCTAAAGGATTTCCTGCCATTTAAATTAATTAAATTTAAAAATTATAATATTTTTAAAAATATTTTAACAAATTTTAATAACGCTTTTAAACGATAACTTCTCAATATTATAATATATTAACCAAAACAAAAATTAAATTAACAAAATTAAAAGTAATCTATAATTTATTGTACAAAAATATACATCTAATATAAGAAGTTAATTTTATATGTCTTCCTCTTAGAATTCTTATTAATAATTATAAAAAAATATAATAGTTTTGGTAAAATTTGAAAATTTATTATTGTTCAATTAAAATAAAAAATTTTCAAATAAAATGAATAATATTGTTGTTTTGAATAAAAATAGTTATGAAATTCTTTCAGAAAAAAGTTTACAAAGTCACTCCATGTATAATCAAAAGGAATTTAATCAAAATTTATATGCAAATATTATAAATATTGTAAAAAATTTGGATGAAACTTCCCTTTCATTAGATTTCATAATAAAAATTGAAAATAAAGCCATTGCTTACAGAAGGAGCAAAGATTCTTTCATTTCTTTATTTATTATTAGTGAAAAGAAATATTTTAAAAAAGATAGTTTGAATGATATGTCTCGAATTTTTATGGAATTTTTAGAAAAAATGATTCTAGAAAAAAATGTTTCTTCGAATATTAATCAAAATAATAATAAAAAATTCTTTGAATTTGGATTAAAAGATATAATAAATCAAGTAATTTCTGATTTGACAATTAAATATATTGAGTTTCTAAGAAAAAATAAATTGTATTGCAAATTTATCTATTTCAACTATAATCCAAATGTAATAAATTCTTTACAATATAAAAAAACTAAACTTGATTCAACATCAGTTATCCTCTATCAATCTAATAAAGAAAACGAGAAAATGTATTTTAAAATAACTTTTTTTTTATTATTATAAAAAAATTTCATTCAGGGAACAAAAAGACACTATGATGCAAAAATCTACCATAAAAGAGAAAGAGTTAAATTTAGAATATGAGAAAAAATCATTACCTCCTACTGATAGAAGAATTTTCATTAAAAAATTCAATCAAATTAAGCCAGAAACTATCAGGAAGAAAAATCTTGTGAAGAATTTTGAATCAAATTTTTTCATAGAAAAATATGTAAAATGTTTTTAATATAAAAATTAATATAAAGTTTTTAGCGAATAGCTCTATGATTCATTGCCTCTTTAACAATATATTTATGGAATCAAATAATAATATAAATAATTCACTTATAAGAGAGCAAGCTTCTGATAATAATAAAGGGTTTTTATTTCCTATATCTGGTGATAATGAACATATTTTATTATATCTAATTGATTTATACGAAAAAGTAATTATTATTTATTTAAATAGTCACAACAATTATTTTCTGTTAACAAAGTTTCTACTTCTGAATTCGTGGATATTGCAAATTACGTTGAAATTAATTTAAGTAAGCCGGATGTTATGTGTAAAATATAGTTTAAATCTTTATATATATAGTAACTAAATCTAAATTGATAATTGTCAAAAACAAATACCTCTTTTTAATTTTCAATATTGAAATCTATGATGACAAAAATATGTGGAGCTCGATAAATGCCAATACAAATTTCTACAAGGAAGTTGAAAATCTTTTTAGTATTGTGTTTGCAGAATCTAATTTAGGAATAGATTAATAAAAAATTAGTTTTAAAGATTGTTATTATATGAGAATAAAACAAATTGATGTTTTTTTTTAATCTTTATTTCATTATTAATCATAAATTAAAAATTAAAATTTTCTAACAAAAAATTATTCTTAAAAATATTAAATGTCAAACTTGAATTTTTATTATAGGAACATTGACCCAGAAATTGTGGAAAGGTTACCCACAGCCAAAAAAGACAGCGCAAGGTTGAAAATTATTAAAAAATATTTATTAAAGAACTATTTTAACAATTTTGAGAGCGAAAAAGAAATGAAAAATATTTTCTTAGTGAAAAATTCATATAAAATGTTCAAATTAAGTGCAGGATTCGCATTATTTTTTAATATAATTTGTTATAAATTTCTATTCACCGGAATATATGAAATAAGAAGTTTTTATTTCGATCCAAAAAACGTTCCATTTTTTGTTAAAATTGGGTTCACAACATTCCTGTCATATAAATTATTAGATAATTTGTGGACAAATTATATATATATACCTGAAATTTATGAAATGGCAATAAATGATTATAATAATAATATAGATAAAAATAATAAAAAAGATAAATAATTAATAGTTTCCTTAATTATTAATTATTTTATATTAAATAGAATGTTATTTAATAAAATTGATTTTTTATTATTCAAAAATTTATTGTAAAATTCATTTTTTTTTAGGAATTTCATTTTTGTTTGTATTATTATTTATATTCTTTGAACTTGATTGATTTTTTTCTATTTTACTTGTAGAAGGTTTTTTCGAAATTTTATTTTTTTCATTCGTGTTGTAATTAACAGAATTGCTATTAATGTGTTGAATACTAGTTGTAGATGTATTAACGTTAGCTTTTCTAGTATTTGAATTTGGTTGAGTCGAATAAGTATTGTTGATGTTTGATAAAATATTGGAATTATTATTGGTAGAGAAATTGTTTTTAAAAATATTATCATCTTGATTTTGATTTTGAATGTTATTTTTAACATTAACCACAATTCCATTTTGATTGAAGTTTGGAGTTTTTATTAAGACGTTATTTGGAATATTATATTGGGATGTATAGTTTTCTTCAAAAGATTTATTATCAAATTCATAATTATTATTTCTAAATAAATTTTGGTTTGCATTTGAATAATCAGAGGTGTTGTTGAGATTATTTGTTATTCTAATATTATTGTTAGGTCCATTTGGATAATTTCCAAAGTTTAAATTATTACTATTCTCTGTATTTTGAATCATATTACTATAGCTCACGTTATTATGATAATTAGAATTTAATGCAGGGGCTTTTACTAAATTTTTAAAATCTGACTTCAAACTACTCAAATCTAGGATTTTAAATTAAATATTAAATACTTTTTGTTAGTTCATCGGTTATATCTATCGGTGAAGCTTCTGTAATGAAATTGTTATCTAAATTATTCCTAATTGGAACCTTGTTATGATTATTGGCTGACAAGGGAACTTTTATTGGTATATTTTTTTCTTCATATTCTTCTATTTCATTGCCTATTATATTATTTTTCATTTTATCAGGGACTGAACATGCGTTAATCCATTTATTATCTTTAATAACATTCTAATTCAAAAATTATAGGAATTATTAAATGTTAAAAAATCTTCAATATTTACTTTCTTTTCTAGAAGTTCTGGTTGATAAATGTTATTAACATTCGAAATATTTTGATTTTCAATTTTACTATTATAAATAAAGTCTTGCCTTTCTGATCCAAATTTTTTGGGCGAGTCATTCGACTTATTAATGTTATTATCGTTTATGTGAGTATTAAAATTATCGATATTATTAGAGTTTTGAATATCGTTAAAAGTCATTTTATTAAAATAATTTAAATCTACCATATTATTAGCCATATTCAAAACGACATCATTATTTTTATCTCCTTCCGGTTCGAGGATATTCATAGCTTCTAAATTCATTGCAACAACTCCTCTCATTAATGCTCTTTTAAGATTTTCTTGTAAATAAATTTTATTTTCCTTATATTTTTCAATTGCATTATTGGCTTCTGTTAATTTCGCTTTTAAATCTGAAATTTCTTTTCCATAAAATTGTCCCATTTCATTTAATTTATTTTTAAATTCGTTTTCCTTAGCTAAAATTGTGTTAAAAGTTTTATTCTCGATTCTATTGTGGTCGAGTAGTTTAAATCCTCTTTCTTTTAAATGTTTAATAATTAATCCTCTTATTTTATTTGTGTTCTAAAATTGTTTTATTTATTTGAAAAAAATAAATTGATTATATTATAGCAATTTTATATATAATTAATTTACCCTTTGGTTTATTTTCTTTTGAACATAATGATTTTTGATGGTTTCAAAAATAGTTTTTTTCAAATTATAATTTTTTTTATTCGTTCTAAATTTGTAAAAATGTGTTGATAATTTTTCTTTTATTTCAAGTTGCTTATTTAATGAATTTTTTGTGAATTCTAAATTTTCCTTTAAATGTTCTATTTGGTCTGTTTTAGCACCAACAACAGAATCGCATTTTTGTTTTTCTGATTCTATAGCATTTTTTTGCTCAATTAGCAAATGTCTTTTAATCGACATAAAATCTTTAATACTGTCTGTTTTAAAATTTTTTACAAGTATATCAATTTTTCTTTTAAAATTTTCAACATCTTCATCTATAATTTGAACATGATGAAAATTTGCATTTTTACTGAAAAAATCATCATCATTATCATTTGAATTTTTGAATGCTTGCAAATCCAGAGACTTATCATCCAATTCTTTTTTATTTTTATTTTTTTGAAAAATATTGATATTTTCAATATAATTAGATTGATTTTTATCGCTTATTTGGAGATTGAATTTTTCAGAATTTAGCTCAATATCTGAATTTACTCTATTAATATTTTTAAGCTTAGAAGCCTTTTTAAATTCGTTTATTTCTTCATTGTTATGTTTGAATTTTTCATTTTCAATTGAATTATTAAAGTTATCTTCTAGCGTTGATTGAATTAAAAGATTGTTTTTATTAAGATTATTATTATAGATATTTTTATGATTTAGTTCTGTCTCATTTTCATTGTTTATAATTTTTGAATTAGAATCATCAACGAGATATTTGTAATTTTTATTTTGATTGTATTTATTATTCCCGTCTTTGTGGAAGTCACTATTATTTAATCCTAAATTTATATTTTTTTTTTCAATTATCTCTAAATCATTTCTTTTATAAAAATTGTTATATATGTTATCTATGTTATTTTTGTTCTCATCAATTTTTCCCTTAAATGTCTGAGATTTCAATAAACTATCATCATTAGAATCATCATCATCCAATTTATATTTATTGACATCAATCATAATTTCGATAAATAATTTAAATTAAAATTATTAATTTTTATACTTATAAAAATTTTACATACTAGACATAAATTTGATATAGAAAGGATAAATAAATATATACAGATATATGAATTTATATGTGTGGCTTATAATTTTAATTATATTTTTAAACCTGCAAAAACCTTTTTTAGATTGTTATATGTATTAATATCCGGATTAAAAAATAATAAAAAATATTTCATAATTATTTCTTTGTTTTAAGAGGCTCAATTAAAATTGCTTGAAATTTGTCTATTAATTCATGATCTAAGTCAAAATTTGAAGTTTTGAGATCATCAATGTATTTCAGAATAGTATTCTTATCTTTCGCAGTTAATTTATTCAGCTCATTGTGATAAAATTCATTTTTTTTATTTGAAATAAATTTGTATAGATTATTTCTTAAATTACTATTCAAACCATCAATTGACAAAGATTCAGTATATATGTTTGTAATATAATTAATATCTATTATATTATTGTTTAAAAGAATATCATTAATATTTCTTTCGTAATCGATCAATCTCTCCATTTTTCCTCTTATGTAATCTCTTTGTCTCATTAAATTGTGACTTCCTTCTCTCGATTGTTGTCTAAAAGATGATGTTGTTTTATAGAATAGTTTAAGATTATCAGGATTATTTTGTTTATCGTCATTTTCTGTTTTTTTGATAAATTCAAAATTATAAAAGTTTTTATCTATTTGTTCAATTTTCCTTTTTCTTAATTCATCATTTAGAATTTTTTCTATAATAGAATAAAATAGTTAAAAAAGATGAATTTATTTTATCTCTAAATTTATGAATTTATATATATCAAGGATATGAATAAATAAATTAATTAAGAATAAAAAATAAAAATTGATTTTTATCATATTACTTTGAGTTAGAGGAACATATTGACCTTTAGTAACTGTTCTATCTTTGATAGTATAATTTATGAAATTTTTAATGTAATAACTTTTATGCATTTCGGGTCTAATAGTTATCGGTCTCAATTCTAATTTTTCATATTTAGCGTATTCATTCTGTAAAGAAAATTGCTCAGAAGAACTTAAAATATTTTTGCCTTTCAACTGAGCATTCTGATTTTTAGATGGAGATTTTAGTTTATTATCGATAGGTGCAATTGATAATTTTTTTTGATTTTCTTTCACATTTCCTTTATTAAAGAAATTCTCATATGAAAAAGCAAATTTTTTAATTCTTTCTGTATTAATGATTATTTCTTCTGATGGACTTAATGTCTCGCCTCTAGATTTCTTATTTAATCCTAAAAATCTCAATCTTGAAGTTTTCGCAAGTTCAGATCTACCTTTTTCATTTTGCTCCCAAGAATCTTTAATGGTCTTTTCCCTGTCTTCTTTTGAAGTGTCTTTACTAAAGTATAAATAGTCAGTTGAAAATATTCTAATTTCCCATACTAAATTTTTTTCAATAATTTGCTTATGTTTGTCTATTTCACTAACATCAAATGAGCAAATTATATAATATGGACATAAATCTTTGTCTGCTAAATGAATTGATTGATTAGTGGCATTTTTATTATTAATATTTTTTTGGTCTTGTGTATTTGGTAAAGTATGACTATGAGAATGTTCAAAAATGAAATTCCTTATTAAAATTCGATTGTAAAATTCCTCTTCTAATAAAACCTCATTATTTTTAATAATTTTGACGTTCATTCTTATTTTCTCATAGAATCCTTCTAGGTCATCTATGATATTATTATTATTATTTCTTGATTTTTCAGTATTATTATTAATTAATTTATTAATGTTGTTTATTGATTGATCACCTCCGATAACTTTACGATTATTTAAGTTTTTATTTGAATCTTCAAATAATTTTTTAATAGATATTTCTAACATAGCATATACAGTCTCTGAACACTAACAAAATATTAAAAAAGGTTTTTAAAAATTAAAAAGTATTTACTGTAACCTGTTCTTTGAATAAAATCCCGTATTTATTCATTACAAATCTATCTTCTAATTTATATGGTTCAATATATTCTAATGTTTCTAGAATAAAGTTTTCTGAAGTGTGTAAAAATTCAATTTCCATACTATTTTCTCTAATATTATAGGGTGGATTTATCAAAAAAACAAAATAATGTAAATCATTTGGTATTGGTTCTAATGTGAATACTTCTTGATTATTGAACGCAATTTTCCTTATTTTATATGAAGATTTTCCGTAAAGTAAAAATATTTCTATATAATTTTTAGATAAGGAATCTGGATGGGAGATGATAATTTTAAACCTTGTTGTCTCTGTTACCTTCAATGAAAATTTAACAAGTAAATAATTTTTATTTTTTTCTATAACCATGTGTTCCAGATTAAATTTCTTGCTATGAAAATTACCAAATTTTTTCAAATAGCTATTAAAATTGATATTATCCATGTTAAAATCAGACATTAATTTCATATTAAAACCGAAAGGACATAAAAAGCTTTTTAGAACCAAGAAATATTTTTTCTTTTTGTCCATATTTTCCAAATAAACATTTGAATAAAAATTATTTAAATGAATTGTTTCTTGAACTGGTTTACCAGTTGAAGAATCAACTAAATCAAAATTAACATAGTAAGTCACATCAATAGATGTGTCAGTAAGACCATTGTTAGCTTCAAAAACAATCATAGTTGAAAATTCTATTCTTTCATCTTCTATAATGTGCTTTAAAGAATTATCTATATAAAGATAAATAATTGAAAAATCATAGTTAAATTCATAACAATCATGATTATATATCCAATTATTATCCAAATTTAAAATATTTCTAAACTTTTTTGGATTGTAAAAAAAAAGACAGCTGTTAAAAAATTTTTTAAAATCTGAATAATTGACCCAAGTTCCTCCTGGAAATTTTGAAGATGGTTCTTTATATGGAAGCGAGTAATCAGTATTATCATTCACCAATTGATGCATTGTTTCAAATATTGGTTTTTTGCGTTTTATAGAAGTTTGGTTATTAAGCTCAGAAGCATTTTGATTTAAATTAGGAGAAAAAACGTTCGTTTCATTGTTCATATTAGTCTCCACATTTTCCTCGATATTTGATAATAATATTTTTTTTGTAGATTGACCTTTTTTTTTTTTTTTTTTTTCTTCAATTTTAGAAGTCTCTGATTTATGATTACTATGAACTACTATAAATTATAATTAAAATATATATAAGCTTTAATTAATTCAAAATAAATTTAAATAATTTAGTATAGTATTTAAGTATTATAATATATAAATTTGAATCTATAATCAAAAAAGAAAAAAAAAAATAATTAAAATAAAATTATAAAAATCAAGAACCTATCCATAAAAAGATTCGAAAAATATAAGAAAAAATTTAAAATCACTAGAATTCTTATTTTATATTTTACTAGTGTTCTCTTCATTTTTATCTTCTTCATTTTTTGGATATTTCTCAATATAATATTTTGGAGGTGGTAAAAGCCAATTATTTAAAATGCATAGCTTAGCAATGTAAATATCATTATCACAAAACGGTATATAAAAATCAAATTTAGGGATTCCGATAGTATCATTTTTTAGTCTAATAAAGAAGAGTTGCTTTCCTTCTCTCTTTATATCATCTATTCTTTTATTTTTAATTTCTATTTGTTTATTCTTCATCTCTAATAAATTCGACAGATATTTCTTTTTCTCAGCAGCCGATAACCTCTTATAAACACCTTGCGGTTGGGCGTCTTTAACAATGTTTTTTAAATCAGTAAATTCAAGAGGTTTAAGTCTATCCATATTGTATTTTTTATTATCAAAAAAGTCTAAAATTGAGTAAGCAAAGTTATGTAAAATATCAATTCTTTTCAAAGCCTCATTATTTGCTATAATATCATCAATTTTTACTAAGCTACAACTTGTTTGTATTTTTTTATTTGATCTTACTATTGATTTAATTAATCCATCAGGTTGATTTGCCTTTTGCATTTTATTATTATCGTCTGATTTGAATTCTGTTTTGCTTGATGAAAAATCTATTATTTTCAGTACTTTGGAGGAGTTGAATAAATTGGTTTTTTTACTTAAACTATATTTTTTCAATTTTGAAACAAAATCTCTATATTTCTCGCTTGATCTTTCTTGGGCTTGTTTATTTGATACTATAGATCCTTCATTTTCTTTTTCTATAATTTTATCTTCTGATTTATGGTTTAAAGCATTCTGAATAACGTTTGTTTGACTTTGAATATTACTTGCATTAATATTAGAATTTACTAAATTAATGTTCGCTAATAAATTATTATATGAATCAATTGTTTCACTTTTTTTGTGTTTATGATCAAAATTAAAATTTATCACTGATTCATCAATAATTATTTCTTTCCCTTCCTCCTTTTCTATTCATTATATTTTTTTTAATTTAAATAAAAAAATATATTTTACTTAAGAATAAATAGCATGTCTAAACCTAGTATTATTTTTTATATTATTTCATACCTATTTTTTCAGGTATGTTTATTTGTTTATCTGATAGGATGCTCTTTTTGAAAAAAACATCTCCCATACTTTTAAACAATGGCTTTGAACTCCCCGAGTTCCCATTTTTTTTTTGAGTAAAAATTTTAGAAATTACGTTTGAAAATCTAGGTTTACTAACCTTATGATGAAAACTATCATGATGAGTTAATTTGGATTTAACAGAAAATCTAGCCATTGAAGTGTCCATTATATCTTTATCTGGATCTAAAACTTTAAAATTAAAGTTGAAGTTTCTTTTAAACACTTGAGAACTTGGATTATTATTAGCCGCAATTTTTTTTGAATCCTCTTCTGAAAAATTCATACAAGCAAATGTTGATATTTTCTCATTTAATCCATAATTTTCTTGATTATTTAAAAAATTATCTAAGTATTTCATCTTTGAAGAATTCATCTTGATTCTCTCTACATGAAGCCCCAAAAGAGAATAAATGAATGATAAGTCAGCAACTTCATTATAAGAACCATGAGTAAACTTGTATGAATAGAGTTTTAAAATAGCCTTTGTAAATAATGCTGGCCATATCTCGTCCAAATATTCACATCTAGGAAGAATAAAATCATCATATTTATTACAGGGAATTCTATCATCTATCTCTATTTTTCTTGGCTTTCCCATAAAATAAAGTTTTATCCAATATCGTCCTGATGGAGAAACTACTGGGAAATTATCTTTTTGAGGATATATATTGAATAGAATATTTCTTTCCGTATTTACATCCAATAAATTTAAGTCTGATATAAGTTGTAGAATCGAAGTGATCCAGTTGCAAAAAGATGGGATATTCAGATTAGCGGATACATACATTTTACTTGGATTAATTTCTTTTATTTTTTGACTCTCATTTAAATTACCTTTCTCTAACTCAATTAAATTCATTTTTGATTGCGGATTTTTATCTTGAGATAATTTTGAATTACTGTTGAGAATATTTTGTTGTGCTGTCAATTTGGGGTTTTTATTATCTTTTAATTGATCATATTTAGCCTCTTCTTCAAGTCTACTTTTAATTTCTTCCTCACTCTCATTTCGCTCCAAAATTTTGACAATTTTGAAATTTTGTTGCTTTTCGAAATATTTGAAAAAAGATTTATAAACATTTCTTTTAATGTTAAAAGACTCTCTACCTTCATAAATAACGATATTTTTATCGATAACTTTATTTGATTTATTTGAATGTAATTCCATATGAAAAGTATTTGTATTATAATCATTAAAATGATTTAAAGTCTCAGAATTAACAGTATCCAAAACATAATCTTCATATTTTTCTAAATTTTCATTATCAAAATATTCAATTTGATGATTGTCTTTGTCATTCCTTTCGAAATCCATGTCTTCATTAGATGTTATAGTATTATTATCATAATACAAATCCTTCTTAAGATTAAAATTATTATTTTTTTGACAATCATTAATTTTTCTCAATAATAACTCAATTGAATAATAATAGTCGTTGACCTCATGTTTCATTTTGGCCACTTGTTTATTTGGGAAAAAATCTTTAATTTCCTTTCGAATCATAAAATTCCTAACAAATTCATTTGGTCGGAGCCATTTAATATTATTTTGAAAACTGTTTTCTAAAGAAAATGGAAATTTTATTTTTTCGTTATCTTTATCAAAAAATTGCTCTATTTCCTCATTCAGCATTTGATTATTAAATTGCTAAAAAATTTTAAATTTTTTAAAATAATACTTTTAGCTCATCTTCGCTTGGCCATTCAGAGAAAATCTCACATGGTTTGGCAAATATTAAATTTTCTTTTATCTTATTTGACTCAAAATTTAATATTTCAGATTCGTTTATGATTGAAATATGTTCTCTTGTATTTGGATTTCTGTTAAGAGGATTATTGTCTTTATTATTTATCTTCTTCTTGTCATCTTTATCTTTTGCATTTTTATGTTGCTTTTTCATTTTGAAATTTATATATATAATTTACAAATTAAATAAAACAATAAAAAATTATATAATATTATAGTTTAGATGAATAATTTTTTTTTTATTTTAATATATTTAAAAAGACAATTTTAATTTACAACTTAATTTATAATAATATAATATAAAAGTAAAAAAATTTCTTATCCTGGTAAAAGAATTTATTGGGGATTGGGG
>Ga0194116_10004129_pt1 | contig 16923 bp, 20 predicted proteins | sample TA2MahsurfametaG_4_FD_148617 | JGI IMG/M metagenome (GOLD analysis project Ga0194116, IMG submission 148617) | Freshwater microbial communities from Lake Tanganyika, Tanzania - TA2015008 Mahale S9 surface | ecosystem: Environmental > Aquatic > Freshwater > Lake | place: Tanzania: Lake...
TTTTATAATGAAAGTATGAAATTTCTTTTAAATTTCAAAAAGAATCTATTAGGTTAAATAATTTGTTTATTATTTTTATTTTAAATTTGATTGAAAAAATTGATATTTCTTTTTAAAAATTAAAATAAAATATAACACAAAAATGAACGTTTCAGAGAATGATAATTCAATGGTGAAAAAAGAATATTTAGAACAAAAAGGGGAAAATATTAGGAAGGCTTTCTTAAGACAAGATAAAAATCTTGATGGTGAAATAGATAAAAATGAATTAATAGCTTTTCTTGATGGTAATTGCAAAAATGGCAAATTTGATAGAAATTTAGCTACTCAAATATTCAATATTTTGGATATAGATAATAACGGTAAAATAACAATAGATGAGTTTATCAATTCTTATATGAGAATAATAGATGAAATAAAAAGTCAAATAAAAAATTTTGAAGTTCTTTATAAACAAGAAGATATTAATAGAAGCCGATTAGAATTACTTGTTAAGAATAATATTAACGAAGTATTGAATAATGAAGATTTAGGCCCAAACTCCAAATTTATTATTGAAATAATCAATATTGAATATATAAAAAGTAGACTAACTTATGATGGAATTTTAATTCGAATATCTTTTGGGAGAAAAAGAGAATCAACTAAAATCTTATCAATAAATGATAATGATTTGGTTTGGCAGCAAAAATTTGAATTGTATTAAAAATTCTTTCTTATAATTCGAAAATATCCATAATTACATATATTGAATTCTTTTTATTTAAAATGAACTTATTACTTTTAATAATAAATATAATTATTTTAAATATCAGTCCTGTGGAGACAAAAGATGACATAAATTTTGAAATTTTAAATATTGATTCAAAAGACAATTCAAAACAAATTACTTTAGGATCAGTGAGATTTTCATTAAATTTAATTGAAAGGCAAGATGAATATGATGTTCTATTAGAAGTTCCTGATATAAATGATGAGACAGATATCTATGCTAAAATTAATGCGAAAATACAATTTATTTGGTCATTGCATAAATTTTATAGTGATGAATTAGTGAAATCTGAAGATAATTTTAACAAAATCAAAACACTAATTAGTGCAAAACAACAAGTTTTGAGTAATTTGAATGGTAGGTGATTTATTAAATTTACAATGACAAATTTTAAATTTATTTTTCTCTTTTTTTAAAAAAACATATAGAACCATTTGATATTTATGAAAATTTTGATAGAAAGCCAACAAACGAAAAGAAAAAAAATGAAAAATTAATTTTTGGGTAATAATAGTTTAAATATTTATTTATTTTCTAGAAAAAATCCCCAGCAAGAAAATCAAACAAATTATGGAAGTAAAAACAATAATTACAGTAGTTATAATAGTAATTATAACGATTTTAGTATGAAAAACAATGTTTTTGACAACAGGACATTTTCAAATGATAATAAAAATGCAGAAATAACCTTAACACCATTTGAGAATGGAGTTGCTGAAAATCTTGAAAATTTTGTTAAAAACAAATTTAGTAAAAATTTTTTTTTTAAGCCTTTTTTCTTGTTAGCATTTTTATTTGTTGATTTTATTAATTTTAGATTATTCCAATGTTCCTTGGATGGATTTATTTAGTAAAATAATATTAGTAATATTTTTCATCTCTATCTTGGTATCAGTTAATAGATCTGATTTTATTGGAATAATAATTCCCTTGATCATATATATTATTTATTCCACCACTTTTAAGAAAGAAGTTTTAAAAAATATAAACAGATTTTTAATATCTATTGGTGCAAATATTATATATGATCTAATATGGCTATTGATGAATTTTGAAGTAAAATTTGTTATTTTAATAATTTAATTTTAATTTAAAGTCTTATTCTGGAGAATCATACAATGGACAAAAAAATAATTTATTTGGAATAGTTTATTTCATATCCTTCCTTAACATACTTGTTAAATTGATTCTATTGGGAACTTTGATAATTATAAAGAAAAAAAAGATCAATGAATATTTATTAAATAATCCAATTTTATAATATAGTTTTTCCTATATATTTAAAAACTCAATTATTATAAAATTTATGATTCAATTGAATAATTTTATTAAATTTAACTTTTATAAAATTATAAAATTTATAGAAAAATATTCATTTTTTAATAATCTTTTTATATTAAATTTCAAATATTCTCATTCAGATGAGAATTTGGTCTACTTATGAAGCGTAATATAATTTAAAATAACAAATTAAAATGCTCTTTAAATAAGGATCAATTTTTGACCATTTAATTCTTCAAGAATCAAATAAAATTAAAATTTGAAATTTTAATATCTAAATTTGAATAATACTTAATAACATGGAAAAAAAGGCTATGTCAATGGGAAAATGGTGCTGCTGGATTGTCATAATATCTACGATTGTACTCTCAGTATTAATAATTGGAATATTATTTCCAATATTAATGAAATATTCTTATGATTCTCTTGAAATTGTAAGTAAAAATTAAAAATATAATCTAGACTGAATGGGGTGTAGATATAAATCAAAATACAATCGAAATTAACAATAAAGTTCTCTATAAAGGAGGCTCTCATTATTTGGGACTAAACCATTATTTTATAAAATTTCCGAAAATTTACCAAAATATTTTAATTCAAAATTCTACAAATCATGATACAAATTTTGATAAAAATAATAAAATATATAATAGTTCGTTACCTGTTAGATCAAAGTAAAAATTTTTTAGGGAATATTTAAATTCTAATAATCTCAATCGAAAGAAATTTATTTAATATTCTATCACCTAAAATTTTTATGATTAGTGATGGTCTTAAAATATTTGTGGAATTATCTATTACTTTTCAACTCGGATTTATTGCAGGTGGGGCAATACAGAATAATAGTTTTTTGAATAATAGTTTAATTAGCTTCAACACTACAGATACAAATTTAATTAGCAATGATCCTATAATTTTGGAACAATTAATTATATTGTATAAAACCATCAAAACCGATTGGCATAGTTTAGTCTATAAAATAGGAAATTTCGTTTGTAAGAATGTTTTTTCTCAGTATAAAGCAAGAGAGATAATTGCTAATAAAACTATGTTAAGAGAAGTTTTTAAAGATGAATTAAAAAGAGAATTATTTTATAGAAATTTAACTTTGATTAATGCAAATATACTAAAGGTTGAATACCCCAAAGAAATCAAACAAGCCTTTGAGAAAATTGAAATATTAAATCAAAAACAAATGCAAATGGCATATAGAATTAATTCAGCAAAAATTGAAGTGAAAGATAAATTAAATTTGACTAATTACGAAAAAACTTTACAAGAACAAGAAGTAAAATTAATTATATAAAAAGTATTTAAATTTTTATATTTTAGACTCAAATTGAAACACAAACAAAGAACAAAATATTATTGGAAAAAATAAATACAAAGGAAAAATATTTAAATTATATCTATAGTTCATTTTTGTATTTCAAACAACAAATAAAATTAGAAAATAAAGCTTCAACAATAGGAGAACAATTGTTAGCATACTATTGGATAAAAGTAAATAATTTTCTAATTCTCATTAAAAATAAAAATTATAGATTATGCAAAATAAAGGAAATAAGAATTCGAAATATCACTTCAATATACCTGAAAATTTCAAATAATTACTCAAATATTTTAAAATTTTTAAATTTTATTCTTAAATTACTTAATTATTATTCAAAATTATATATAAAAATATAAAATTTAAAAGTTGAATAAATAAACTACAAAATAAAATATAAAAATATTTGTCAAATAAAAAAAATTAGAACTGCAATCCAATACCCCCTTTATTAAAATATCTCCAGCTAGTTTTATTTCATTATCTTCATCTACAAATCCATATGAACTCATTGATGTTCCATAACATAATGTTGTTTGAATAGGGAATGTCATTTGATAAAAACAACATACTATTTCTGAATTGGTTTTATTAAGGCAATAATCTTTTGTAGGAGGTTTAATAGTTGAAGAACAGTAATCCAATTCGGTCGCATTTAAAAGTTTTACACTAAATGTAATTTTTATTAAATTTAAAAAGAAAAGACCAACAAATATAATCTTTATCATCATAATTTTCATTTTTATCCTTTTCACGTTATTTTTATAAATTAATTTTTTAAGTTAATATTGTGATTTATCTGTTGAATTTTTCTTAAGGAAAAAGACTAATAAAATAAATTTAAAATGAATATATTTTATTACTTGATTCTACTCAAGAATAGATTTTTTATAAAATTTTATAAATTTTTAAATCATCTAAAAATAGTGTAATTAAACATGATTATGAAAACCATCAAAAATCATTATTTACTATAATTTAAAATTTAAAGAATTTTATCATGTATAAATTTTACTTATTCTTAGATTAAAATATTCTTTTTATATAAATTATTTCATCGAAAAATATCTTAAAGCTAATAAAGAACTTTATTCAGAATATGATTATTTTAAAATTAAATTGACTCCATAATTTTTTTAAATAGAAAAATCAATTCATTTTCATTTTAAATAATCATATAAATTCTAAAAAACATTTTTTTTTTTTCGATTTTTTATATATCAAACAAAAATAATTTTAAAAACAGTAGTAGTCATTGTAAAATGGAAAATCTTTTTTACACTACAAATATTAAATATTTGAAAATATAATTATATATTAAAACATTTAATATTAAATTTAAAGTAATTTTCAAGACAATGAAATCAGAAAATATTTTTAACAAAAATTTCAACAAATATTATGGAGTACCTATAATTAGAGTTAATAATATTGATTACTTGAATTCTTTAAGGGGCATTTATAAATGCAATATTTGTTTTAAAATAATGATAAACCCAAGTGACTGTGACAAATGTGGACATTCTTATTGCTTCGATTGCATTAGTGATTCCAATTGTCCTTTTAATTGCCTAAATTATAATATTAGATCTTCAAGCATAGGAATAAAACTTATTTTAAATAATCTTAATTTTAAATGTGAAAATGATGGTTGCATAGAAATCATCCCTTATAATAGTTTTATAAATCATGATATACAATGTGAATTTAAACTCTTTAAATGCCCAAATATGAATTGTGGAATAAATTTGAATAAAAATATTATGCAAAATCATATAGATAAAGAATGTAAATTTACAAATGAAAAATGTAAATTCTGTGGATATGATTTTCCGAGATTAGAAATCAAGAACCACACGGAAAGTTGTGAAGCTATTTTTCAAAGTTTAAATTTAAGCGGAAATGAAGACTTACATTTTGTAATTAATAGTAGTCATGATTCTTTTATAAATAACAGTCAAATAATAAATTCTAGTAACGTAATTGCTAGAAAAGATTATTCTAATATAAAGGCAAAAAGTTATTTGGAAGCTCTAAGTTTAAATTTATCAAAAATCGTGAAAGAAAATGATGAAAAGTATAAAGATCTGCAAGAGAAAAATAAAAAAATTAAATATAATTATCAAAATGATGTCAAGGATTTATTAGCTAAAATACAAGAAAAATTAGAAAAAATAAAAGCTCATAATCCCAATATTTTTAACAAATTTTTTAATGAATTCAACGAAGGAAATCATAACGAAATTGAGATTGAAAATATAAAATATAAAATTGAAAAAGCTGATATTAATCACAATGAAGATTTTAGAGAAATAGTAGAAGGAATTGAATATAAAAATAATGAAATTATCAGTCTCAATGAAAATTTGAAAGATAAAATTAAAAATAATAATTTAGATGATGATTTTTTAAAAAATGATTATTATACAGAAGCTTTTTTCAAAATGGAAAATATTTTTTCAGGCGATAAAAGTAATATAATTGAACAGATAAAGTTAATTGAATTTATTCATAAGCCGGAAACTATTTATGATAATAAATCAAACTTAAATAAGAAGTTTAAAGAAAAAAAGAAAGAATTTAATAATGAAAAGAATTATATTCAAAATTTTAATCAAATGAAAAATATACCATCTCATAGATCATACATTACTAAAAATGTTAATGAAAATCTATTAAAAAAATTTGAAAACAATCAAAATTCTAAAAAATTTAATTTATTTAAACATTATTTAAAATGTCTTTTTGATAAGCAATTAAATGATGAAATATTGAAATACTTGACTTTAAACATAAAATTCTATATTGATGATTATGAAGAGAAATTGAAGAAAGTGTTTAACAATTATAATATTAAAAAAAATAAAAAATTTAGCGAAGATTTCATTTTAATTATAAAACAGATTGTTAAATTATCAGAAGAAAACATTAAAAGTTTTTTAAAAGATATTAAAATTTATATTATAGAAGAATTTAAGGTTTATATTAAAAAGAATGATACAAAATATTTGTTAATCAGCATGGAGATAAGAGAAAACAATATTTTAGAAAATTTAACTAAATTTAATTTTGAAATTCTTGATATTAAAAATCAAATGAAATTAATAACTGATGAAAGAAAGGAAACTCATAAAATTTCAAAAACAGAAAACAAAAAAAATATTTTTACAAATGATGAGACTCTTGATTTCAAATTCAATTCATATAATATGCAAGAAATTATTATTATTTTAATGAATAAAACTGAGAATATAAAAAAAATTATCAAAAAGATATATGATGAGAATATAAAAGACTTTATCAAAACAAACGATGATTTTAAAAATATAGATTCAAACTTCCTTCAAAACTATGATATCTTCAAACTGGAAATTAAAGAAAGTATTAATGAAAATGTAGAACTAAAAAATGTTTCAATTTTAAAATATTTAGAGGAATCAAAAGAAGAATTAAAAATATTAATTGAAAAAAATTTCAAAAAATTTTTTGAGATTTTAAATAAAAACGAGAAAATTTTTGAAATTGAATTTCTACAAGAAAAAATTTTAGAATCATCTGATTCTAAAGTAGAAGATGGAAATTTAATTATAAATATCGAAAAATTAACTTTTAATTTATTGAGTAACATAGGGGAAATAATTGTTTTTAAAATAGAAGAAATAAATAGTTTTTTCCAAGAAAAAATTGAAAAACAAACAAAGGAAATTAATTTGAATATATTAAATGAAGATATTAAAAACAAAAATATTGAATATAAAAACAATAATGATATTTATTTAGACGAGAAATTTTATGCTTCTTCAAAATTAGATTTAAATAATAATAATCTTGATTACCAAAAAATTAAGTTAGATGATATTATGATAAAATTTGAGAAAAACATTAATAACGAATTCGAATTAATTAAAAATTATTTAAAGGTTTTCGAAATAAATAATAAAGACATTAAATCTTTTATTAGAGAAGAATTTAATGAAATTAATGGAGTTTTGGAATTCATAAAAACTTCAAAAAAATTCAAAATAAGAAAAAATAATTTTGAAAATAATTATGTTTATGACCCAATATATAATGAAAAGTTGGATAAAGAAATTATAGATGTTGATTCAATTGAAGAATTACCTGATAAAAAATTTAATTCAATTTATGAACAATTTTTAAAAAGTAATTCTCAATATGTAAATGAAGAATTTGAAAAACTAAAAATTATTATCAAGCACGAAATTATAATTATTAATAATGATAAAAAAGATAAATTGTTTAAAAATTCAACAGAAATTAAAAATTTACAAGAAGATTTAGAGAATAAGGGTTTCTGTTTAAAAAAATTGGATATTATAGTTAACAAAATTGATTTTATTCAAGAAGAATTAAAAGACAATATTAATACAGCTTTACAAAATATTAATAAAGTATTAGATTTTAATCAGATGGATTTTTTGTTAAAATTAAAAGAGAATATTGAAATAATTAGATCAGAATCTGATATAAACAAAAAATCTGATATTAATTTTCAAATTTCTAATAAGATAGATATGTATCATTGCGAAAATCAAATAAATAATAATAAAATAGAAAAAAAAGAAAATTCTTTAGATGAAAATGATTCAAACTTAAAATTTATAAAAGATGATTTTATTTCTAAAAATAACTCAATTTTAAAAGGAGAAATAATCAATAGTTTCGATAAGATATTTAAAGCAGAACTCGAAAGACTAGATGAAAAAATTGAACATAAAATAAATGAAAAATTTAGAGAATTTTACGAACTTCAGTGGTGTTATCAATGTGAGAAAATTGATTATAAATTTGCTTTTACTCTATGTCAAATATGCAACAAGGAAAACTGTAAAAGCTGCATTAAGCTATGTAAAACTTGTAAATCTCTAATATGTAAAAAATGCATATTATGTCCAAAATGTTCAGATATTTCTTGTATTAATTGTCGTAAAGAATGTTTTTTTTGTTCAACCGAAAAAAGTATAAAATTTTGCCTTGATTGTTTAAAAAATTGTTACTTTTGTAAAAAATCAATCTGCATAAATTGTACAAAGAAATGTCTTAATTGTTCCTCTTTAACTTGTAAGGAATGTGCTCGAATTTGTCAAATTTGCTTTAAATGTTCATGTAGACGTTGTGAAACTATAAAAAATTTTAAAAATTGCTTTAATTGTGAACAAACAGCATGTAATGAATGTTTAGCTCAATGTCTTCAATGTAAATTGGAGTTTTGTAATAATTGCTTTAATTCTTGTAGAAATTGCAATAAATTACTTTGCAAAAAATGCTTTATTAATTGTGAAAATTGTGGAGATATTTTTTGTGATAAATGTGCGAAAAAGGAGAATCAACATAATTGCAATCTATGTAACAAGATTTTTTGTAATTCTTGCTTGAAATATTTACTAAAATGTAAAAAATGTTCAATTTATTGTTGTAAAAATTGCTGTTCATATTGTTTTAAATGTAAAAATGTTTTTTGTAAAAATTGTACTTTGAATTGTGATAGCTGCGAGGATTATTCATGTTTTCTTTGTGTTTATAAATGCGCTTGTGAAAAGCTTATTTTTTGTGAGAAATGTTTATTCGGAGTAACTCCTATTTCACCAGATATGCATTCTTGTAATTTATTTCTCAATGGTTCTCCTCTTTTTTCAGGGATAAAATCAAGATCAAAAGTTGCTTTACCCAAAAATTTTGAGGCAAAATTCTGTTTGGAAAGATTTGAATCGTGTATGAATTTTCTTATTGGACTTACTGATAATTCAACTTTTAATGAAGACACTCTCTCTTTCATAGATAATATTTGGGTTTTTAAACCAAAAACTGGGCAGAAATATTCTACTATGAAATCTCTGGAAAATTATTATAATAAAGAAGCAAGAGAAAAAGACTCTATAATAGTTGCGAAAAAGAATGATAATTTATATTTTAGAGTAAATTTTGATGATAATCCTCCTGCTTTTCATCTCCCTTCTTTTAGTGAATATTTTATATATATTGAAAATGATTCTATTATGAGTAATCTCAAAATTAAATTTATTTATTTGAGAGAAATTTAAATTAAAATAATCTAAAAAAAATCTCTAGGTTTTTTTTAATAATATTTTGTTTTGATACTAAAAAAAAAAAGTGGATAAAGAATATTTGATATATTTTATTGATAGGAAAATAAATTATATATTTCATTTATTTTTTTCGAAAACAATATCATAATTCAAATCAAATTTAAATAATTAAAAGAAATATGATCGATATTTTATTTTTATTCATTATAATTTTTAATTTTAAAATCTTATAAAAATTCTAAATGAAAAAATTATAAAATTATGGGAAATGAAATTTCAAACAAGAAGAATGAAAAAGTAAGTAATTCAGCAATTATGGAATATTCAAATGGTGAAAGATATGTTGGAGAAGTTGATAATGGATTAAGAGATGGATATGGAACTTATTACTATCAAAACGGAGAAAAATATGAAGGACAATGGTTAAAAAATTTAAAGAATGGTAATTAAATTTTTTTTAGGAATTCAAAATTTAGAAACAAATATTGAAATTCGATTTTATTATTTAAAATCAATAAAATTGTTAATAATTCGAAAATCTAATTTAATTAAAAATTATATCAAGATGAAAATTTTATTTGATTTATGAATTTATTATATTATCGTAAATTAATTTATTTCAAGGTAGAGGAACATTTTTTTTCAAAAATGGGGAAGTATATGAAGGTTTCTGGAATAGTAATAAAAAAGAAGGTGTAGGAACTTACAATTACATAAACGGAGAAAGATATTATGGAGAATGGAAAGATAATAAAAAGCATGGAAAAGGGATTATGCATTATCAAGACGGATCCCGATTCATAGGTCAATTTTGTCACAATAAGAAAGATGGAATAGGTGAATTAGTTCGCAAAGATGGTGTTGTCTATTATGAAGAATGGACAAAAGGAATATTAGAAAAAACTTGTGAAAAATATAAAGCTTCGCTTATTAAGAATGATATGATAGACTACAATCAATTCAATTCTGGAACTTTTGAAAAATATCTAGAGACAAAATCAAAACAACAAATGGACTTAAAGTCAAATCAAATTAAATCAAAATATTTTACTCTGGAATACGCTAAAATGCTAAAATCTAAAAATCCTGAAGGATTTTATGATACTGTGAGGCTTATGCATAACACAAATAATTTGATTTTGGAAAAGCCTGATATTACCACTTGGAATGTTGAAGAGGTTGTAAATTTTTTCGTAAAATTAAATTTCCCCTTATATGAAAAAAATTTAAGAGATTCGAAAATTGATGGAAATATGCTGGCTAATTCTAACATAGAAGAATTACTTACATTAATGGGGATTGATAATAAAGATAGAAATACAGTTGGAAAGACAATCATTTCTTTAAGGAATTTATTCAATCAAAGAGAGAATTTAATTTCAATAAAGTCAAGCAAAAGAATATCAGATTTTAATTCTAATGAATTAAAAAGCAAAATATTAAGAGAAAATATTTACAATAAACATGAAAAGAATATAAATATTGATTTGATCACAGAAGAAAATAATAAGACTGATGAAAACATTTCTTTTACTGATAAATTAAATGAGGATGAAAAATCAATACAAAAAGATGAACAAGAGCAGAAAGAAAATAAAGACAATATTATAAATAATTTTACAAATGCAGAAATTTTGAAAGAATTAAATTCTCCAAGTAAAATTATATATAATATCTTTTTTTCATATATTGTTCATAAATAAAGGAATTCCCTATATACTTATTTTCTAATTGATTATTTAGGTCGTAATTTTTCAAACACAGTTAATATGAATGGATTAAACTTCTTTATAAAATTTGATGAAATAAAATTATCGAATAAAGTAGGTGAAGGAGGTATAATTATCAAATTATAATAGAAATTTATTTATTAAAAAATTTTAGGATTTGGTGAAGTTTTCCTTGGTGTGTGGAATGGAAAAAAAATAGCTTTAAAAAAAATAACAGTAAAAGAAAATAAATTTCAAAAAGACTACATTAATAAATTTATTAATGAAATTAACATAATTTCTTCGCTTCGACATCCAAATATTGTACTTTATATGGGCGCTTCAATAGATAAAAAAAACTATTATATGATTACTGAATATCTCCCAAAAGGAAGTTTATTTGATTATATTCATCGTGATAGAGGAAAAATTAATGAGCGAGAGCAAATTAATATTGCATATGAAATTGCAGTTGCTTTGAAATACTTACACTCAAGGAACGTTGTACATTGTGACCTAAAAAGTAGTAACATTTTAATTGATGATAATTGGAAAATAAAAATTGGTGATTTTGGTTTGAGCAGATTTTTCTCTCTTGAAGATACTGAAGAAAGTAAAGGAAGGATTGGGACACCTCATTGGATGGCTCCTGAGGTTCTTAAAGGTGAGAAATATGAACATAGTGCAGATATTTTCTCATTTGGTATGATTCTTTGGGAAATTTTGAGTTTAGAAATACCTTATTATGGTATAGATCCATATCAAGTTATATCTCTTGTTGCTGAGCAGAAAAGAATAGTTAAAGTCCCAGAAAAAGGAAATGTGGTGATAAGGAAATTAATTGAGCATTGTTTAAATTATGAAAAAAGTAAAAGGCCGCAATGTGATGAGATTGTTGATATATTGGGAAAAGCCAAAAATCATAATAAGCTTTATGATTCAAATTTGGAAGAATTGTATGATTATTTAAATTAAGAATTATAAAAATGTTGATTATTAAAATTTATATAAAAAGCATTTCATAATATGATTATCATCTGATTTAAAAACTTGTCTGAGATGTTAAAATTTGGATATATATCATATTTATTAATTAATAATCGATACATTTACATTCTCTAATTATATTTTTATGTAATTAAATTAATCATGAATTGATTATTTATAAAATTTTTCTAAGAAAAAATTTCTATAAATTTTAAAATTTGAAATGAAAATTTGTCAAATTTCTTGATTTCTGTTATAAATATTTTTTACTTAAATAAAGCTGAATTTGATTTTTCAATTTTATTTTCTAAAAAAGCTAAATTTTCAATAATTTGATTGACGTATTCAATAGAATCTTTATCGAAATCTGAATTATAATCCATAGGAGCAATATTTAAGAAAAAAAGATATTCTTTCTGATAAAATTGATTTTTAATTGTTTTAGCTTTTTCAATCAATTCTAAAGCTTCTCCTTTGAGCCTCTCATCAGTATAAGCAATTACTCCATATAAATGTGAAATTTTAGCTTTATTGATAGGATTATTATTAAACTCTTTAATTTCTCTTAATTTATCAAGAATAATCGTTACTTCATCATACTTACAAATAAAAATTAAACATTTTGTAATGAAAATAGATTTTATAAAAAATTAAATTTATATAGCTTAATTATTTTACACTATCTGAATGATCAATAAGATAAGCACATGCCAAGATAATTGCTCTGCATTGATAATCCTCGTTATAATACAATTTTGATAAAGTTAAACTATATTTAATCCAAAAAAGACTCTCTTCTTTAAAGGTTTTCGAATATTCTGTAAACAATTCTGCTAAAAAAAATACTATCCTCAATGAATCAGGATTTCTAACAAGAGTAAAATAATTATCATATTCCATTATTTCACTAAAATTACTAATTAGATCAAAATTAATGATTTCTTTTAAATAATTCCTCTCAATTTCATGATTTTCATAAAATTCACCTTCCTCAGCTTTTTCTCTAAAAAGAGGGATATCCAAAATAAAATTCAATAAATTGCTATTTTTATGCAAATTTGACTCATAATATTTAAGAAATATATGATCATTCGAATTTGAAATTAGTTTTTCTTTAGCGTTTAATATCAAATATAAATTTCCAATTATTGATAGAAAATTTTTATCGAAATCAATATTTTTTGAACTTAATCTATTAAGCTCTTCTTCAGTATTTTCGAAATTCTCTATATTAAAAAGAATTGGATTTATTATTTCTTTTTTAGGTAAATTAGATTTTTCTAATAAGTTATGAACATCAAATTCATTTTTATTTTTTATCTTATTCTCTAATTCTATTTTATTTGAACATTTTATAAATTCTTCTTCATATATTTTATATTTATTTGAAACTATACCCATTAATTTTTTAAAATATTGATCTCTTTCTCTATTAGATGTTAAAATGGTTTCTGACAATTCAAAATTTTTTGCCTTAATATAATCTTTATCTTCTTGAGTTAATCTTCTTTTTATTCTACAAATATTTTAATTTGTCGTTAATAAGTTTACCTTTCTTCAGGTAAATATTCCATGCCTAAAAGATTTTTATTTGATTTTTCTTCAGAATTATTTTTAAGATCTTTTTTTGTTTCATTGACGATAAAATTGTGATGTTTAATTTCATAGTATTGTAAAAGAGTTAGAAAATGCAAAAAATTAAGCCTCTCATAAAAATTATCTGTTAGAATAATATTTCGACGAATTGTTTCTTTTATATTACGAAAAGATGTTTTTCTCTCGATGAAAAATGAAATCTAATAATTTAATTTTGTATATTTTACAAATAAAAGAATAAATAATATCTTACTGATAAATAATAATTTAATCTCGTTTGCTGATCAATTGAGAAAGAACTTATGATTTTTAAGTAAGCCTTATTTTTGAGTAATATATTAGCAAAATAATAAGCCTAAAATTTAATGATGAATAAATTAATTTAAAAAGCTTACCTTTGAGCTGTTGTAATAAATATAGCTTTTGAGTAAATCTAAAAGAGCATTAAATTGATATTCTGGATTATGAGTTTCTATTTTTGAAAATTCAAAAAAATTTTCCATCTCTAATAATCCTTCTTTAATTTTATTTTGTTGTAATTTTACTATTCCTAATCTTCTTATGATTAAAGAATAAGGGTATGATGCAATATGAGTTTTTCTTAAGATTTCTTTTAAATTTTCAAAATGAACTTCAGCTTCTTTGTTTTTATTTGAATTCATTTTAATAAATCCTTCAATAAATTCTCGAATAAAAAATAATTGCTCAGGTCTTTTCAACGCAGCTAAGTTAATATTTTTTATTGAGATTAATTCATCAGAATTTATTATATTATTTTCTATTTTTTTTGTAAAATTGTAACTTTTTGTAATAATTAATTTCGAATAATTTTTTATTAAACCAAAAATTTTCATTTTTATTAAAGAAATAATATAAATATTCGTAATATAAATAAACATAAATGCTTAAAAATTTACTCATAGAGAAATTAGGTCAATTATGAATCAAAAGATAAATCAAATCCTTTATTGCAAGTTTTATTGAACTTTATCAGAATTTTAAAATTTTACAATCTTTATATTAATTGTTTTTTAGAACAATAAATTTTAAATTTATTTCAAAGTTAATAATTGAATTGAAAAAATGATTTTTATCAAAAAAAAATTTTAATTTTAAAAAAGGTATTAGAAAATGATTTTAAATCAGTAACTATTTTAATGAATTTCATTTCAATATTAATTATTTTAAGGACAAATTATAAAAAATTTAATTTAATATTTTTAAATATTTAAAGATTTTATGTATTTCATAAATTATTAACGATAGACTCGAAAGTTTTAATATTTGGCACTTTCGTTCTTAAATTAGAGTGAGTAAATGTTCTTGTTAAAGTACTCTTTTTTAAATTATTGATTTCATGTACTTTATTTACAGAAATTATGTTTTTATTATCTTTAATAAGGAATGTTTTAAAAGTATTTCTTTCATTGTTAATAATATTTTTACGGTTTGATTTGAATTCAGAATTTTTTATCAATGAAGAGCTACCATTAGATTTAATTAGATCTCTTTTTGATTTTGACCTGGAAATGTTTTTTTCTTTACATATATTATTTATATGATGGTTCGTTGTTAAACCCTGTTCAAAGCAATATCTTAAAGGAGAATTCTGTTTAAGATTATTTTCGATATTTTTTAAATTTTCTTTTTCTTTTTTCTTCCCTTCTTCTATAAAACAAGAAAATTCCATATTTTTAGTTAAATAATCAATTTCAACCTCAATATCATTAAATGTTATGTCATTCATCATTTTTGTTTTATTTTGAAAATTCTTTGAACAATTTTTAATTTTATTTGCGTTTGTTGGGATAATTTTATTTTTATATTCGGTCCCATTATTGGATATATTTTCTATATTAATAACTCTTTTCTTTTTTAATAACTCACAATTATTTTTTGAATTTAATTGATTATTTTTAAATAAGATTTCATTTTCTTTACAAGAAAAACTATTTGATTTTAAGCATTTTTGCTTTTCGAGATTTTTTTCATTGATTTTCATTAATTTTTTCATTTCTTCTTTTTTCATTTTAATATTGTTTAATACTATCTCTTCAGATGATAAAATTACCTCTATAATTAATTAATTTTATATAAATAAATAAAAATTTCAAAAAAAATTGTAAAATTGTAAGAATTTAAATTAAATTAATTTACTTTTGGAATTTTTTGAAACATTATCATAGAGATATGTTAAATTTGCTTTATTTTTGTTATTTATATTTGAAGACGAATTATGATTATTAAAAAATAAATTTTCTTTATTTTCGATACATTTTTTCGACTTGCTGTTTAAAGATATATTGTTTAAACTTAATGTTTTATATAAAGTATTAATTTTATTATTATTTTTTATTTTATTATTGATTTCACTTTCCAAATTATCTATAATTTCTTCATCATTTAAAGTCTTTATTAATTTTGGTTTTAGAATAGACTGAAAGTCATATGATACTTGATTGATTTTAGTACTTTCTTTATTCCAGTCTATTTATTTGTAAAATTAAATCATTTTGTTTTTAATTTCAGAAAAAATAAAATCAGAATTTGATTATACGATACAATAAAATAGTAAATTTTAATTGAAGTTAATACTTTTTTTTTCGTTATATTTTATTTCTTGACACTCTTCAACAATAGACTCTGGAAATGGTCTTATGACTTGATTGGAATTTATCATTTTTAAATAGTCGTTAAATTCATTTTTCTCCATATACTTTCCAAAAACTCCTGAAAATAAATGTTCATTGCTAGAGGCTAAAATTTTTCTATAAGATTGGTTTTGATTTTTGCTTGAATTGTTTATGTCCATCTCATTTAATATATTAATTTGATTATTCAGAGGACTTTTTTTATGTAGTGTAAATTCATAAACTTCATTAAAATCTAATTAGTAATTGATAATTGCTTTACATTTATCAGGAGAATATCTGTTCTCAAAATTATTTTCATTTGAATCAAAATTATTGAATACTCCAAAAGATTCATTTACTATGATTTTAATATTTATATACATACATATATTAATCTTTTCTAATTTTTTTCGATTCATTGAAAAATTTATAAAAATTAGTTAAATATTCTTAAATTAATTTAATATTTCTTTATTTTTATAAATCACAATTAATTTTTTTTCAAATTAAAAAAATAGAATTTGTACATTCTTTTTGGCGGATTTTT